>Ga0310695_10003628_pt1 | contig 29902 bp, 16 predicted proteins | sample RumenRJG_04DNA_FD_203882 | JGI IMG/M metagenome (GOLD analysis project Ga0310695, IMG submission 203882) | Bovine rumen microbial communities from Lethbridge, Alberta, Canada - RJG_04 (v2) (version 2) | ecosystem: Host-associated > Mammals > Digestive system > Stomach > Rumen | place: Canada...
CCATACACTATGGCCTTCACCCTCCAGAATCAGGAGTTCAGCATCTGGGCAAATAGCATCGAGATCTTCCTTGACGATATTTTCCCCATTGAGGTATTTGCGCTCCAGGATAAATCTGTAACGCTTCATACCAGGATTCTTCTTAACCTCCTCGGCCATGAAGTCGAGGGCTTCCTTCTTGCTGGCACACACGATGTACTCGCCCGGATCCATATAAGCGAATCCGATGCTGGTGGTCACATGCACATGGCTGTCGATGATGCCAGGCATGATAAACTTGCCACCGAAATCGATGACCTCACCCTCATAGGCTGAAAGGCCGGCCTCGTCGCCTACATAAATAAACTTACCGTCTTTCACTACCAGGGCGGTCGCCTGAAGATTGCTTTGGTTTGCAGTAAAAATCTTTGCGTTTTTAATAATCTGGTCTGCTTTCATATCCGTTACATTATTTAGTTTCACTTATTCTCATGCTCACCTGTTTCCGTGATGAAACAGGCTACTAATCCGTAGGTAATGGTCGGACGAATCCAGATCTCCGTAAGCATATAATCGGTATATTCATCAACCGACTCAAAGAAGTAGATATCGATGTGGTAAAAGGAAGCGATGAGCATATCGACGATAAAAATCAGCCAAAGGTTACTCTTGGTGTAGCTCAACCAATCCTTGCGTGAATAGAAATAGGTGAACATCAGTATCAGCACCACAGAGAGCGTCATGCATATCAAGTGGAGGGCGTAATTAGCCAGTGGTGGTGGGAAGAGGACATCGCGGAGCAAGACCGTCATACCCAAGCATAGCGACGACCAATAATTAAATATCTCTGGTTTAAGATGATTGAAGGAATACATACCCATCATCACCAGACAGGCGATGTAGAACAAGTTCAGGACAAGTTCGGGCCACGCGTTCGCCAATCCAAAATAGGCAACACCATAGAGGATAATGCCCACAGATAGTATAGCTGCCACAGCAGTTATACCCACATCAAGTAGTTTTAGTTTGTCTTTATATCTTAGCATAATCATTTAAGTTTTGAGGTTTTCTGCAAAGGTAATCAAAATCCACCATAAAAAGCAACCGGAGTACTAAAAGTACTCCGGTTTTGCATATTTTGATACAATTTTTGCATATTTTGGGAGTCGTACCCCGATTTTCAGACGATTTTTGTAATTGTGAGGATGTTTTTTTCGTCTTCGCGCCGGTAGGACACATCATCGCTCATCTGCCGGATGAAGTGTATGCCGAGCCCACCTATCTTACGCTGGGCACCTGGAAGATTGAGTTCGGGCGGTGGCATCTCCAGGGGGTTGAAAGGCGTACCATTGTCGGTGATGGTGATGCGGAGCCGTCTTAACTGATGAGTAGCCGTCAGTGAGAGCGTAGTAGCCCCACTATAATGGACGATGTTGTCAACCGCCTCTTCTACAGCCAGACGTATCTGCTGAAGCCTGCGCTCACTCATGCCAACCTTTTCAGCGACGGAAAAGACAAAGTCTTTCATCAAAGGCATGTCTTCCATGCTAACATTCATCTCCAGTTGCTGTATAATTTCTTTCATGATGCAGGATTAACGGTTTCTAATTTAAAAAGTTTGTCGCTAGGACGTACCTTGCCCGTAACGGCAATAGAGACGCGCGTGCCCTGCTGAGCCACCTCTACAGGACCATTGTCACCATGAATCTCATCGGCCGTCACGTACATCACGCCAGTAGTAGGCCCCGTGATCAACATCTTGTCGCCCACCTTGAATGTATTGGCCTCAACAGAGAACTCGGCCACGCCGAGTTTTGAGAAATACTTGACGCCCTTACCGATATAGACCTTGCGCTCTGTGGCGTTCGAGCCATAGTTCTTATTCCACTCGCCCATGAGTTGCCCCTGGTAATAACCATCCCAGAAGCCGCGGTTGAAGACTGTTGCCAGACGCTCGTCCCAGGCATCCTTCCTGTCATCGGTAAAGGTACCGTCGAGAACGGCCTGGATGGCCTCCTTATAACACTTGACGACGGTATAGACATACTCAGGGCCTCGCGCGCGACCTTCTATTTTAAATACGCGCACGCCCGCGCGCATCATCCGATCGATAAAGCGGACGGTCTTCAGGTCCTTGGGCGACATGATATACTTATTGTCGATAGCCAACTGATAGCCGGTCTCATTATCGGTAGCAGTATAGCTGCGACGGCAGATCTGGATACACTCACCACGGTTGGCAGAGCGGTTAGCCGCATGCAGACTCATATAGCACTTGCCACTGATGGCCATACAGAGGGCACCGTGACAGAACATTTCGATGCGGATTTGTTGACCAGAGGGGCCGCAGATGTGCTCGGCCTCTACCTGACGGTAGATCTCGGCCACCTGCTCCATATTGAGTTCGCGTGCCAGCACGACAACATCGGCAAACTGTGCATAGAAGCGCAGCGCCTCAATATTCGAGATGTTGAGTTGTGTGGAAAGATGCACCTCCTGCCCTACATGGTTACAATAGGTCATCACCGCCACATCCGAGGCGATGACGGCAGAGATGCCCGCCTGCTTGGCAGCATCGATAATCTCGTGCATCAGGGGGATGTCCTCACCATAGATAATGGTGTTGACGGTCAGATAGCTCTTGATACCATGCTCACGGCAGGTCTGCGCCATCTGCTTCAAGTCGTCGATGGTGAACGTCGAGGCAGAATGTGCCCGCATGTTCAGCTTCTCGATGCCGAAATAGATGCTATCAGCCCCTGCCTGAATAGCCGCTGCAAGCGATTCAGGCGAGCCTACAGGCGCCATAATCTCAAAATCTTCTAACTTCATGGCTGCAAATTTACAAAAATATTATGAATTAGCCACGATTATTTAAAGAATATTTCGTATCTTTGCCAGCAGAAACCTCAAAAACAAACATCAATGAATCCAAGATGCTGGCTTTCGCTGCTAGCACTCGCCATCGCAACATCGGCTGATGCGCAGGCAGTTGGCAATGACTCGACAACGGTAAGAATCGGTTACTCGAAAGGCAACGCCATCACCTTGGCAGGTGCCATCGACCAGTTAACAGAGGCCCGCATGAACAAGGGTCTGATCATCTCGTCGCTCGATGCACTGAGCGGACAGGCCGCCGGTGTGCAGGTGACGCCCATAGGCAACCAAGAGGCAATGGTGTCAGCTGTGCGCGTGAGAGGTATCACCTCGCTGACAGGTAAGAACGACCCACTTGTTATCATCGACGGTGTGACGGCCGATATTTCCATCCTCTCAACCATCTATCCCGCTGACATCGAGAGCTTCACCATCCTGAAGGATGCCTCGGAGACGGCCCAGTACGGTTCGCGCGGTGCAGCTGGTGTTATCGAGGTAGCCACGAAGAAAGGTAAGAGCCAGCCCTTCCATATCTCCTACGACGGCAGCATCGGCTTCGAGTCAGTTTACAAGCGCATGGAGATGCTCGACGCCAACGAGTTCAGACAGGTGAACCAGCAATACGGCAAAAGTTATATGGATTTGGGCTATGACACGAACTTCAACAAGGAGATCGAGCGCACAGGATTCGTACAGAACCACCATGTGGCCTTTGGTGGTGGTACAGAGACAGCCAACTACCGTGCATCGGTGGGTATGATGGAGCACGAGACGGTCATCAAGACTCAGGGTAACCGCAACCTGATAGCCAAACTCGATATCACCCAGGTGGCCTTCGACAATCACCTGACGGTGGATCTCGGCATGGTAGGATCGCTGCAGAAAATCAACTATCTGCCATTCATGCAGAAACTGATCTACTCGGCAGCGACCTTCAACCCCACCTTCCCTGCCACGAAGAATGCGGAAGGAAAATATGACCAGGTGACCGAGGCGAGTTGGATTAGCAACCCCATGGCGTTGCTAGATATGGACAATAATGAAGACAACGGGCACTTCAACGTACACATGAAGGCGAATATCATCCTGTCGAAGAACTTCACTTTCCGCGCCTTCGGCTCCTACTCCTATAATTCGGTTGACAACAATCACTACTATCCCATGAGTGTGTGGAGCAAAGGTGAGGCTTATCGCGGACACCAAAAAAACGAGAACCTGCGCGGCAACCTCTCACTGACCTATAGCCTGGATACCAAAAACTCGTCGCTGAACCTCATGGTCCTCGCCGAGGCAGAGAAGGCGCGCTCTACAGGATTCTTTACCACGACCACGGGATTCTCGACCGATGCCTTCTCCTACAACAAACTGTCGGCAGGAGCCAACCGCCCCTCCGACGGCACCGACTCTTATTATAACGAATCTCACATGGAGTCGTTCCTGCTGCGTGCCCAGTACACGTTCTTCAACCGCTACACCCTGACAGCCAATGCCCGTGGCGATGCCTCGTCGAAGTTCGGTAAGAATCATCGCTGGGGTTTCTTCCCCTCTATCAGTGGTGCATGGGTCATCAGCAAAGAACCTTGGATGAAGAAGCTCGACTTCATCACCAACGCCAAGCTGCGTGTCGGCTACGGACTCTCAGGAAGCCAGGCCGGTATCGACTCCTACAACTCGATGCAGACCCTGCAGCCTAATGGTATCGTGCCCTACAACGGCTCTATCGCCACCACGCTCGGCATCATCCGTAACGCCAACCCTGACCTGAAATGGGAGGTGAAGAAGACCTTCAACATCGGTTTCGACCTTACCATGTGGACAAACCGTCTGGCACTGACCTTCGACTATTACAGGTCGAAGACCGAAGATATGCTCTACTTGTATAACGTGCCCGTACCGCCGTTTACCTACAACAAACTGCTCGCCAACCTCGGTTCGATGCAGAACAGCGGTGTAGAGATAGGCTTCGGCATCACCCCGCTGCGCACCAAGGATTTGGAACTGAGTTTCAACATGAACTGGGCATTCCAGCGCTCTAAGCTACTCTCACTCAACGGATGGTATAACGATGAATACCTGACAGCCCCGCAGTCGCAGACCATCTCTGCCCTCTGGGGAGCAGGCTTCCACGGCCCTGCCGGCATCGTCAAACAGATTGTAGGCGAACAAATCGGCGTGTTCAAACTCCCCCATTGTAATGGTTTGAAGACCCTCGAGAACGGCACCAAATACTATGACGTTACAGAGGATAGTTACATCTGCGGACAGGCCATGCCTAAGGCCACTATGGGTTCGAACATCGCCCTCCGCTATCATAACTGCGACGTGACACTCCACCTGAGCGGCGCCTTCGGACATCAGATCTATAACGGCACGGCACTCACTTACTCGAACTCGCTGTCGCTGCCCAACTATAACATGATGAAGGGCGCACCCGAAAAGAAACTCATCTCACAGATTATCAGCGACTACTGGCTCGAAGACGGCGACTACCTGAACTTCGACTATGTCACCGTAGGCTGGAACGTACCGCTGCGCTCAAAATACGTGCAGGGACTCCGGCTCTCCGTCTCCATCAACAATCTGGCTACCATCACAGGTTACAGCGGCCTTACACCAATGATCAACTCCAGCGTCGTCAACGGCACACTCGGCATCGACGACAAGAATGTATTACCCGTCTATCGTTCATACACCATGGGCGTCAGCATTAAATTCTAAACAATATGAGAAAGCGCATCTTACCCCTATACCTCATCACCCTCCTGCTGGTTGGGTGCAATCTTGATGAGCATCCACGCGACCAGATACCCGAGGAGCAGGCCTATACCAATGCCCATGACCTCTTCATGAACACAGTGGCCACCTTATATAATTATATCGGTGGCAATACCGACGGACAAGGACTGCAAGGCACCGGTCGCGGTGTCTATGACCTGCAGACCTTCTCGTCAGACGAGGCCATGCTGCCCATCCGTGGCGGTGACTGGTTCGACGGCGGCATCTGGGAAGACATGTATATGCACGCATGGGACGCCGGACACGAACTGCCCAAGAACGCCTGGCTCTATCTCTATAAGGTCATCAACCTCTGCAACCACTCGCTCGAAGAACTCGAACACCATCAGAATATGCTGACGAAAATACAGTACACTGAATATAATGCCGAGGTGCGCGCCCTGAGAGCCATCTACTACTGGTACCTGCTCGACCTCTTCGCCCGCGTGCCCATCATCACCACCAGCCAGGCTTCGATGGGATACGTGCAGCAGTCGAACCGCACACAGGTGTTCAGGTTTGTCATCGATGAACTGCTGAAGGTCTGTGATCATCTCATGCCTGACAACAGTGTTAAGCCCGGTGACTACTATGGCAGAGTCACGAGGCCTGTTGCCCTCTTCGTGCTGGCAAAACTGATGCTCAACGCAGAGGTATATCTCGACGACAACTGGACCGACAAGGAGCGCCCAGACGGTTCGAAGATACGATTCCAGATCGACAACCAGACGATGAACGCCTGGGAGGCTACCATCTACTACTGCGAGGAAATTAAACGTTACGGCTTCCTGCTCGAAAAGTCGCTCATCACCAATTTCATGGTGCGCAACGAGCAGTCGAACGAGAACATCTGGGTAATCCCCATGGATAAAGACCTCTACCGTACCCAGAATTGCAACATGTTACGCTCACTACATTACAGACATGCAGCAGCCTATGGTTTTACGGGCGAGAACGGTACGAGTGCCACCAAGCGCGTGCTCGAAATCTTCGACTACAATACGAATCAAGAAGACAACCGATTCAAGTTCTTCTACTGGGCTGGCGTGGTGGAAGACCTCGACGGCAACCCCATACTCGACCGCACAGGAAAGCCACTCGTCTATTATCCTGACAAGGTGGCGAAAGACCTCGGCAACAGCCCGTTTGTAGAGACAGCAGGCGCCAGAATGCAGAAATACACCATCGACAAGAACGGCACGAAAGACGGTAAACTGACCGACAACGACATCGTGCTGTTCCGCCTGGCCGATGTCTATCTGATGGAGGCCGAGGCCAAGTTCCGCAACGGCGAGGGCGGACAGGATGAATACAATGCCATTCGCGATCGTGTAAACATGCCCAAACGTCCCATCTCGCTGCAGAACCTGCTCGACGAGCGACTGTTGGAACTCTGCTGGGAGGGATGGCGCCGACAAGACCTCATCCGTTTCGGACAGTTTAAGAGTCTCTATGAGGGAGAAGACATAGACCCCGTCGTTGATGAGTCCGACGGCCATACCACCGTATTCCCCATTCCCGGTGACATCCTTATACAGAACGAGAACCTCACCCAGAACCCCGGCTACTGATGAGACGCCTCTGCATATTGCTTCTCATAACCCTGCTGACGGCCTGCGCTCAGCAGGAGCCAAGGCACTTCACCCACGAAGTGCTGAACCGCATGACGCCCATCAAGGATCAGGGCGAGAGCCAGACCTGCTGGATCTATGCCATGTTGGCTGCTATCGAGACGGAGCATCTCGCTTGGGGCGATTCCGTCAATCTCTCACCTTTTTTTATCGAGAAGATGCTCGAGCAGGAGCGTGCCTGCCCAGAATCCAAGCGAGGCATGGGCGCCACCCTCATCCGGCTCATCCAGAAATACGGCATCGTGGGCTACAGCGCCATGCACTCTGCCGATACGCCTCCGCCCCGCTGGGTGTTCATGCTCGGCGCCACCTACACCACCCAGGAGTTTGCCCGCAGCGTCTGCGCCCCTCACGAGTATCTGGCACTGACGAGCGACGACCGCCAGCCCTATTATCAGACCGTAGATATCGACGTGCCCGACAACTGGCTTAACGACCGTTTCTATAATATCCCCATCGACTCGCTGCTGGCCAAGACCGAGCGCGCCGTGCGCCGTCATCACGGTGTCTGCTGGGAGAGTAAGGAGCATGCCATGGCCATCGTAGGCATCGCCCACGATGATCATTGGCAGCCATACTTCATCATGAAGAATTCGTGGGGTACCGACCGCCCCTATGGCGGTCTCGCCTATCTGTCGTTCGATGACTTCCGTGAGAAAACCATCGCCGTCGAAATGACAAAAAAGGCGTATCACAACTGATACGCCTCTATTTTTACTCTTTACTTTTTTACCTTTACTTATTCAGTTTCCAGGTGACACCATCTTTCGTGTCCTTCACCTCGAAACCGGCAGCAGCCAGTTCGTCACGAATCTTGTCGCTGGTAGCCCAGTCTTTATCCGCCTTGGCCTTGGCGCGCAACTCAAGCACCATATCGACCACCTTTCCAAACGCCTCCTCACGAGCCTCGTTAGCACCTCCGGCAGTGTTGTTAGCCGATAGTCCGAGAATATCCTCCGTAAAGAGATGCATCGTCTCCTTCAATTCCTTCAGACAATCGGCACAGATTGTCGCCTGATGGTCAATAAGTTTGTTCACGACGGTGCAGGCCTCAAAGAGGCTGCTGATCACCTGCGGTGTGGCAAAATCATCGTTCATCGCATCGTAACACTTCTGTCTCAGACTCTTCACCACCTTCTCTGTTTCCGGATCACACTTGTCAGCCACCTGAATGCGATCCAGGTCGGCCAACCCGTTCATCAGTTTCTCCAGTCCCTTCTCTGCAGCCTGCAATGCCTCGTTCGAGAAATCCACCGTGCCACGATAGTGGGCAGAGAGGATAAAGAATCTGATGGTCATAGGCGAGTAAGCCTTCTCGAGCTTCTCATGGTTGCCCGTAAAGAACTGCTCCAGCGTGATGAAGTTACCCAGCGACTTACCCATCTTCTGTCCGTTGATGGTAATCATATTGTTGTGCATCCAATATTTCACGGCCTGATGCCCCATCGAGGCAGTAGCCTGAGCTATCTCACACTCATGGTGCGGGAACACGAGGTCCATGCCGCCACCGTGGATATCAAACTCCTCGCCCAGATACTTGCGTCCCATCGCCGTACACTCACAGTGCCAACCGGGGAATCCGTCGCTCCAAGGTGAAGGCCATCGCATAATGTGTTCAGGCTGCGCTTTCTTCCACAAGGCAAAGTCGGCCTGGTTATGCTTCTCTCCCACCCCGTCGAGTTCGCGCGAGGCGTCCTTGATGTTCTCCAGCGAGCGCCCTGAGAGGATACCATACTGATATTTCTTGTTGTAAGCCTCAATATCGAAATAGATTGAGCCGTTACTCTCGTAGGCAAATCCGTTGTCGAGGATCTGCTGCACCAACTGCTGCTGCTCGATGATATGACCAGTGGCATGCGGCTCAATCGAAGGGCGCAACACGCCCAACGCATCCATCGCCTGATGATAGCGGTTCGTGTAATACTGTGCTATCTCCATCGGCTCCAGCTGCTCCAGCCGTGCCTTCTTGGCAATCTTGTCCTCACCCTCGTCGGCATCATGCTCCAGATGGCCCACGTCAGTGATGTTACGTACATAGCGAACCTTATAGCCCAAGTGCTTCAGATAGCGGAACACGAGGTCGAAGGTTATGGCAGGACGGGCATGTCCAAGATGGGGGTCACCATAGACGGTTGGCCCACACACATACATACCCACATTGGGGGCATGAAGGGGCTCGAAACGCTCCTTCTGACGCGTCAGCGTATTATAAATGACTAATTTCGATTCCATACATTCTAACAATTTTGGCTGCAAAGATACATATTTTCGATTAAAAACACGCACTTTACAGCCAAAAACTATCATTTGATAATCATTGTCGGGGCTAAAACTTGTCTTAATTTTGGTCTGGTCCGATATATGCGGGCTTGAAGCCTCCCCAGTCGATGGTGACGCGCTGAAGCATCTGCCCTGCATCGAGTGCACGGAAAGTAATGGTATGCTGACGCTTCGGCTTGATGGTGAAACGCAGACGGCAAGGGGCGCCGTTACGCATCACCTGGTCTTTCCATGTACGACCGTATTCTACGAACTTATTCTCGAAGACCTGCGGTTCACCCCCGTCAATACTGACCTCTACGCGATTGCTCTTACCAGCATAGAGGGGCCAGAAGGGCACGGTATAGAATAGCACCTCGACCTTATCGGTCTTGGGCGCGGAGAAACGGTAGGTCGCCTCACCCAACTGCATCACCTGCCAGTCGTAGCCGAGTCCGGAGATCAGTTGGGCATCAGGACTCTTGTGGACGAATCCAGCCAGATTGATGACCTGGAAACCTTCGGACAACGTCGGCATTGGAGTCAGATCGACAGGTGTCTCGCCTGCCCCCTCGGTATAAGTCACCTGGGGTTTCTGATAGTAGAGCGCCGTATTGGTAAAACTGGTTGACAGTGCCATCATACCCCGCCATTTACCATCGAGCAGTTCGTTATAACGCAGGTTCAGGGCGTTGATGCTGTCGTAGGCCAGTTCCATCTGGCGCGCAGCCCAGTTGGCCTCTGCCTTGCGGCCTTGTACGAGGAGTTCGTGGTTCAGTTGTGCCATAAGGAACTTACGGTTCATCTGATAAGCCCCCTGTACGGGCATCTGCACCATCTCGAACCATGCAGGCTTAAGGTCTGTCGGCAGACCATCCCCTATCTGCTCTGCCTCATCGCTGATGCGCTGATAGTCGGTCAGACGCTGCTGGGCTTCGGCATAGTTCGTAAACGAGTATTCGGTATCCTTAAGACCTGTATGGGCCATGTCGTCCCATTGGTATTCGAAGCCCATGAACTCGGGTTTGCGACTCCAGGCAAGCTGATAATAGGTATCGAGCAGTGACTGGGCATCAGCACCGAAAACGGTGGCGAGGAATGCCGACTGGTGGCGATTGACGTTTTCGAAATTGAAGGCACCGACGTTCCAGGCCATATCCATGAAGGTCTGGATACCCAGTTCCATCGGTTTGATGTCGCCCACATTCAGGAGCCAATAGCGATCGGCTCCGTTGTCGTAGGCCTTCTTAAGCTCCTCGTACATCAGCACGGGCGGCGTAGTGTTAAGCCACAGGTAATCATGGGGTGCGCCCAAATAGGAAAGGTGATAATAGACACCCGCTCTACCCGAACGCTTTTGCTCCTCAGGATTCGATACGCGCTTCATGTAGCCATAGTTATCATCGACCCATACGAGCGTGATATCATCGGGCACCTGAAGACCGTTCTCATAGATGGCCATCGTCTCCTTGTATGGCACAAATATCTGGGGGATGGCTGTGGCGGGCTTGCCTATATGCTTCTCGAGCAACTGGCGCTGCTCTTCCATCACCTTCGTAATCAGTGGCACGCGTTCCTCCATCGGCAGATGGCCTCGCAGCCCCTCATCGTGCAGGCCACGCATGGCGGTGGTATAGATATTCTCATAGCGAGAAGCCTCAGCGAGACGATCGTCCCACTTCTTCAGAATCGTCGCGCGGTTGGTCTTGTAGTTCCATTCACCATCACGGCTCTCATCCCACTCCGACAAGGCGGCATTATTCAACAATAACGGTTCGCAATGAGAGGTTGTAATGATGATACCGAAGGAGTCGGCCACTGCCATGCTCTCCTTATGACTATAGAAGGCACCCGTGCAACTATGCATGGCAGGAGCCAGCATGTTGGCCTTCAGGCGCAACAGCAGTTCGCAAACCTTGGCATAGGTCTTAGGGCCTATATCGCCCAACTCACGTTCGAAATTGGTAGAAGCCCAAGGCATCAGCCCCCAGTCTTCGTCGTTGATGAAGACACCACGATACTTGACAGAAGGCTCTCCCGACACGAAATAGTCGCAATCAACAGTGGCCTCTGGATTTTGATGCACTGGAACATCGGCCCACCAATACCATGGAGAGACCCCGATACGCTGCGACACATCATAGATGCCGTAGATGGTACCTCGCATATCGCTGCCGGCTATCACCAAGCGGGGCTGAGCCTCGGCGGTGACGGTGATGACGTAGTTCTCCCAGCGCCCTTCCAAGTCGGATGCCTTCAGCAGCCCCTTGGTTATCAAGTCTGAGATCAACTGGCTCTGACCATAGGTGCCTACGACGATCTGGCGGTCGGTAGGTTCTCCTACACCTGCCACAAGGGCAATATCATGTTGCAGGTCGCCGATAGCACGTACCACCTGATAGGGCTCACTGGCATCATAGCTGATGCTGGCGTTCCTGACCATGAAACTTCTGCCCTGCAAGCATAAAGGAACGAGCGAGAGCAGTAAAAACAGCGTGCGACAGGTCATTCTCCTGATCTCTGTGCAAAGATAATTCTGTTCCCTCATATTCAAAATTTATGGTTTCGGTTTAAAAAAAGCCCAGACTTTCTCAAGCCCAGGCTTCTTTGATCACAATCTTAAATTCACTAACTAACTATTAACTAACCTATAGTATTAATACCCAGGGTTCTGCTCCAGCTTTGCATCCTTGTTGGCCTGAATGGCTGACAGGGGAACTGGCAACAGATCGAAGTGAGCATCATAGTCTTTACCATCTGCACTATGTGCAGCACTGAAGTATGGATTATACTTCTTGATGCGCTCAGCAAGTTTGCCAACACGAGACAGCGTCAGACGGCGCTTCTCCTCACAGGTGAGCTCACGGAGGCGCTCGTCGAGTACATAGTCGAGATCGACCTCTTCGGCAGTACATGGAGTAGCCTTGGCACGAGCATGGAGCACGTTGATATCAGCAGCAGCCTCAGCATTCTTACCCAACTTGACATAAGCCTCAGCACGCAGCAGGTAAGCCTCGGCCAGACGGAAGAAGTACTGGTCGGTATAGGTCTTACCACCTGTACCAGCGAGCTGGTAGGTCGATTTGTTCTGATACTGTGCATCAGGATGATGGAACGGTGTGGTCATCTTCGTAGAGTAGCCGCACATGAAACGGTTCGGGAGCTGAGTGGTAGCATTGACACCACCTCCGAAACCAGTCTCCATCGACCAGCCTGCAGGCAACTTGGTATTCTCGAGGTCGAAGTATCCGTCGGGCATAGCAGCCTTCAGCTCAGGATTCTCGTCGAGCACGTTGGCACGATGAACCTTGAAGCGGCGAGGCCAGTTAAACTCTGAGTTACGCATATCATTGAAGTCCTTAGCCCAGATCTCGTTATAGAGGTGGTTAACGGCATAGTGAGTACCGATACCACGACCACCAGTCATGTCACCAATAGGCCAGTTGAAGAGCTGGAGACGAGTACCGTCAGGCTTGATAATCTGGAACTTGTCAACCTGCGGAGCAAAGAAACGTTCACCCCAGAAGCTACCTGGATTCCAGAAGAAGTGGCTCGTGTTGTTACCACCACCCTCAACGTTGGTCTCAAACTGGATTACCCATACACCCTCAGTATTGCCAGAGGCACGGTTCTGGTTGTTCGGACGGAACAGATCGTAGAACACGTCACCATCTTCCTTAGCCTGTGAGCCGAAACGCTCAGTCATCAGAGCCAGATTCGGGTTGTTGATGACAGCCGAAGCAGCGCTGGCTGCCTTATCGTTGGCACCTGTAGCCAGATAGACCTCAGACAGCAGCATGTTAGCAGCTGGCTTGCTGATCTCACCATCTTTGACGGCATTAATTTCAGGCAGATTGGCAACGGCGAACTCCAGATCCTGTACGACCTGAGCCAGCACGTTCTCTTTCGTATCACGAGTATAGTCGGTCTTCGGAGAAGTTACCTCCTCAATCTGAAGGGGCACACCACCATAGAGATAAGCAAGTGTACGATAGCCTAAGGCACGGAAGAAACGGCCTTTAGCCTCGAACTCCTTCTTCTGGGCATCAGTCAGACCTGCAGCAGTTGCCACACGGCTGATGACGGTATTGGCCTGTGCGATGAGCTTATAGTTCTCATCCCAGTAGAACTTAGCGATACCACCCGAGGGAGAGAGGTCGGCAGTAACGTTCGACTGCAGCGGGTCGGCAGTAATCCACATATCGGCGAACTTCGAGAGGTCGGTTGTGCGGTCGTAAGTCGTATAGAACTCCTCACGAGTCAGGAAATAGAGCTCGGTGACAGCAGCATCGAAGTCTGCCTTCGTATTATATGAGTTAGATGCAGAGTTGAAGTCGAGAGCCCTTTCCTCGAGGAACTTGTCTTCGTTACATCCAGTCAGCACCAAGGCTGATAAAACGGTGAATAAAATTATCTTTTTCATGTGTAATGGCAATTAAAGATTGATATTGATACCAAATGTTACACTCTTCATAACCGGACGGTTGTCATAGCAGCTACCCGTCATACGGTTCTGACCATTAATGTCCTGATAGGTCATGTTAGGCTCTGGGTCCCAGCCATGCCAGCCAGTGATGGTCAGCAGGTTCTTGCAGCTTACATAGAGGTTGATGCCGTCGATGCCGATGTAGTTCATCCACTGCTTAGGCAGATCGTAAGCGAGGGTGATATCCTGGAGACGCAGGAACGAACGGTTCTCGTAGCGATAAGGATTGATGGCGGGGTTGGCATTGTAGAGTGCGTAGATACCACCTGGGTTAGAAGGTGTCCAGAAGTTATCGACCTGCTCTGTCAGGCGGTTGTGACGCAGGGTGTTATCATTGACGAGCTCAGCGAATGAGTTCTTACCCTGGAAGCTCTTGCTACCACCGAGAACGGCGTTGAGGAAGAAGCTCAGTGTGAAGTTCTTGTACTTGAAGCTGTTCAGCAAGCCCATGCGAACAGAAGGATCAGCCTTACCGATGATACTGCGGTCGTTCTCGTCGATCTTACCATCGTTGTTGATATCTACCACGCGGTAGTTACCAGGATGGAAGCCTTCGGGAATATTGTCGCCTACCTGCCAGATACCATCGACTGTATAGTCATAGATAGCTGAGAGCGACTCACCGATGAACAGAGAAGATGAAGTAAGGTCGTCTTCCTTACCGTCGCCGTTGGTGTCGAGACCTGACAACTTGTTGATCTTATTGCTGTTCGTAGAGAGGTTGAACATAGAGGTCCACTCGAAATCCTTGGTCTGGATGTTACGAGAGTTGATGGTGATTTCGAAACCGTTGTTCTGGATCTCACCGACATTCGACATGATAGAGTTGAAACCAGTGATTGAAGGAATCTGCACAGCGTAGAGCAGGTCCTTGGTCTTAGTGGTATAATACTCGATATTACCAGTGATGCGGCTGTCGAAGAGAGCGAAGTCGAGACCGAAGTTGAAACCAGAGGTCTTCTCCCACTTCAGGTTATTGTTCTCCATAGAAGCCAGCTCCTGACGCATTGATCCAGAGACACCGTCGCCAAAGATATAGCCGATAGAAGAGTTGACGCGAGCCAGTGAAGAGTAGCGTGAAGTCTGGTTACCACTCATACCCCAACCTGCGCGGAGTTTCAGATAGTTGATCTGAGGAACTTTGAACCACTCCTCGTTAGAGATGACCCAACCGAGAGCGACTGATGGGAACACAGCCGACTTGTTGTTTGAAGAGAAACCAGAGTAACCATCTCGACGTACAGTAGCAGTTACCAGATAACGGCCATCGTAAGAATAGTTCACACGAGCCATCTGATAGAGCAGTGTCTCCAGCCAAGCGTCAGAGTTAGTGGTCTGCGTAGAAGCAAGCTCCAGTGAGTTGTAACCCAGCGTCATACGTGGGAAGAGCTTAGCGTCGGCAGCTGTATAGCTATACTTACGGCGTGATGCACCATAGACGAGCGTAGCGCCTACTGAGTGCTTGCCGAAGTCGTTGGTATAGTTCAGAATGTTATCAAGTGTAAAGTCATAATAGGTACCGTGGTGCTTGTATGCCTGACCGTTGCTGTTCTCTGCAAACTCGCTGGCATAGTGATGCTCACTGATGCGATAGTTGTTACCGAAGTTGATGCGGTAGGTCAGGCCCTTCAGAGGCAGCTGCACCTCACCATAGACATTAGCAAAGAATGAGTTCGTACGATCATAGTCGTCCACAAGTGAGCCATGATATGGGTTCTCACGTGCGTCGTGGGCGGGATAGTGGTTCATGTTACCATTCTCATCATAAGGCTGAGTCAGCGGGCTGCACTCAATGAGGAAGGGGAGATAGGTCTCCTGACCATCGCGATTCTCAAATGAACCGAAAGCCTGGATACCAGCCTTCAACCATTTCACGGGCTGGATGTCGAGGTTCACGCGGATAGAGTTACGTTTGTACTCATCGTTGAGCAGATAGTTCTTCTGCTGGGTGTTACCCAGTGAGATCAGGTATGACATAGCGTCGCTACCACCTGATACGTTCAGCTTGTTCTCCCAGATAGAACCATTGCGGGTGAAGTCGTCCCACCAGTTGTAGTCACCGGGGATAATGTTACCCTGATCATCGGTCATCCAGGCATCCGGCATACGCTCAGAGAGCTTGAAGTTAGGATCCTGCTGAGTGTAGCCCGACTCCTTGGTCTTAGAGAACTGCCACAGACACTCGTTATCGAAGTTGAGCATCTCGTTACGGTTCATCGTGTGCATCTTATTAGTAGGTGTCTGGATGCTGTAGCTACTTGAGAAGTTCACCTTGGCCTTGCCCTTGACACCCTTCTTTGAAGTGATAAGCAGCACACCATTGGCAGCCTGAGCACCATAAACGGCTGTTGCAGAAGCATCCTTCAAGACGTCAACGCTCTCGATATCGGCAGGGTTGATACTTGAAAGACTACCTGTATAGATAATACCGTCGAGGATGATCAGCACGCTGGTGCTACCAGAGATGGTGTTGGCACCACGGATAGAGATTTCGGGGTTACCACCTGCTGAGCTGGCCTGACCAACGTTAAGTCCTGGCACCGTACCCTGCAGCGACTGCAGCAGGTTGGTGTTGGGGCTCTTCTCGAAGGCCTGGATATTTGCGCGGGTCACAGCACCTGTGACGTCGCTCTTTCTCATTGTACCATAACCTACGACCACCACTTCATCGAGCAGTTTCTGGTCGGCCTGCAGTGTTACCTCCACGAAGCTCTTACCCTTCGTCTGCACTGTCTGGGTCAGATAACCCACATAAGAGACGCTAACGGCATCCTTCGTCACGTTCTTCAGTTCGAAGTTACCATCGAAATCGGTCACAGTCGCATTCTGTGTTCCGACTTCCCTTACCGTAGCACCGATGACGGGTTCGCCGGCATCGTCCTTCACATTACCTTTGACAATGCTTTGAGCCGACAGCATGGCGGGGCATGCCATCAAGACGATAAGCATCATCAGGATCCGATTCAATACTTTTTTCTTTTCCATAAATAGTTTAATTAGTTATAGATAATCAGAAATCTGCTGCAAAGATAGACCTTCTTTTGGTTTTTGTTGCAGGAAAATTGTTGCAGGGATATGCGATTATCGTTCAAATAAAAGAAAATCGGCATTTTGCAACAAAATCGCAAAACACCGATACATTATCACATATTGTCGCTTCTGTCAACTCTTATGTGTCTCCGCATATTCGGAGGGTGACATGCCGAAATGAGACTTAAATGCGATAGAGAAATGAGCCTGATCCACATAGCCTACCTTGTCGGCGACCTGTGAGATATTTACCTTTCCCTCCCTCAGCAGACGGGCAGCCTGTTCCATACGCAGGTTACGGAGGAACTTACCCGACGAGATACCAGTAATCTCCTTCATCTTGCGATGCAGTTGGGCACGGCTGATACCAACGTCACTGGCCAGTGCATCAATATTGTAGTCGGGATCCGACATATTGGTGTTCACTGACCGCATCACGCGCTCCATCAGCGCATCGTCGTTTCCTTTCACCTCAATATTCTCTACACGTTTCTCCTGATCAACGGCTCCACTGAACTTGCCGCGCAGACGGCGCAAGTTGTCGATAAGGTTGTCGATCTGGATGTGCAGTTCCTCCATATTGAAGGGCTTGGCGATATAAGCATCAGCACCCGACTTCAGTCCCTCGAGCTTATGTTCCACCTCAGCCTTCGAGGTCAACATGATTACGGGTATCTGGGATATCTGCGGGTTGTCCTTGATACGTTTCAGCATAGTGATACCGTCCATCTCGGGCATCATTACGTCACTGATCACCAGGTCATACTCCTGCGTCAATAGTGCCTTCAGACCTTCTTTGCCGTTCGGGCGGTGGTCGAACTTATAATGACTGCCCAGTTCACTGGTGATATAGTCGGCTATCTCGTGATCGTCATCGACAATCAGGATACGGAACTGCTTGAACTGCTGCTTAGCACCGTTACCAGCCGAAAGCACTTCCTTGGCGGGTGCCTCCGTGATAATCTGTTCGGGCTTCAGGTGGGCATTGCCTCTGGGGATGGTGACCGTGAAGCAGGCACCCTGCACACCGTCTTTCCTGTTCTGCGCCTTGATCTGTCCCTTGTGCAGCTGGGTGATCGAACGGCATAGGTTCAGTCCGATACCTGTTCCTTGCATGCCCAGATCGTCAGAGCTGCGCCCCTGATAGAATCTGTCGAACAGGTGCTCGGTCTCTTCGTCTTTGAGCCCTACACCATTATCCACCACCTGAATCTCCACCTCTTTCTCCGTCTCATGGAGCATCACCTTCACTTCGCCACCGTCGAAAGTGTATTTGAAAGCATTCGAGAGCAGGTTGGATACCACCTTGTCGAAATTAATCCTGTCAACCCATGCCAGCACGTGGTCTTTCTCGTGCTCAAAGGTGAACGTGATGTTCCGTTGACTGGCGTTATACTGGTAGAGTTTACAGATACCACTGATAAAGTCCACCATGTTCGTCTCCCTGCAGTGCAGCTGCAACTGGTTCTTGTCGATGCGGCGCTCGTCGAGTATCTGGTTGACCAGCAGCATCAGGCGCTGGGCATTACGGTCGATGGTCTCTACATAAACCTTCCCCTCACCCTCGCCGATAAGTGTCTTCAACTTGGCAAGCGGTCCCATGATCAGGGTCAGCGGCGAGCGGATATCATGGGTGGCATTGATGAGGAACTTCATCTTCTCCTCGTCCATGTGCTGACGGGCACTGCGCTTCAGCAGCAGACCTACGGCAGCGATGATACAGAGCGCCACCAGGAAATACAGGCTGTAGGCCCAACCCGAGCGATACCAGGGCGGCGACACCTTCAGTGTGATGGTCTTCGTCTCTGAATAGACACCAGCCGACAGGGCTCTCACCTCTATCTTATAGGTGCCTGGCTGCATATGGCTCAGTTGGATGTTGTTCTGACCCTCGGGCGTCTGGAGCCACTTGGCCTCGTTGATGCGGTATTCATAGACAATATTGCTAGGATTCACGAAGTCGAGCAACGAGAACTCCAGGGTGACACTGTTGTCGAGATACGACACCTGATAATGATTGGTCTCGATGACAGGGCCCTCTGCCACCAGTTTGTCGTTCGACTCTGTCAGCGTGTTCACAGGATTGCCAGCAATGAAGAAACCCGTCAGTTTCACGGGTGGCAGGTCTTTATGACTACCTGTCACCTGAGCAGCGTCAAACACGGTCAGCCCGTCGTTGTTGGCAAAATAGATCATATCATTGTCGGTATGCAGCCCCACGCAGTTCACGTATTCCTTCATCGTCAGACCATTGCCGCTCACGTGTCCCACGAACTGCTTCTTACGCTGGTCAAACTGCCAAATGCCCATCGAGGTGGCGCACCAGATATCACCGTTATTGGCCTCTACGATATAGCCCACCACCTTAGTGGACAGCGCTTCTCCATAAGGAAAGCGTTCAGCCTGCTGGTCGCCTTGATGATACACAAACAGCCCCTGGTCGGTTCCGATCAGAATATCACCCTTTTTCGTCTCACAAAGCGAATAGCACATCTTGCCGTCAAGCAGGTTATCCCAACCATACGGCCGGAAAGTGTCTTTCTGCGGGTCATAGCACGACACACCAGCCGCTGTAGCCATCCATACGCAGCCCTTCCTGTCGGGCATCATCGCCTGTATCCAGTTATTGTGGAGCTGTCCTCTCACGTGATCGGTCTGTGTCAAGAGAAAATTCCTGAACGTGTGGGTCTCTGGCGTATAGACACTCAGGCCGCGTGAATAGGTCGAGATAAAGAGCTGCCCGGTACCGGCATCGGTCATATCGTTCAGCTTCTCACTCACGTACGACACATGGTGCTGCGACCTGCCTGTCAGCGGGTCGTAGGCATATAGCGACTCATTGTTGCCTATCCAGTATCGACCTTTCTGGTCGCGATACAGGAACTCTGCGGATGGGGGCGAAGCCGGGTGTGCCACCACGTGGCCGTTTTTGTCGAAGCCATAGACGCCATTGCCCTGTACCACCGTCCAGATCATCCCCTGATCGCCTTCACAGACTGAAGTCACCGTAGAACTGATGCGGTAACCCTGGGCAGAGAAACTCCACGACGAGAACTGAGGCTGTATCTTGGGAATCATCACCAGACCTTTTGACTGACAGCCCAGCCACAGGTTGCCCTGACGGTCTTCACGGATGCACCATATCTTCGCCGTGTTCAGGTCGAAGCCGATCAGCCGGCACTCCACCCTCACCAGTCTGTTGCTGCCTTTTTCCAGCATGAAAAGACCGTCGCCTCGCGTACCTATATATATACGTCCGCTATTACTCTGATATGCACTGCTTATCACGACGTCGCTGCCACCGAGAGCCGACACGTCGATATCAGCCTTGCCCATCTGTCCATTCTGACAGCGGCTGATGCCGTGCTGACTGATAATCAGAACGCCACTGTCCGTCTCAATCATCTTGATGACGATACCCTGTCCCTGATCCAGGAAGAACTGGTGCACCCCGGCACCGTCTTTCATCGTCACTTCCTCACCATAGCCGCACTTCCAGAAGCGCCCCTGGCTGTCTTCTATCATCTGGTTGAAGTACCAGTTACCTGAACCCGTCGTATAGCCGTCGGGCACCTTCTTCAGCGAATCGCCGATCATCGAATAGAGACCGCGGCCCGAGGTTCCCACAAGAAACTCACCGTTCTTCCGTTGCAGGATAGGGTTCACACGCGGCGTGACGCCCTCCGTAAACGGGATATGCGAAAAGCGGTCGGTGGCATAGTTGTAGCGCGAAAGTCCCAGACGCGTTCCTACCCACAACTGCCCCTTCTGGTCGCAGTAGAGACTTGTCACGATATTGCTGGCCAGCGTCGTCGTGTCGGCAGGATTCGACAGGTAGGTCGTAAAGCGATAGCCGTCGAACTTGTTCAGGCCGTTTTCTGTGGCTATCCATACATAGCCGTACTTATCCTGGCAGATATCATTGATCAGACCGCTCGAAAAACGTTCCGAAGGCAGGAACTGTCCAGCCTGTCCTGAAGCCCTGAGCACCAGTAACAGACCAAATAGCAGATATGAGATTCGTCGCATAGTTATTCAAATTATGCGGCAAAGATACACAAAATTCCGTAGAAAACCATCGGTTTTTGTATCACAACCTTTGAAAAACGTATCAAAGGCAAAAAAAGAGGCACCCCGTTTGTGTGGAGTGCCTCTGCTTTTTATTTCACGTATTCAGCGAAATCAGTCAGTTTCATGTCGCCCTTGCGCGCCAGTGTGTCGTGCATGGCGAAGGCTGCTGTCAGGTTATGACGTGTCTGTCCCATCTTCGAGATCTTCAGGTAATCCCAGAGCAGCTGCTTGTAGTCGGGATGTGCACAGTTCTCGATAATCGTCTCAGCACGCTGTGCGGGGCTCTTGCCGCGCAAGTCGGCCACACCCTGTTCCGTCACGATGATGTTCACGTCGTGCTCCGAAGAGTCCTGATGGCTGACGAAAGGTACGATCGACGAGATCACACCGCCCTTGGCCACCGATGGGCAAGTAAAGATCGAGAGGTAGGCATTGCGGATGAAGTCACCCGAGCCGCCGATACCGTTCATCATCTTCACACCGCTGATATGAGTAGAGTTCACGTTACCATAGAGGTCGGCCTCGATGGCTGTATTGATGGCAATCACACCTAATCGGCGGATAATCTCTGGCGAGTTCGAGATCTCGCTCTGGCGCAGTGTCAGGTGCTGCTTCATATAATCCATATTGTTATAGACATCCATCAGGCACTCGTTCGACACGGTCAGCGAGCAGGCCGAAGCGTCCTTCACGCGGCCGTTGAGCATCATCTCGATCACCGAGTTCTGAATCACCTCCGTATAGATATTGAAGTCGGGCACGTGCTTGTCGGCACCGAGGGCACCGAGGATAGCATTAGCCGTTGAGCCTACACCACTCTGCAGGGGCAGGAACTCCTTGGGGATACGTCCCTTGTGCATCTCCTCTACGAGGAACTCGGCTGTCAGGAATCCGATCTTATCCGTTACAGGGTCGCTGTCTTTGAAGGCGCGGGCCTCGTCGGGGATGTTACACTCCACGACACCTACCACCTTATCCTTGGCAATCGACACATAAGGCTTACCGATACGGTCGCCAACATGCTCGATGGGGATAGCCTTGCGGTAAGGGGGATCGAGCGGCTCATACACGTCGTGAATGAACTTGGCATTGGGGTTATGGAACGAGTTCAGCTCCAGGATTACGTGCTTGGCCAGACGTGCAGCCGTCGGAGAGATACCGCCCGCAGCCGTCAGATACACATGATAGTCGTTGCCCACCTCCTCGATGTCGCACACCTCGAGGATAGCCCAGTCCACGTCACCATAGAATCCGTAGCGCAGTTCCTGTGCCATGTGGCTCAGGTGCAGGTCGTTATAGGGAATCTCTCCCAGGTTCACGTGCTTACGGAAGTCAGGATTCGTCGTGTAAGGCGCACGGTAGAGGATAGCCTGCGCATTAGCCAGATCGCCATCGGTGCTCTGTCCTGTTGAGGCACCTGTGAAGATTGCTACCTTAAACTCGCGTCCAGCCTCGTGCTCAGCCACAGCGAGCTTGGCCAGTTCCTTGGTGGTTGCCTTAGCCACACCGGCAGGCGTAAAACCACTCATGGCGATGTGATCGCCATTCTTAATCAGTGCTGCAGCCTCTGCAGCAGTCAGTCGTGTATAAGCCATAATTCTGTTAAATTTGCAAATTTGCGTGCAAAGGTACAAATAAGCGAGCAAAAAACAAAATTTATTGGAAAATATTTCTCACCTCTCACCTCTCGCTACTTACCTCTTACAAATACGCCATCAACACATCCCACACCGCGATGATATGACATACCGACCCCGCCAGCACAAAAAAGTGGAACACAGAGTGCATATATTTCGTCTTGTTAAGCGAATAGAATACCGCTCCCGTGATATAACTCACACCCTCGGCGATAATCCAGATGAAAGCGGCAGCAGGCACCGAGTCGATTAGCGGCTTAAAGGCCACGAGCACACTTAGCCCCATCCCCACGAAGCAGAACGTCTCAAGGTTAGAGTGCTCCTTCAGCCTTATAAAACTGACGATCGTACCCGCCAGCGCACACGTCCAAACAAAGATAAAGAGGCTCCAGCCCCAGTAGCCTTGTTCGCGCAGTGCCACCAGTGTAAGCGGCGAATACGAGCCCGCAATGTGCCAGTAGATAGCAGCATGATCCCACTTGCGCAGACGTTCCTTCCATTTCGAGTGGTGCTTAATCGAGTGATAGAGCGTCGAGGCGGCATACGACCCCAGCATACCGAAGAGGTAGAGTATCACCCCCACCCTCGCCCAATCGTTGTCGCTCTTGAAGCACCATACGAGGAAGATGATGCCAAACACCACCCCCAACAAGATGCCCCCGCCGTGCGACGAGGCATTCCATATTTCCTCTTTCTTCGTATATCTGATCATGGTTACTGCTTATGCTGCCGCAAAGATAGCACTTTTCCCGTAAAAACAAACAATAAAATCGAAAAATCCACATTATTTCAGCCTCAAAGGCTGAAGCCCACCTTGCGGCGGGGCTTCAGTTCTGTGGCCATTGGATTGAATTTTTCGTATGCCATTTGAACATCAGAGGCCTCGATGTGCTGATAGTCATCGGAACCAGAGATTGCAAGGCGATCAGCCATCGCTGGGATGATGCCATTGCGGATGTATTGTTCCATCCAGCGGGCGTTGCCGAAGTTGGGCGTGCGCTGACTCAAGGTCTGTATGACGGAATCGCGGAGCAGCAAAGTCGCCTCATCGGTCAGGATATAATCATCGCGGCGAAGCAGGCGGAAGGCAATCTCCATCAGTTGGTCGGCATTGTAGTCGGCGAAGCGGTACTTGTAGGGAAAGCGCCCTGTCAGTCCTGGGTTGGTGTTGAGCATGGCATCCATCTCCTTCTCGTAGCCAGCAAAGACGATGAGCATATCGGGATTGGGCTGTGAGAGCACGGTGAGCAGTGAGTCGAGGACACGGGCACCGAAGTCCTTACGATCGCCAGAGCCGTCGTAGAGGTTGTAGGCCTCATCGATGAAGAGCACGTTGCCACGGGCCTCTTCGAGCACGGCTTTCATGTTCTCTTCCGTCTCTCCGATATAGCGCCCCACGAGACGTGTTCGATCAACGGCGATGACCTCACCTCGGGAGAGCAGACCCAGCGCATGATAAAGGCGGCCCAGCTGCCTGGCAACGGTAGTCTTGCCTGTACCAGGATTGCCTGTGAAGATACAGTGGTAAGCCACATTACAGGAATTATGCAGTCCTTGCCGACGGCGCTTCGTATAGAAACGGGTATTGTTGGCCATCGTGATGATGCCTTGTTTCACCTCGTCGAGTCCGACCATCTCCTTCAGTTCACTAAGACACTGTTCAAACGTGCTGGAAGAGGGGGCAAGCAGACTGGTGTCGATATCTTCCAGTTCGAGGAGCGGAATCGCATCCTTCCCTGTCATCTCTATCGCCCGACGCACATAGCACGGACGAATATCATCGGCTATCATCCGTCGGATGTCGCTGAGCGACCATGCGGAAAAGGTATCCTGCCCTACTCTCTTGATGATGGTCTTTGAAATCTGATCCTTCACCTTTTCTGACGGTATGAGATGTTCCTCTTCCAACTGGCTGAAGAAGGCCTGTATCAGTTCGAAGGCGGTATAGGGTTCCTGCTTGATCCAACTCTCACTTGTGAAGAAATCCTTCATGGAGGGGAACTGCTCTAACAGTGTCTTGATCTCCTGCTGGGTTCCGCACAGCCAAAGCAGGCCATGGGGATTCGATGCTTTCACCACGTCCAGGATGCGCTTCACGACAGTCTTTCCGCCTGTAGAGAGGAGTGCGCCCAGATGCGTCAGACAGGTCACACTGCCCGAGAGTGAGGAGAGTTGCTCATAGAGATGCTCGAAGGGATTATTGCAGGTGGCATCATACAACGTAGAACAATCGATGTACTCCAAGGATCTCTTTATGCCCATCTGATCACGGAAGTTATTGATGATCTCCTCGGTAAAGTCCTCGTTACAGGTGCAGAACAGGAAATTGAAATTCCCTTCGAGAGGTTGAGCCCCCATCTCTTTTCTCACCTCATTGTAAAGCGAGAACCGTTGGTATTCCAGAATCTTCCGCCGCAGGTTGACGGTGCCAGGAAGCGTTGTCAACTGTTGCCACTGCTGGAGCTGGCTTAGACAAGAGGCAAGCACATCGTCGATACCACCTAGCGGACCGTAGTTGGCTATGCTATAGTGGGCGACGAGGTTGTCGTCGAGCATAAAGTCCATCCGCACAGGCGCCTCGTACATATTCCCATCGGTGAGCAACAGCATATACGCTCCAGGCAACCAGATATGACTGCAGGCCATCTCGTAGGTCAGTTCGTTGCCATCACGCTGAACAGTGCAGTCATCTTCACTGGAGCACATCAGGTAATAATCCTTCGTATAGACGTAGCATTTGAAACGTTCCGGATCAGGCAGCACGTCATCGTTTGTAGCGATACAGACGCTTACGGGGTCATCAGAGTAGCATGTCTTGTCACGGTCTTTACGAATCGCGATGGAAAGGGCTATGGGCGATATGTGTTTCCCCTTCTTCGACTTTTTCTTCTTGGTGTTTTCCTTCAGTGTTTTCACGACCTTGTCCAGTCTTTTCTTTTTTGTGTCGTCATCAAGGTCTTTGGGCTCATCCAGGGAATCTTCTGAGTCGAGCGACTCGTCAAGATACTCCTGGAACAATCTCTCAAAATCGTCAGCTGTCAGCTCATTGTCGAGCTGCTCCAAATGTTTGTCTTTCATAAAACGGAATTGAAACATAGTAATAAATCGGTCACATAACCCCTTGGGAAAGGGGCGCAAGAGGTATTTGGGCAAGGCCAAGGCCACTGCCCAGTGAGCTTCATAGAAACTTTTTGGAAGTCTCTATCACAAGACATAGTTGTAGCAATAAGTCAAAGATCACCCATCAATACGCATTCGCAAGTCGGGATGACAGCGCAACGACATAGCCTGAGGCTATATCTTCAGTTGTGCCGCACGACGACTGACGAATTGTTTGCTGGTTTTTCTTCTTTGTTGCATTAAACTTTGTTTGTGATAGATTTTTAATTTGCGGATGCAAAGATAAACAAAAATCCCGATAGCCACCAAAGGATTATCGGGATTTTTATTCTGGAAGTATGAATTTTAACATTTCTATCAATCATCGGCCAGTGTGAAGTCGAGCTGGCGGCGCTCTAGGTTGGCACGTGCCACCTGGATACGGATAGGATCGCCAAGCTGGTACTTCGTGTGGTGACGACGGCCAATGATCACGAAGTTCTTCTCGTCGAAGTCGTAGTAGTCGTTGCCGAGGTCGCGGATGGGAATCATACCTTCGCAGTGGGTCTCGTCGATCTGGGCATAGATGCCATAGGAGGTGAGGCCTGAGATATGGGCGTCGTAGGTGTTACCTATCTTATCGGCCATAAACTCTACCATCTTGTACTTGATAGAGTCGCGCTCGGCATTCTGGGAGATCTGCTCCATATCACTGCAGTGCTCGCAATACTCCTCATACTTATCCTTGTTGGCAGAGCGGCCTCCGTCCTGATATTTCGTCAGAAGGCGGTGGACCATCGTATCGGGATAACGGCGAATGGGCGATGTAAAATGGGTGTAATAGTCGAAAGCGAGGCCGTAGTGGCCGATGTTATGGACGCTGTACTTAGCCTTCATCATGGCGCGCAGGGCAACGGTCTCGATGGCATTCTGCTCGCGGGTACCCTCGGCATCAGACATCAGGGCATTGAGCGAACGGGTGATAGCACCCTTCGTGCCGCTGGTTTTGACCTTATAGCCGAACTTAGCAACGAACTGGCGCAGATTCTCGAGCTTCGCGGGGTCGGGCTGGTCGTGGATACGGTAAGGCAATGTCTTTGAGGTTTGAGGTTTGAGGTTTGAGGTTTTGCCCTTGGGCTTTCCTACGGACTCGGCCACCGTCTTATTGGCAAGCAGCATGAACTCCTCGATGAGTTTGTTTGCATCTTTTGAGGTCTTGAAATAGGCGCGTATGGGCTTGCCCGTCTCGTCGATGTCGAAATGGAGCTCTTCGCGGTCGAACTTGACAGAGCCGTTCCTGAAGCGGGCTGCACGCAGTTTCTTGGCGAGGGCATCGAGTTTGATGAGCTCCTCGGCATGTTCGCCTTTATAGGGATTCTTCTTGGTAGCAGGGGGGGCGGGTTCGCCTGTGCCATCCTTCACACCATTGTCTTCGAGCAACTGCTGTACCTCCTCGTAGGCATAGCGGCGATCGCTGCGGATGACGGTATGTGCGAGGTGCCACTGCTTGATGTTCGCCTCATCATCGAGCTGGAAGATCACGCTGTAACAGAGCTTCTCCTCGTCGGGACGGAGGGAGCAGATGAAGTTGCAGAGGCGCTCTGGCAGCATCGGGATGGTACGATCGACGAGGTAAACGCTGGTGGCGCGGGCATAGGCCTCCTTGTCGATGACAGAACCTTCTTTCACATAGTGGGAGACATCAGCGATATGCACGCCGACTTCCCAGAGGCCACTGTCAAGCTTACGGATGGAGAGGGCATCGTCGAAGTCCTTGGCATCCTTGGGGTCAATGGTACAGGTGAAGACGTCGCGGAAGTCCTCGCGGCGGTCGATCTCCTCCTGAGTGATGGTGGCATCAATCTTCTCGGCAGCCTCCTCGACATTCTTCGGATACTTATATGGCAGGTTATACTGGGCGAGGATGGCGTGCATCTCAGCGGTATTTTCACCCGTCTTTCCGAGGATATCGACGACAGAGCCGATGATGTTCTTATGATCGGCATCTGGCCACTGGACAACTTTCACAACAGCCTTGTCGTCGGTCTTTCCCCCCTTCAGCTTGCGCTTGGGGATGATGATGTCGTGGACGAAGGTAGAGTCTTGGGGAATGAGGAAGGCCATATCCTTCTCTACGCGCAGACGACCGACAATCTGGTCGCGGGCTCGTTTCACGATCTCAATCACCATCGCCTCCTTGATATGCTTGTCGCGACGGGCCATATACGACACCTTTACACGGTCACCGTCCATCGCCGCCATCGAGTTGCGCTCTGCAACAAAAACGGGGGTGCCGCCACCATCTGGCTGGAACGAGTTACGACCACTGGCCTTGCGATGGAACACACCCTCCTGCACCTGTGTCTTCAGATTCAGACAATATGACGAGTCGCTGACCTTCGAGAGGAAATCGTCCCACGCCATTTCCTCCATCACGTCGATAGCAAGCATCTTCAGCGGATGCGTGTCAAGCTTAAGAGCCTTGAATATCTGCTTGAACGAGAACGTCTCGTTCGGATGATGCTGGAAGAGACTCTGCAGCAGTTCGGCGACCTGCTTCTTTCCCATTCGTTTTCCGCCTTTCTTCTTTCCCATAGACTTCGTTATTTTGGTTTCTATGGGGCAAAGATACAAAAAAAAGCGAGAAACGGAACGCGAAAAGTGAAAAAATTAATAGCGACGCTTAGGATTCTTGGGGAACCAGCCCTTTTCTACCCGTTTCTTTTGATGGAAGAGTTCGCCGATGCCCCAAAGTGCGGATGCACCAAACACGCCCACGACGGCAGAAACGACGGTATTCTCTATAAACAGTGCCGCCACCAGAGATGCCACACCTATCAGCAAATAGACGATCCAGGGGCGGGTGCCCCAATAATACTCAGTCTTGATGACTATCGGATGCCAGATACCAATGGTCAGGAACGTGCAGACAGCTATGATAATACCAGTAAAATACATTTTCGTACCGATTATTTGTTTATTTGGTGCGCAAAGGTAGTAATAATCCATCGAATTTCATCAATAAATCCTGTTGTTTTAATAGATTTTAGGTAAAATCCATATTAATGGGGATGGAAGATTAATTTCGGCGGGGGATGCCGATTTTCAAAAAAATATGTGTAACTTTGCACCCAAATTCAAGAAGAATGAAGATTCTAATTACAGGTGCAAGCGGATTTATCGGCTCATTTATCGTTGAAGAAGCCCTCAAACGAGGGCTTGAGACGTGGGCTGCCGTACGCAAAAGCAGTTCTCGGGCGTTTCTTACAGACAAGCGCATCCACTTTATCGAACTGAACCTCTCTTCGAAGGAGCAACTGGCAGAACAGCTGCGGGGACAAGTGTTCGACTACGTGGTACATGCCGCTGGTGTAACGAAATGTCTGAACAAGGCCGATTTCAGACGCATCAACACAGAGGGCACGAAGAACCTGGTGGAGGCGCTGATCGAGGTGAAGATGCCGCTGAAACGACTGGTATTTGTCAGTAGCCTCAGCGTCTTTGGAGCCATCAAGGAGAAGATGCCCTACGACGAGATACGCGAGGGCGACACGCCTCAGCCCAACACAGAATACGGTCGCAGCAAACTGGCTGCAGAACAGTATCTGGAATCCTTAGGCCATCGCGTACCTTATATAATACTCCGACCGACAGGTGTATATGGGCCTCGCGAGAAAGACTACTTCATGATGGCCAAGAGCATCAAACAACATATCGACTTCGCCGTAGGTTTCCAGCGCCAGGACATCACCTTCGTCTATGTGACGGATGTGGTGCAGGCCGTGTTCCTCGCCTTGGAGAAAGGCGAGATCGGGCGCAAGTATTTCCTCTCTGACGGGGAGGTCTATCAGAGCTCCACTTTCAGCGACTTGATTCACGAGCAGTTAGGTCGTCCCTGGTGGCTGCGCATCACAGCTCCAACCTGGGTGCTGCGCATCGTAACCTTCTTTGGCGAGTATGCAGGCCGCATGACAGGCAAGGTAACAGCGCTGAACAACGATAAATACAATATTCTGAAACAGCGTAACTGGCGGTGCGACATCGAACCAGCGCGCAAG
>Ga0310695_10003629_pt1 | contig 29901 bp, 30 predicted proteins | sample RumenRJG_04DNA_FD_203882 | JGI IMG/M metagenome (GOLD analysis project Ga0310695, IMG submission 203882) | Bovine rumen microbial communities from Lethbridge, Alberta, Canada - RJG_04 (v2) (version 2) | ecosystem: Host-associated > Mammals > Digestive system > Stomach > Rumen | place: Canada...
AGGAGCTGGAAACGGACTCATCAACAATCGCTTAACGCTTTCTGGATCAAGGGCTCTGAGGCCTGGATTTCAGAAAAAAGTGGTTTGTTGAGCAGACACTATTTATAGAACGATCCAACCCGCCTCCCCGTTCCTCATTCCGGCTCCGCAGCCCCGCCCAAACCAACGTCCCAATCCCCACAAACCCTTTATTTTCCCTGTCTGCTGAATATCATTTCTAATAAAAGAAACAGTTCCCTTCGGAACTGTTTCCTCCACCATTTTTAATTCTTAATTGTTGAGCATCTGTCCAAATCTATGATTTGGGGCGAAGAGCCGATGACTGCCAGTGGCAGAAATTTCATCGGATCTGAGGTCAACCGAAGCAAGCGAGCTGCCCAGTGGGGAGTGAGGGAAGCGGTGACCCAGTGGGTCATTTGCCGAAGGCAAAAGCGCCCTGAGCGAGTCAATCGAAGCAAGAAGCAGGTTGAAGCGCCAGCGATGCCTGCTGCGCCGACTGAGATTGCGGAACAGTCGCGCCGACTGAGGTTGCGGAATACAACTGCCATGCTACAGCCGTCAAAATTCCGGAGTATAAGCGAACGGAATTTTGGTAACGGCGATCGCAACATTTTTCATTTGACGGCATTCATGAATGCCGTCATTACCCCTCCCGCCGGAAGCTCCACGGGATAACAGCGGTCTTCCATCCGCAGATTGATGTACAGCTTCTTGGTTCCCGGGTTCAGCAGCACAGCCACAACGCTGCCGTCCGGATTCTGCACGGCCGTCGCCTCTATCACGTCCGAGAAGCGGCTGACGCCCAGGCGTACCGCGCCGGGACGGATATAACGGGAGAAATGGCCGATATAATCCAGTGAAAGTTTCTTGTAAAGCCGGCGGTGTACGGTATCGTACATCATGGGCGCGTCGCAGAAATTGCCCACATGGTTGGGGCCGCCCCTTTCGTCCAGCAGCAGGTTCCAGTCGATGAAGGTATCCGCGCCGGCATTCAGGTCGCCGATGTACTCATGGGCATACTTGATCGCCCCCATCAGCTCCGCGCCGGTCCCCCAGACAGAGTGCTCCACGCAGCCCTCGGTAAACACCAGGCGTTTTCCGGGGAACTGGCAGGCAGTCATCGCCAGGTTTTCGAAGTGGTCGCCGGCATACCAGTGGAACGCCACGCCGCCGACCGCCGCCTTCATGAAATCATCATTCATTACTTCCAGTGCCCGGTCCTGCACCCGTTCCTTGTTATGGTCCCAGGCCAGCAGTGTCAGCCGTTCGTCCAGGCCGCTGCGCTGCAGAGCCGGCTGCAGGTGCTGCCGGATAAACTCCCGTTCCTGTTCGCCGGTATAAAGGCAGCTGTCCCAGGTCTGGATTGCCCGGGGCTCGTTCTGGACAGAGAGCAGGCGCACGTCCATGCCGGTTTCCACGCAGTGGGCAATGTACCGGCAGATATATTCCGCCCACAGCGGCGCGCATTCCTCCCGCAGAGATCCGCCCTGCACCCGGCTTCCGTTGGTTTTCATCCAGGCCGGCGGGGTCCAGGGAGTCAGCATCATCTGCAGCGGGTGCCCGGCGGCTTTTTCCGCGTCCCGCAGCATGGGCAGCATATACTTTTCGCCCCGGGTATAGTCCATATGCTCCAGGGCGGTATCCTCCGGATCGTTGTCCGCCGCGTACATCTCCGTGGAAAAATCGCAGCTGTCAATGGAGGTGCGTCCCCAGGTATACCCCATTTCCGAGGGATCAAAATAGGTGCGGATCACGTCCGCCCGGTCCTGTTCATCCATCAGGGAATACACATATCCCGCGGCGTCGGTAAAGGCGCCGCCGAAGCCGCGGATCTGCTGGCAGCGGACCTGCGGGTAAACAGATACGAGGTTCATCTCTGTGTTCAGGAGCGATTCATCCGCCCGGATGATCTTCTGCTCTGTATATTTTCTTCCCCGGCGCATGCCGGAAATGATTGCTTTCATGCTTCTGTATTCCAGTCTTATTTATTTCCGCGGGCAATGGCGCAGGATTTGCGCACCACCAGGATTCCCTCCTGTTTCATCAGGCGGCCGGGTTCTCCCCGGATCAGCCGCAGCACCTCCTGCGCGGCCAGTGTGCCGATCTGCTGGAACTGCGTCCGGATGGTGGTCAGGGGCGGATTGATGTATTCGCATAGGTTGATATCGTCGCATCCCATGACGCTGACATCCTCCGGAATGCTGTATCCCATTTCGGTGATCGCGGAGATGCAGCCGAGGGCGCTCAGGTCGTTGGCGGCAAAAATGGCGTCCGGCAGCGGATTGCCTTCCCGCAGGTATTTCCGCATTTCCCGGTACGCGGCTGCCCGCTCGAATTTGCCTTCCAGCATGCCGACGTCCTTCCGGGCGATGCCGTGCTTCTCCAGCCCTTCCAGGAAGCCCTCGCAGCGCATCTCCGAGTCATAGTTGCCCGAAAGGCCGAAGATGTGCATCATTTTCCGCAAACCCAGGCCGTACAGGTAATCCGCGGCCATCTCTCCCTGCTTGCGGGATTCAAACAGGATCCCGGACGCGTGCTCTCCCTGCAGGTTCAGCGACAGGAAAACCAGGGGGCAGTCGCCGGAGATCATTCCCCGGGCGGCTTCCTCGTCCACCGCGTCCCAGAAGATCACGGCGCCGTCCATGGAATGGTCCATCAGCTTGGAGCGGATGGAATCCATATCGGAAACAATGCAGATATGCAGCTCATATCCGTTGGAACGGCAGACCTGGTTCATGGTGTCCGCCAGGGCGCCGTAGAAATCCCCGGTCATGGCGTTGACGAACAGCCCGATCGTCTTGCTCTGCTTGGCCCGCAGGCGTTTGCCGGCGGCATTGGGCACATAGGAAAGGCGCCGGGCCGCTTCCAGGATCGCTTCACGGGTCCTGGGACGGACAATCTCCGGATTGTTCATCGCGTTGGAGGCCGTTGCCACAGAAACGCCGGCTTCCCGTGCCACATCCCTGATGGTTGCTTTCTTCAATGGAGGTCTCCTTCCTTCCGGTTTATGAAACGGGGCAGATCAGCAGCCGCCTGACGCAGGCGCAGCCGGACAGCACCGTCAGGCGCAGCTCGCACTGGTCGGCAGTGTACAGGTGCATGCCGGACAAAAGCTGGGTACCGTTATAACCGCTCAGGTCAAACACGCCCAGCAGCATGCCGTTCTGGCGGATTTCCAGGCGGGAGGGCGTTTCCGCCTCGCACTCGATCTCCAGCCGGATGCTGGTGGTCACGTCATAGACCGTATACTGGGCCCACTCGTTTTCATGCAGGCGCAGCACCGCCGTGCGCCAGGGGCCGTCGAAGAAGAAGGTCTTCTGCCACTCCTCCGATCCCTGGACAATGTCCATGCCGGTACCGACCCGGTAGCAGCCGTCCGGATGGACCGCCTCCCGGTGATAGCTGGCGTCCGCCCCCGGCAGTTCGTCAAAATCCGTTCCCCGGATCTCGCAGCCCGGGATGCGCAGGATATGGGCCTGAAGGCCGCTGTTGATCCGGCAGTTTTCCACCCGGATGTTCTGCAGCAGCTGACTGAAGACCTGCTGGGCCTTTTCATAGGACGGCTGGACGCCGCCGGACAGGAAGGTGCGGATCAGGTGCCATTCCGCCGGCTCCGCGTAGGAGCAGGGGGAGTTTTCGCACTCAATCTTCTTCCAGGGCCACAGGGTCACGCTGATGCCGTAACGGAAAGCCAGCGGGATCATGGCGGAAAACCAGGCCATGGTGTTCTCCCCTGTTTCTCCCAGCCACAGCGGCACATTCAGCTTCTCCGAAACCTCCAGGAAGGGGCGCAGGGCACTGATGTCCGGCGGGCAGCCGTAACGGTGGAAGTGAATCACCATGTTCCCGTCATACACATGATCAAAGATGTCCGTATCCGCCGCCCAGTGGGGGCCTTCCAGCGCCACCAGGTGGTTTTTGTCATGGCGGCGGATGCGTTCGATCGCCTGCTCATAGAATTCCCGCAGGCGGGGAATGTAAACGTCCAGGTCCGGATCCCCGGGGAAGCGCGGCGGCCGGATCGGCTCATTCAGCAGGTCGTATCCGCCCACGATCCACCGGTCATGATACCGGCGGGCGATCTCCTCCCACAGGGCCAGGCCGCACTCAAACTGCGCTTCGTCAATAAACAGACGGCAGAGGTCGTCCGTTGAATCGTCAATATTCGCGCCGGTCTGCCCGCCGGGCGCGGCATGCAGGTCAATGAAGACATACAGGCCGTATTTCTCGCACCACTCCAGCAGCCGGTCCAGCAGGCGGAACCCTTCCTCCCGGAACCGGGGCCGGGGTCCCTCCTCCAGGAAAAGGCGGGAAGCGATGGGAACCCGCAGCGAATTGCAGCCCATCTCCGCCATCAGGGCAATGTCCGCCTCGGTCGTGTACAGATCCCGGAAATGGGTCCAGAAGCGCTCCGCGTACTTCTCCCCCGTCAGGGTGCGGATGGTCTGCTCCATGCGGCGGGGGCGGTCAAACTGCGGATGGCCGTCAAAGCCCCACATGTATCCTTCACACAGCAGCCAGTTGCCCAGGCCCCAGCCCAGCAGCAGCACCCGTTCCTCCCGGCCGTTCCTCAGCTCCGTTCCGGCCGCGTGCAGGAAACCGGAAACGCGGCTGCGTTCAATCGCTTTCTTCATATACACACCCTCAGCAGGATCATTTAAAACGTTTTACAAAAAACCTTACCATATTCATTGAAAACACGCAAGTTTTTCAACCGGCATTTTCGGGAACGGGCCGGAGGGGATTCCCTCCGGCCCTGAAAAGTCTTTCCGGCTGGATTACTGGTAATTGTATTCAGCGCAGTAGTCCGCCCACTGTTCGAGGAAGCCCTCGCGGCAGGCATCCAGTCCGGCGTCGTTCACCTTGGCGCGGAACTCTTCCACCGCGGCGTCCACATCGCTGACCAGGCCGGCCTGCAGGGGCGCGAGGTACTGGCGCAGCACGTTGCCCACGGCGGCGCGCTCAGCGGAATACTCGGTGTAGTCTTCCGTGAATCCGTCCCAGATGTTCACGTTGGGCCACTTGGTCTTTTCGCCCAGCGCGGCGTACTTGTCAAACATCGCCTGCAGGGCCACGTCGGTGGGCTGCTTGAGTTTGAAATCGTTGACGCGCAGGTTCCAGGTGTTGAAGCCTTCATAGCCGAAGGAGTCGTCCAGGTTCACATAGAAGCCGTCCTCGTCCAGCTCATAGTGCTTGCCTTCGATACCGCACTGCACCAGGCGGTTCATGGTTTCATCCGTCATGATGTAGTTCAGGATCATCATGCAGCGTTCCGGATATTTGGATGCGCGCAGGATGGCGGTGCCGTTCTGGGTCGCGTGTCCGGGATAGATCACGCCGGTGGTTTCGCCGTAAGCGATGTAGGCGCTTTCCCATTCGGGATGATCCTTGGCGAAGCTGTTGGCGGAAGAGATCTGCTTGTTGGGGTTCATGCCGGCCACTTCAGCCACGGCAAGGCCGTTGTCATAGGCTTCGTTGTCGTTGGTGTCGCTCAGCGCGCTCTTGGACCAGAAGCCCTGGTCAGCCCAGGATTTGAACATTTTGCAGTCTTCGACGAAGTCGTCGGAGAACCAGTAGTCATACACATCGGCGGGGGTATCATAGTTGGCGGTCAGGCCGTAGGGCATGCCGAAGGGGGCAACCCAGGGATACTTGGCAGCCAGCAGGTAAGCGGTGTCGAAGCCGATGATCAGGCTGGAAGCGGATTCGGTGTTGGTGGGGCGCAGCAGTCCCTGGGCGGGATCGGCGGCCTTGACGCCCTGCAGGAACGCTTCAATGTTTTCCAGGGTGTCCGGATAGGGCAGGTCATACTTGGCACGCAGGTCCTCGCGGTACTTCACGCCCAGGCAGACGTATTCCGGCCACAGGTTCGGAATGCAGTACAGTTCGCCGTTCACGCGGCACATGTTCAGCATGCCCTCGCCGCACAGTTCCTTCAGTTCGGGGGCATAGGCGTCCAGCAGCTCATCCATTTCCAGGAAGGCGCCGTTGTTGGCGTTCAGGCCGTAGTTTTCCCAGTTGGCGACGTAGATCAGGTCGGCGCCGGCAGAGATCAGGGTATTGTTGTACTTCAGGTTGAAGTCGGTCCAGGTGGAGAACTGGAAGTCGATGGTGGCGTTGAATTTTTCCTTCAGGATGGCATTGATGGCGTCTTCCACCACAACCTCATCCTTGGGCGCGTCGCCCATCACGTAGAAGACCAGGTTGGCCTCCTCGCTCATGTCGTCGTCCGCGGCAGCCCAGGAAGCGGCCGTCAGGCACAGCGTCAGGGCAAGCACAAAGCTCAGCAGTTTTCTCATGGGTACATCCTCCTTTTTATATATGATTCAGCCCGGCAGGGCAAAAATCCAAAAACAATTCACAATTCATAATCAGCCGAATCCGAACGGGTGTTGTGTATCTTCTCTTGGCAGAAACGTGTCCCCGGGAGGGGATCCTTCGACTCCGCTCACGTTGTTCGCTGCGCTCAGGATGACAACGTGAGCTTCCGGTTTCTTTCAACACATACGCACGTACTGTCGCTCAAGGCTAAAGGCCGCGGAAGTATTAATTCTGAATTGGAGCTGTGAAGGGCTTCAGCCTTTCACAGCGCCTACCGTGATTCCGCTGACGAAATACCGTTGGACAAAGGGATAGAGGATCAGAATCGGGCCGGTAGCCACCACGGACATGGCCAGTTTTACCGACTGGGTCGGCAGGTCGGCGGTGTTGACGTCCGCGTACTGGGCCATCTGCCGCATGGCCTGGGTGGAATTGACCAGGTCGTACAGGTAGAACTGCAGGGACCAGGTCTTTGAACTGGTGGAGAACATGGAGGAACGGTACCAGTCGTTCCAGTAGCCCAGCGCCTGGAACAGGCCTACCGTGGCGAGGCCCGGCCCCAGCACCGGCAGCACAATCTGCCAGAAGATCCGCCAGTGGCCCGCGCCGTCAATCTTCGCTGATTCCACCACCGCGTCCGGAACCGCGCCGACAATGAAGGTGCGCATCAGGATCACCAGGAAGGGTGTAATCAGCGCCGGGAACCAGATCGCCAGGGTGGTGCCCCGAAGGTTCAGCACGTTGGCATACATCAGGTACCAGGGGATCATGCCGCCGCCGAAGATAGTGGTGAAGTAAATCAGGAAGGACACCTTGTTCCGGTATTTGAATTCCTTCCGGGAGATTACGTAAGCCGTCAGGGTGATGATGATCAGTCCCAGGGCGGTGCCGATGAACGTGTAATAGAAGTTCATCTTGTAGGCCTGGATGATATCCTCCGGTGTTTCAAAAATGGTGTTGTAGGCTTCCGTCGTGAAGCCGCGGGGCAAAAGGCTGAATCCGTTCCGGATGATTTCCTGGTTGCTGGTGAAGGAACCGGAAATGATCACAATAAACGGAAGCACGCACAGGAGGGACAGGATGGCCAGAAGAATGCCCTTGATGATATCGAAGCCCCTGCCGGAGCGATCCCTGATCTTCATGATGCCGCCTCCTCTCAGAATAATGCGTATTCGGGATTCTTCCGCTTGATGAAGAAGTTTGTGAGGATGATCACAATGAACCCGAACAGGGACTGGAACAGTCCCGCCGCCGTGCCAAGTCCCATGGAAAGGGGCTGGGTTGTGGTAATACGGTACACATAGGTATCAAAGATATCGGTGGTGGAGAACAGGGTGCCGTTATTGCCCACCAGCTGGTAGAACAGTTCAAACTGTCCCTTCATAATGCCGCCCAGCGCGTACAGCAGGAGGATAATGAAGGTGGGTTTGAGCAGCGGAACCGTGATATACCGGATCTGCTGGTAAATGTTTGCGCCATCGATCTGGGCCGCCTCGTAGTAATCGGAGGAAATGCCCGTGATCGTCGCCAGGTACACCACCATGCCGTAGCCGATGTTCTTCCACAGGTAGAACAGGGTGATGATCCAGGGCCAGTAGGAAGGCGTGTTATAGAAGTCGATCTTCGCCCGGCCGATGGACGTCATGAAGTTGTTGATCAGTCCCACGTCATATTCAAACATGTTGAACACCAGCACCCGCAGGATGACGTAGGAAACGAAATACGGCATGAAGATCATCGTCTGGGACGTTTTCTTCAGGTATTTGTTGGCCACCTGGCTGATCAGGATCGCGAAGAAGATCTGCAGGATATTGCCCGCTACGATGAAGACCAGGTTGTACAGGATCGTGTTGGTGGTCAGGTGCACAATCTCAGAGTGGAGCAGGAACTCAAAGTTCTTGAATCCCACAAAGGGGCTGGCAAACAGCGAATCCCGGAAATTGAACTGGGTGAAGGCGAAGTAGACGCCCACCATGGGCAGGTAATTGTTGATCAGGAAGAACACGAAGCAGGGAACCAGGAACAGGAACAGGATCCAGTTCCGGCGCACCTCCTCAATGAACCCGTGTTCCCGGCAGAGGCTCCGTTCCTCCTTTTCCATCTTCTTGCTGGCCAGGTAGCCGATCACGCTGACCGCAACGGAGGCGTATACCGCCGCGCCGGCCCGGAAGCTGTCCATGCCGTAATGGCTGTTGGCGAAGATGACCAGGCCCAGGGTGCCCGCCGCGAGGATCAGGGAGAACACCATGCCGGACTGGAGACGGCTGTACATGCTCAGCATGCCCTTCTTCGCCGCCATCCTGCCGCGCAGGATGAACAGTCCGAGCCCCCAGAGGTGAAACACCGCGGCCGCAAACGCGATCAGCAGCAGGATGAAGGACCACAGTCCCAGCACGCCCTGCTTGCTGTCCTGTACAAAGGAAAGGAAGGTGAAGATGGAATAGCTGCTTTCCAGCTTTTTCACTGCGGAAGCCTTCAGCTTCATCACCTCAAACAGGGTCTCCGTCCGGTTCAGGTAAATCCAGTGAACCAGGGGAAGAAGCATCAGCAGGAGAAGGGCTGAAGCCGCTGCCGCGATATAGATATTCCTGTGCCTGGTGACAGACTGCCTGCAGGCCGGGTTCCCCTGCCGAATGGCGGCGACGCTCATGTCTATCCCTCCGATGTAACGTTTAAATAAATATTGCTATTAAAAAATTGAAACGTTTTAATTCGAGCGCATTCTATCATGGATGATCAGGCCTGTCAATACAAATTTTTCAGAAAAAAATAAAAAAATGAGGAGACCCCTTCCCTCCCTTCTTTTCGCTCAGGCAAAAGAAAACAGTCCCCCGAAGGGAACTGCTTTCTCCGATTGGTTTTTTGTTTTATTTTTCTTCCGCGCAGATCAGGCTCAACGGGAATTCAACGCTCCAGTCGTCTGACAGCGCGCTTTCCTGTATGCTGACACGCGCAGTGAGCTGAACCCTGGCCGTGTCCTCCGGTGCGCAGTTCAGGATATCCTCTCTCTGGTATACCTTTCCTGCGTCATTGTCATACCATTCAATCGGGAGGGCCGCTGAACCGTAGTCGTACCGGTTTGCAGGATCAGAACCGTCATCATTCAAAGACGTGGCTGTAATCTCCACATTACTGATATACAGATCAGGACCCCAGACACGGTTTTCCCTGCCTTTGTTCTGGACCCGCACATGCAGTTTGCCGTCAATCCAGCCAATCCCTGTCAGCAGGATATCGCTCTTCCCCAGGGGAATGTTCAGCGGATTGCTGTTATCCAGCACCTTCACACCGGATTCCCTGGCCGCACGGAAAATCTCGCCTTCCGCTTCAATCCCTTCCTCTTCTTTTCCGTATTTCATCAGGATCGGATTCAGGTCAGTTTCCTCTGTTTTCCGGAACCAGATATGCCCGATCTTTGCTGTGGCTGTCCGGTCTTCGTGTTCCACCGGGTTGGTATAGACCTGAGCAAACAGATATATTCCCTTATGCTCAGCCTCATCCCAGTTCAGCAGAATCGTCGACGAATTTCCCTCTGTTTCACCAATGGTGCTGTTCATTTCAGCCTCTATTTCCCTGTCTGGATGAATTCCTTCCAGATCCTGAAGGGAGTAGATCAGGTAGGACCGATCCCCTGTCACTCCACCGTAAAGAAGCTCCATTCTGATACCGTTCTTTTCACAGCTCAGATTGAGGGGACGCAGTGAATCCGTCACTTCCGGGAAGAATGCTTTTAGCTTTTCCATGGTGAAACCGTCCGGCAGAAGATCATTCCTTACAGTCTGCCCGGCTGTATTATTCTCTTTCACCCGCACCGGCCGGTACTCACTGGCAATGAAGGGAATAAAATACCATTTCCCGTCTTCTCCCTTTTGCATCTGGGCGTCAATATGATACCAGCCATCCTGATCATCAGGTGTATTCCTGAGCCATACTTCGCAGTCTGCCGCCCGCATCGGGTCATTTTCTGTTCCGTAACTCTGACCGATCCTCCACAGGCCGGGAATACCCATTTCTTTTCCGAACCCTGCCAGCAGATCCGAAAGATGATATTCCTCTTCCCATTCAGGCGGACACTCGGCCAGCATGCCGGCTGTATCCTCCCTGGACCAGCAGGAAAGGAAAGAATTCAGGCATTGGAGATAATCCGGCAGATCTTCCGTCTGTCCTTCCATGTCATCCTGTCCGCCTAACAGGACGATGTTCTCTTTTGCGATTTCACTTGCCCGGATTACATTGTCCGCGTCCGCCAGCAGGCTGTCCGGTTCAAAGTACCAGATATTGTTTTTCGCTTTTTTAGCAATCAGCCTGTATTCCTGTACGGAGGATTCACCGCCTTCCGCGGGTTTTGTGTTCAGCCTGCACCGGATTGTCATCACCGGCGAATCCGGATATCTTTCCATCCCGTCAATCTGCCAGTTTACCAGCTTTTTCTCCGCGAGAATTCGCCGGATCATCTCATCCGTCGTATCAGACCATTCTGACGGAACGCATCTCAATGCCATCCCGCTCGCATCCCGCTCCTGCCAGGCGGCGAAGAAAGCTTCCGCCCGGTTCCTGATCGCTTTTTCCGGATCCCCGGCGTCTTCCTCCTGCCCGCTTTCCGGCAGCTGAGAATCTTCGGGGGCTCGTGTATAGCAGTACGCCGCCAGCAGCAGGGGCATCCCGTCATACTCGCCGATCACTTCACCGTAAATGTCATAATTGTTTCCGGGCTGCCAGTCAAACACTCTTCCTGCCGGTCTTTCAAGCACAACAGGAAGAGATTCCCCATCCTCGCCAGCATTGATCTTCACCCGCAGAGGTTTTTCGGAAAGGACTTCCTGTACAGTGCCCTTTACCAGATACACCTGCCTGTTTTCCACACGGTCCCTGAGAAACGCCTGCAGGTCCGCATATCCTTCTTCAGTAACCGGCCAGGCATTAAAAGTATATATTTCCGGTCTTGGAACCAGATAATTCTTTTCTTCCTCCGCGGCAGAACCCTGCGCTGACCGAATTTCTTCTATACAAGCCTCATCGCTGATCAGGCTCAGAGGGAATTCAACAGTCCAGTCGCCTTCCACCAGTTCATCCGTAGAATAAATGTTGACCACCGGCCGCATTTGTTCCAGGAACTCCTGCGTACAATTCAGCTTATGCTCCATCCAGGATATATTGCTGGATCCTGTTTCAGTCCATCCGGAGTAAGAATGCAGATTCTCAATCTTCCAGTACTGATCATCATATTCCAGGGAAGAAAACCAGGATGCGTCCGGCTCATAATTTTTTCCTTCGATCGTACGGCTGTTCAGGGCGTGGAACTGCACATGCAGTCTGTCCCCTGCCCAGCCGATCCCGGCCAGCGCAATATCCTCCAGAACCGGAACCTCCTTAATCCCGGCCGTATCAAGAACGTCTGATCCAGCGCCGTGTATTTTCTTTAAAGGCAGGTCTTCGCTTCCGTATTTTTCAAGCAATTTGACCAGGTCCAGCCTTACGCGGCGCTGCACCAGATACCCGTTTACACGCATTGACATCGTCCGGTCTTCGGATTTAACCGGCTGGTTATGATCTGTATAGGAATAATAAATATACCTATGCTCCTTTGGATCGATGTCCAATAGCTCATTATCGCTGGTCTTCGTCTCCGGCAAATTAAGAACCGGAGAAAGTTCTTTCCCGGCATATTTCCCTTCCATATCCTGCAGGGAATAAACAATCAGGGACTCATTCCCCTTTACCGCACCGGAAATCAGGGTCAGGCGGATCCCGTCCTTTTCACAGCTCATGCCGATCGGCTGCAGCCAGGGTGCCAGATCCGGATAGTCCCTTTGGAGCTTTTCACTGACAGACAGTTCACTGTCCGCCTGTTCGGCTTCCAGATCTCCGATACCTTCCCCCTGTCCGGTGGCCAGGGCGGTCACCGCAGGTTGGGCCGTGTACTGTTCCCGGATCGGATCCGGTCCGCCCGGCTGTCCCGTCAGTCCGGTCACACCGAGATACACCAGCACCAGCGACAATGCCAACACCGGCGCCAGGCGGCGGACCCAGAGGCCCCGGGGTGCTTTCTTCGCGCTGCTGATCCGGTCCAGCACATTCCAGGTGTTTTTCGCTGTCCATTCCGTATACTGAACCCGTTCTTCCAGGTTCTTCTTCAGATCAATCTTCTTCATCGTAATACCATCCCTCCAGTTTCGCCTGCAGAAGGCTTTTCGCTTTCCGGAGGCGGGTGTTCAGGGTATTGACATTTGTTCCGAGCGCCAGGGCGGTTTCCTGCAGGGACAGGCCTTCGTAAAAGCGGAGTACCAGCGCCCGTTTCAGCTGCTCGGGCAGGGCCTGCACCGCGTTCCAGACCGTGGGATCGTAATCCGGCGGCATTTCCGCCTCCCCGTTCTCCTCCGTTGCGCGCGCCGTAACGGTGCGGAACCAGGATCCCCGCTGCATGCTCCGGCAGGTATTCACCGCGATCCGGCAAAGCCAGGTCTTCCTTGAGCTCTCTCCCCGGAATCCGGCCAGGCTCTTCCAGGCTTTGAAAAAAGTCTCCTGCGCCGCGTCTTCGGCCAGGAAAGGATCGTTCAGCAGGCACAGGCAAAGGCGCCTGATGTCCGTGCCGTATTCGTTCATCAGCTGAACAATCGCCTGTTCATCCGAAGCGGATACATTCGACATTCTTCCTCCCCCTTTCACCTATACAGACGCAGCCCGGAACAAAAATTGTTTTGGCATCTGAAGAAAATTTCGTTCTGATTATAACAAAAGCCCCGCCGCCGGAAAAGGCGCAGGGCTGAGCATCAAAGCGGCCGCGGAAGTTTTTTCTCCCGCGGCCGCGTATCCGGTCACTCGTCAAAATCGTAGGCGGCTGTCAGGTCAATCACCGGCCTGCCCTGGCTGTCCAGCAGCATGGTCAGTCCGCCGGCATAACCGCTCTGGGCAAACAGGTAATGGACGCCCGTCTCCTTGTCCACCAGGATCTCCATCACATGTCCCAGGCTGTTGCCTTCCTTGTGAATCACCTTGAACCGTCTGTCTTCATTTCTCATCTGTCTTTTCCTCTTTCTTTTTTTCCTGCTTTTCCCGGATCATGTTCATTACGTTTGCCAGGCACATCAGGATCATGCTGAAGATTCCCGTCCCCTTCGACGCTCCGGTATCGAAGATATACACACCCAGCACGATGAATCCGCTGGCCATCAGCGCGATGCTGACCCCTTTCATCCAGGCACAGTTCTGTTTCATTGCCATTGCCTCCTCCTTCAAGCGTGCATAAAGGATAGCACAGTCCCGACCGAAAAAACAGGCCGCGGAACGCAAAATACCGCCGGATCTTCCCCTGTTTCCGGCCGGAACGCCTGCTGCCAAAGGAGCCGGGCTTTTTCCGTTTTTTTGTGGTATGATATACACAGGAATAAAAAACAGATAAACCGGACAGGAAGAAGCGGAGGAGTCATATGCGTTACAGGCGTCTTGGAAAAACCAACCTTCAGGTCAGCGAGATCGGCTTCGGCGGCGAATGGCTGGAGCGGCATGAGGAAAGCGAATCCGTTGCCCTGCTGAAATATGCCCACAGCATGGGCGTCAACATTGTGGACTGCTGGATGCCCGATCCCAAGTCCCGGAACATCATCGGGCAGGCCATTGAGGAGGACCGGGCCGGATGGATTGTCCAGGGGCATGTGGGCTCCACTTACCAGAACGGGCAGTATACCCGCACCCGGGATCCGAAGCAGTGCCGGATCGCCTTTGAGGATCTGCTGACCCGCCTGCGGACGGATTACGTGGATCTGGGCATGATCCACTACGTGGACCGGGAGGAGGACTGGGAAACCGTTTCCCGCCCCGGCCCCTTCCACGATTATGTGATGGAGCTGAAGGCGCAGGGAAAAATCCGCCACATCGGCCTGTCCACCCACAACCCGGTCATCGCCCGGAAGGCGGCGGAAAGCGGCCTGGCGGAAATGATCCTGTTCAGCGTCAACCCGGCCTATGACCTGATGCCGCCGACGGACAACCTGGAAAACTATTTTGCGGAGCAGTACGCGGAAGACCTGAACGGCATTGATCCCGTCCGGGTGGAAATGTATAAGGTCTGCGAGCAGCAGGACGTGGGCATCACCTGCATGAAGCCCTTCGCGGGCGGGCGGCTGTTTGACGCCAAACGTTCTCCCTTCGGCGTTGCCCTGACGCCGGTGCAGTGCATCCACTACGCCCTGACCAAGCCGGGCGTGGCCTCCGTCCTCTGCGGCTATGACACCCCGGACCAGGTGGACGCCGCCGTGGGCTACGAAACCGCCCCGGACTGCGAAAAGGACTACGCCAGCGTCCTGGCCGGCGCGCCGCGGCACACCTTCCCCGGCGGGGAATGCACCTACTGCGGCCACTGCAAGCCCTGCCCCGCGGACATTGACATCGCCATGGTGAACAAGCTGTACGACCTGGCGGTCATGCAGCCGGAGGTCCCGGCTTCCCTGAAGGAGCATTACCTGTCCCTGGCCCATCACGCAGAAGAATGCGTCGGCTGCCGGGGCTGCGAAAGCCGCTGTCCCTTCGGGGTGAAGGTGGCCGACCGGATGGCCGCGGCCGCCGCACTCTTCGGGCAGTAAAAAAACGTCAACCAATCCATCTGACCATCCGGAAAGGAAGGGTTATCTGATGAAACGTATGCTGGTTCTGCTTCTTGCCTGTCTCCTGCTGGCGTCCTCCGCCGCCCCGGCCTCCGGCGAACCCGCGGCCGAAATTCTTCCGGCCTACACCTATACCGGGGAGGATCCCCTGGAGGAAGCCATACTCAGCGTCCTGCAGACGGAGGATTACGCCGGCAGATACTACACCGAACCCGGGAGCGTCATGATCCCCTGCCCCCTGTTCCTGAAAACGGAAATGACCGGTGACGGCCGCGCGACGGTTTACTGCAGCGTCTGGCTGATGAACTATGTGAAACAGGGAACCACCCTGGTCAACATCTCCGGCGGGGAAAATCCCCTGGTTATCACCCTGGAAAAGACGGACGGCGTGTGGCAGGTGACCGCCCTGGAGGAAGCCGGGGAGGGGGACGACTACTACGAGGACATCACGCGTTTTGCCGGCGGGGATGAGGAGCTGGAAAACAAATACCATGAAGCGGCCGACCTGATGGCCAACGAGGAAACCCGGACGCGATACATCCGGGCCTATGTGAAGGCCAGCGGCCTGGACATCACCGCCTACAAGGACTACGGCTGGGATCCGGTTGAGCTGAACTGAACACCGCCATATGAAAAGGAGAGCGGGGAATTTCCCCGTTCTCCTTTTATAATTCCATGGTAATCTGCGGATCGATCCAGCTTTCCTGCTTCGCTTCGTGCACCTGATCTCCCGGCTCCAGGCGGCCGATGAGCAGCGGGGATTCCGGATCGTGCGCCGCCAGGTTCTTCCGCACCGTGGCCGCGTCATAGTTGGCGTAGCAGTACCGGCACAGGTGGCCGCAGGTGTTGTACGCCCCGATGTCTCCGCCCAGGTAGCAGGCACATTCCTTCCGGGCCGGGGCGGTTCTCGGCACCTTCAGCCGCCGGCCGAGCGCCTGCTCATACATTGCCACGGTCATGCATCCGCTGCAGTCCGCGCCGAAGCGCGCCAGCTCGTCCCCTTCCCCGCAGGGCCGGACGGTCATGCCGTACTGCCCGGCGATCTCCACGAAGACCTTGCCCAGCAGCAGCCGCTGCTCCGCGGTCACAGGCCGGACCTCCGGAAAGTTCCGCTTCGTTTTTTCATACAAATCCACAAAGCTGATCACCGCTGTGCGGGTATAGCCAGACAGCGTTTGGGCCATGTATTCAAAAGCCCTGATATGCCGCTCCGCCGGATATTCCCCGCTGATGAACACCGGGTCATACCGCCAGCCCATGCGGTCTGGCCCCACGGTATCCGAAAGACGCCGGAAGCTGTCCAGCACCTCCCGCTTGTCCGGCACCCCGGGCTCAATCTCCTTCCCGTAGGGCGTGATCGTCACATACCAGTACTGCCCGTAAGGCCGGAGCAGGTCCAGGTGCGGCAGCATGGGCGCCGGGTTCTTCGTGCAGAAGCCGATCAGGTCCACCACCTCCGGCGAGAGCCGGTACCGGGTCACAGAACGCGGATTGTAGGGATTGCGGACCAGCACAAAGCCGGCTTTCAGCCGGTTCACAAACCAGTCGGCATAGAAGGCCGGAATATCCGTGCGCTGTCCTGTGTTGATAATCATTGCGTCAGTCTCCGTATGGCTTCTGCCGAGTCTCCGCCGATGAGGATGGACCGGCCCCGGATCTCCTCCGGCACGCCTTCCTCTTCCAGGTTCAGGCAGGCATAGACCGCGTTTTCATTCCGGTAGACCTCCTGCCAGAAGTTGTATTTGATAATCCCCGGGGTGTTGTACCCCACGCCGATCTCCAGGAAAACAACCCGGCTGTCCCGGTGCTGCGTCAGCCAGGCCTCGTATTCCGCCGCGGCGGCCTGCCAGCCCTCATCCTCCACGAACTTATCGTCCGAGCGCAGGTTCATGGTCAGGGGCCGGCCGCAGTTGGGGCACTTCGGCAGCAGTTCCGCCGGCACGCGCCTTTTCGCCTCCGCGCCCTCCGGCAGGATCAGCTCGTTTTTCTCCCCGATGATATACCCCTGGGCCAGGACCATCTTCCGGACCGTTTCCCCGTTGTCCCAGGTCCTTTGGCAGCAGGGCTTCGTGCACTGGAACAGGCCGTAATCCCCCTGGGTATAGAACAGCCGCTTTTTCTCAAACCCGGCTTTCTGGAAACAGTGATCCACGTTGGTGGTCAGCACAAAATAATCCTTGTCCTTCACCGCCCGCAGCAGGTCGCTGTAAACCGGCTTCGGCGCGTCCATATACCGGTTGATCCAGATATACCGGCTCCAGTAGGCCCAGAATTCCTCCGGCGTTTCGTAGGGATAGAACCCGCCGGAATACATATCCCGGAAGCCGTACTCCCGGCCGAAATCGCCGAAGTATTTCTCAAACCGCTCCCCGGCGTACACAAACCCGGCGGCGGTGGACAGGCCCGCGCCCGCGCCGATGATCACCGCGTCCGCCTGCTTTATTTTCTCCTTGAGCAGCAAGATCTTTTCATCCATGGTTTTTTCTCCTTCTCCGGTAAACAGCCCCGGCAGGAAGGCTCCGCCGGGGCTGTGCGTGAATCCGGTTTTACCGTGCGGACGGCCGCGCGACTTCCTTCCCGTCCGCGGTTACGAACACGCCGTCCGCTCCCTGCGTCAGGGGATCCGCATGGCCGGTGATGGCCGCCGCGGCTGCCGCGTCATACCAGAATCCGTTCATGCCCAGCACCGCGTCCTCCGGCAGGTCAAAGGTGTATCCCTCCGCGTTGGCTGCCGCCCCGCCGACAATAGCGTCAATCTCGTCCTTCGTATAGGGCGCGGCGGTCAGGGGATTCACAATGCCCTCCCGGTTAAAATAGGTCCTTCCGTAGAAAACGGTGCCCACACCGTTAATGTTCACGCCGTAAGCCCAGTTCTTCTGTCCGTTCATGTTTTTTGTCTCCTTTGGCTTTTACTGTCCGGCTTTTCCGCCGGCAGTCAAAGCATAGGGCAAAGCGGAAGGCAAAACAAGAACGCACTTTTTTATTACATAGTTACCTTTTGGTAACCTTCCCCGTCAGTCCAGCAGCTTCCGGTAAATCTCCAGGTCGCTGTCCTTAAACACGTTGAAGATCACCCGCCGGACGCTGCTTTCCTCCGCCAGGCATTCCTTCACCGTGCCCACGGCAATCTCCGCCGCCCGCTCCTGCGGGAAGCGGAATACGCCGGTGGAGATGCAGCAGAAGGCAACGGACTGCAGTCCCTTCTCCCCGGCCAGTTCCAGGCAGGACCGGTAGCAGGAGGCCAGCAGGCGTTCATCCTCCGCCGTAACCTCCTCCCCGACGATGGAGCCCACCGTGTGCAGCACGTATTTCGCCGGCAGGTTAAACCCGGGGGTGATCTTCGCCCGGCCCGCCGGTTCCTCTTCCTCCTGCGCCTGCATCAGCTCGTTGCAGGCCAGGCGCAGCTGCACGCCGCTCATGGTATGGATCATGTTGTCAATGCAGCCGTGGCAGGGCGAAAAGCAGCCCAGCAGCTGGCTGTTTGCGGCGTTGACGATGGCGTCGCACTTCAGGGTGGTAATGTCCCCCTGCCAGAGCACCAGCCTTCCGTCCCCTTTGCAGGCGGGCAGGCTGTCCCCGTCCGTGACGCCCTTTTCCGCCGTCATCTCCCGCAGGAAGGCGTCCTGCACCTTCAGGAATTCCTCCCCCGCGGGCATCGGCGGGCGGACGTTCATGAGGCTGCGCAGCAGCCGCCACTGGCGCTCCGCCGTATAGGGAAACACCGGATACTGGTACTGCGGCATTTCCTCCAGCAGGGCATGCAGCAGCCAGCGCCGTCTTTCGTTCTGGTTCATCCGCCTTCACGCACCTTCTGCTGGTATTCGGTTCCCCAGGCTTCCATGGCTTTGATAATCGGCCGCATGGTTTCCCCCAGGCCGCTCAGGGCGTACTCCACCCGGGGCGGCACTTCCGGATAGACCGTCCGGGTAATGATCCCGTCATGCTCCAGGGCCCGGAGATTATCCGTCAGCACTTTCTGGCTGATGCCCGGAATGGAGCGCAGCATTTCGTTGAACCGCCACGGGCGGCCCATCAGGTTGCGCAGGATCAGCATTTTCCACTTGTTCCCGATCAGCTGCAGGGTGGTGGCCACCGGGCATTCCGGCAGTTCCGCTTTCGTCAGCATCTGTACACCTCCGGAGAAAACCAATATCCGTTTGGGATTGTTACATTCATTTTAGCATGCACCGGAAAAGGGGGCAAGCGCAGCCTGCCCCTCCGTTATTTCCGGCTTTCTTTATTCCGGCTGACCGGATTTTTGGTTTTCCCGGTTGATCATCCATGTTCCGGCACCCATGATCACCAGGGCGATGAAGAACAGGACGCCCGGCATCTCCCTGAAAATGACCAGGGACAGAACCACCCCGATGAACGGCGCCACTGCGTAATAGGCGCTGGTTTTCGCCGCGCCCAGGTCCCGCTGGGCATAGACATAGAAATAAATGCTCAGCCCGTAGGCCACGAATCCCAGCAGCATAATCTTCAGGATTTCCGCCAGGCCCGGCAGGCTTTCTCCGGCCGCCAGGCCGATCAGCACCGAACCCAGCCCGGAGCAGAAGCCTTTGATCACCACAATCTCCAGGGGATCGCTCTTCGACAGGCAGCGGGTGCAGTTGTTCTCCAGGCCCCAGCAGACGCAGGCCAGCAGCACAAACAGGGATCCGGCTGAAAACCGGAAACACTCCGCGCTTTCCACCGACAGCAGCATGCTGGCCAGGGAAACCAGGCCGATGGCGATCCACAGGTGTTTCCCGATCCTTTCCCGGAAGAACAGCATGGCGATCAGGGCTGTGGCCACGATCTCGAAATTGTTCAGCAGCGACGCGTTTTCCGCGGTCGTTCCCTTCAGGCCGATCATCAGGAAGATCGGCGCGGCGATATCCAGCAGGATCATACCCAGGGTATAGGGCAGTTCCTTCCGGCACAGGCGCGCCTCCCCGGTCCCCCAGCCGGCCTGCCGGCAGATCAGGCCCGTCAGGGCCATGCCGACGCCCGCGCCCAGGTAAAGAAAGCCCGCCATCATGGTGGGCGGGACGCTGCGCAGCAGCAGCTTGGACAACGGGGAATTCAGGGCATACAGCGCCGCGGCGAGGACGGCAAAAAATACAGCTTTTTTCATGGCGCTGCCTTCACTTCAGGAATTTCGCGATGGCGTCGTTGAAACGGTCCAGGGCTTCCCGGTCGCCGTGCTCCACCGCGTCCGCCACACAGTGCTCCATATGGTCCGCCAGGATGATTTTCCCGATATTGTTGATCGCCGACCGGACGGCGGCCAGCTGGATCAGCACGTCGCCGCAGTCCCGGTCCTCCTCCACCATTTTCCGGATCGCCTCCAGGTGTCCCGTGGCGCGGGAAAGGCGGTTGAGGATGTTTTTGGTTTCCGTATGCGGATGATGATGCTCGCTCATTTTTCTTTCCTCCAGCATCCCCCCTGGGGGGATATTTGAATCTTATCACGCTCCCGCGGAAAAAACAAGGACGCGGCATGCGCGGAAATGACTTTCCCGGCGTTTATCCCTGCTTTTCAAAGCGCAGCACCTGGACATACGCGTCCTTCACGGCGTTTGCCAGCCGGAAGCCGTCCCCTTCAAAAATGCGGATATTTTGATCCGGCGTACAGAATTCCGCCTCCTGAAAGCAGGTATTGAGGATCCACCGGATCGTGCCGGGGAAACGGGGATCGCAGATATAAAGCGAACCGCCTTCCTTCAGCACCCGCCATGCTTCCTTCCGGAACCCTGCCCGGTCCGGAAAATGATGATAGGCCATGCAGGCCATCACGATATCCATGGAACCGTCCGCATAGGGCAGCGCGGCGGAATCCCCGGAGGTGAAGGCAAAGTCCGGATTCTTTTCCCGGGCCAGGGCGATCATGTTCTCACTGATGTCCAGGCCGAAGCCGGAGATCTTCCTGCTCCGGCCGATCATCGAAAGGACGCTGCCCGTTCCGCAGCCCACGTCCAGCACGGCGTCGCCGTCCCGCATTTCCAGCGCCCGGATCAGGTCCCGGTAAAACCGGGCGCTTCCCTTCCCCATCAATCCCTTGTCATACTGCTCCGCGTATCTGTCAAACTCCATTGTTTATTCCTCTCCCCTGTACGGCAGTTCCGCCGCGTAATCCACCGATCTTTGCAGGACGGAAATCAGCGCCCGGAAGGAGGGCATATCCGGATCCAGGTAATAATAGTTTTTCGTTCCTTCCCTGCGCATACTGATCACCCCGGCGTCCTTCAGGATCTTCAGGTGGTGGGACACCGCCGGCCTGGAAAGGTCGCACCTTCTGACAATCTCCCCTACCCGGACGCCCCCGGGCTCCGCCGCGGTCATCATCCCGTACAGCATATGCAGCCGGTTTTCATCCCCCAGCGCCGCCAGGACCGCCCGGCAGGCCCGGAAATCCTCCGCCAGCTGCCTGAATTCCTTTTCCGTATGCATCCCCGGTCCTCCTTTGGTTTAAAAACTTGAACCAAGTATACACCCTTTTGCCTTCCTGTGTTCATTGGGAAAGAAAATCGAGACGGACGGCCGTTCTTCCTCCGTCTTCCGTCTTTCTGTTTCCGGGAAAATGTGCTATAGTTCCTGTTTGAAAAAGAGAATCCCTGGCATGGAGTGACAGCATATGGTTGGACTCGGAACGATCATCAACAGCGCGGCCATCATCCTCGGCGGACTGATCGGCCATTTTACGGGCAGGCTTCTGAAGCAGGAGCAGCAGCAGTCCCTGACCACGGCCTGCGGCGTCAGCACCCTGTTCATTGCCATCGCCGGCGCCATGCAGGGCATGCTCAATATTGACGGAAGCACCCTGGTCAGCGGCAAATCCATGCTGGTGGTGCTCTGCCTGGCCATCGGCACCGTCATCGGGGAACTGATCGGCATTGAAAAGGGCTTTGAGCGCTTCGGCGAGTGGCTGAAGCAGAAATCCGGCAACGACGGGGACCGGCAGTTTGTAAATGCCTTCGTCACCGCCTCCCTCACGGTCTGCATCGGCGCCATGGCCATTGTCGGCTCGATCCAGGACGGCCTTTCCGGCGACTATTCCACCCTGGCGGTCAAATCGGTCCTGGACTTTATTATCATCGCGGTCATGACCTCCTCTCTGGGCAAGGGCGCGGCCTTCTCCGCCATCCCGATCCTGCTTTTTGAAGGCGGCATCACCCTCCTGGCCAGGCTGGTGGCGCCCGTCATCACACCCGCCGCCGCGGCTTATCTTTCCCTCATCGGTTCCGTGCTGATCTTCTGCGTCGGCGTGAACCTGGTTTGGGGCAAGAAGGTGCGGGTCGCCAACATGCTGCCGGCGGTGATCCTGGCGGTCATCGCAGCGTATATCCCCTGGAGCTTCTGAGTTAATTCACAATTCATAATTCATAATTTCCTTTTGGGGTCACAAAAACCGGGATCTGCTCATAAGCAGTCCCGGTTTTGCTTTGCGGAGAACGAAAGGAACCGTCCCCCCGTTTTCCCCGCTCTGTTTCCAATTGCAGATCATTCGGCCGGGAAGAGTTCCTGCTTTGTTTTCCAGGCTTCGTAGGCCCGCTCCCAGGTGTCCACGGCGTAGGGCCTCCGCTCGTCCCCGATCTCCTTCGCGAACTGCTCCGCGAATCGCAGGAAATAATAGACATGTTCCCGGGCGAAGGCCAGTTCCCGCAGGATCACCCGGCTCCAGATATTCGCCTCCCGGTACATCCGGGATTTTTTCACTGTGCCGATATAGGCCGCCTTGTCAAAGGGCACCTGCTGCTCCTCAATCCGGACCTGCCCCTCCTCCGTGATCTCCAGCACGGTATAGGGCACGCAGTCCGGCCGCCCGTCCAGCGGCAGGCCGCAGGAGCCGGGATTGATCATGTACACGCCCGCCTGCTCATCCTGCCAGGTCCACTGGATATGGGAATGGCCGAAGATATAGACTCCCTTTTCAAGGCCGGACGCCGCCTCCAGGAATTCCGGATCCCGCTCCCGTTCATCCCGCATCACCGCCAGGATCCGTTCCGGATCGGCCCCCGGCAGTTTGCTCCGTTCCGCCACGGTCACGGAATTCCAGGTATAGAACGCCCGGGTCCCGATAAAGTCCACGGAGGAATGGGCCATGTGCACCGGCACGCCGCAAACCTCAAAGTCCGCCCGCTCCGGCTGGGCCAGCACATACGCCCGGTTTTCCGGGGAAAGGTTCCGGAAGGCGTAATACGAAGCCTGCATCTGGCCGTCAGTCCACCCTGCCGGGTCTTTTCCCTGCAGGTTCTCCAGGTACTTTTCCTCGTTGCCCCGGATCACCGTCTTGTTTTCAAGCGCCCGGATCGTGTTCATGCACTCCTCCGGCCAGGGCCCGCTGATGCAGTAGTCCCCCGCGAACAGGAAGCGGGTGATTCCTTTTCTTCCGGCGTCTTCCAGCACCGTCCGCAGCGCGGGGCAGTTTCCGTGAACGTCCGCGATAATGGCGTATTTCATGTTTCCTCCGGTCATGTTTCTGATTGGTTTATTGTACCATAGGACAGGCGTACAGAAAAACCCCGCCCGCCGCCACCGGAAATTCACTCGTCTTTTCCGTAAATAACGCGCAATCTGACCGCAATCTGTGATATAATCATCCCAGAGGAAAAAAATGAACAGGGAGGCTTGCATCTATGTGGTACAATCCGCCAGACGGCCAGCGACGGGAAAGTTTTCACTCCGGGAACTGCGCGGACGCGTATGACTTTCTGGGCGCGCATCCCGTGAAAGAGGACGGAGAGCTGAAATGGCATTTCTCCGTCTGGGCGCCCAACGCCCAGCGCGTCTCCCTTGTGGGCGGCTTCTGCGGCTGGGATCCGGAAGCCTATCCCATGGTCAAGCAGTATGACGGCATCTGGGAGCTGCGGCTGCCGGACGCCCTGTTCCGCCCGGCGGACAATACGCTCACGCCGGGGCAGAAAGAGCTGCTGCGCACCTATAAATACGATATCCTCTGCGCCAACGGGGAATGGCACATGCGGGCCGATCCCTACGGCTTTGAAATGGAGCTGCGGCCCAGCAACGGCAGCAAGCTCCGGGACCTGTCCGGCTATGAGTGGAACGACAGCGAATGGATGAAAGCCCGGAAGAAGGCGGATCCCTTCCGCCGGCCCATGAACATTTATGAAATGCACCTGGGCACCTGGCGCCGGGGAGAGGACGGCCGCGTCCTCAACTACGCGGAGATCGCGGACCAGCTGGTGCCCTACCTGCAGGACATGGGCTATACCCACGTGGAGTTCATGCCGGTGATGGAGCATCCCTTTGACGGCTCCTGGGGATACCAGGTGATCGGCTATTACGCCCCCACCTCCCGCTACGGCACCCCGGACCAGCTCCGGTACCTGGTGGACCGGCTGCACCAGGCGGGCATCGGGGTCATCCTGGACTGGGTTCCCGCCCACTTCCCCAAGGACGAGGCGGGCCTGCGCCTCTTCGACGGCACCCCCTGCTATGAGCACGCGGATTCCCGCCGGGCTGAAATGCCGCAGTGGGGCACGCTGCTGTTTGACTACGCCCGGGGCGAATCGGCCAGCTTCCTCCTGTCCAACGCCCTTTTCTGGCTGAAGGAATACCACGCCGACGGCCTGCGCTGCGACGCAGTCAGCTGCATGCTCTACCTTGATTTCGGCAAGGAGCCCGGCCAGTGGGTGCCCAACGAGAACGGCGGGCACGAAAACCTGGACGCCATCCGCTTCCTGCAGAAATTCAATGAAACCATTCACAAGGAGTGCCCCGGCGCGGTCACCGTGGCGGAGGAGTCCACCGCCTTCCCCCGGGTCACCCATCCCATCGCCGAAGGCGGCCTGGGCTTCAGCTTCAAATGGAACATGGGCTGGATGAACGACATCCTGTCCTATATCGATATGGATCCCATCTACCGGCAGTACCATCATGACAAGATCACCTTCTCCATGATGTACGCCTTCAGCGAGAACTATGTGCTGCCCTTCTCCCATGACGAAGTGGTCCACTGCAAGCGCTCCATGATCGACAAGCAGCCCGGCGACCTGTGGCAGAAGTTTGCCGGATTGCGCGCTCTTTACGGGTATTACATGGTGCACCCCGGCAAAAAGCTGCTCTTCATGGGCGGCGAGTTCGGCCAGTTTGCGGAGTGGCGGGACTATGAGCAGCTGGACTGGTTCCTGCTGAACTATGAGCGGCATCCGGACCTGCTGGAATACGTGAAAGCCCTGAACCATCTCTACACCACCGAGCCCGCCCTGCACCGGATTGACGACAGCTGGTACGGCTTCAAATGGCTCAACGTGAACGACAAGGAGCGCAGCGCCGCGGCGGTCATGCGCCTGGACGAGGACAAGAACGCCATCGTCTGCGCGGTGAACTTCACGCCCCAGCCCTATCTCAATTACCGCGTCGGCCTGCCCTTTGACTGCGAGCTGACGGAAATCCTCAATTCCGACCGGGCGGAGTTCGGCGGCAGCAACCTCTATAACGGCACCGTCCGCAAAGCGGAGGAAATCCCCCAGGAAGAGCATCCCTTCTCCTGCGAAATCGTCCTCCCGCCCCTGGCCGCGGTGTTCTTTAAGGTCGTCCGCAAAGCGGACGACCAGGCAGAAGAGAAAAAGTAAGAGGCAGAAAAAGCCAAACACCCATAACGCAACGCGGGAATGTGACAGCGGGACAGACCAAGCTGTCACGGCCAAAGGCTGTGTACAGTTGGTCTGTCCCTGCTGTCACGTTCCCGTTTCTATGCTCCGATATATCAACGTTGTTACCCCGCCGCAGGCGGAATAATTGTTCATTGTTAATTATGAATTGTTAATTGTTCCAAGGCCTTTTCCCAGTACTTTTCCGGCACATTCCGCCAGTTTTCAGCGCCGGTTTCCTGCCTGCACAGTTCCACCGCCCGGCTCAGCGCGCCTACGTGCGTCACGGTGCCGCCCAGCAATACCTGCTTTGTCACCCGGTACCAGCAGGGCGCCTTCTCCGGCAGGCCTTCCTCCTCCATTTCCCGGATGGCCTTCTCCCGGTCATAGGGCAGGGTGATCAGGTTCTCCTCCCACTGCCCGTCTTTGCCGCAGAGCATCATAAACTGGGTCTGCCCGCCGCAGCGCAGGGCCACGCCCACCGCGCCGGGGTTGATGACCCGGTGCCCGTTCCGGCTGTAGACGCTCTGGATATGGAAGTGTCCGCAGACCGTCAGTTCCGTTTCCAGCCCGGCGGTCAGCTCATCGATGTACGGATAGTCCTCCCGCATGCTCTCGTTCACCTTCCGCGGGGATCCGTGGCAGATCACAAACGGCGGCAGGCCGGGATAGACCATGGTTTTCGCGATGGGCATTTCTTCAAACCACCGGATCTGTTTTTCCTCCAGCCGGTCATAAACGTATTTCAGGATGCCGGTGCTGCTGCTTCCGCTCTCCCAGACCCAGTCCGGGTTTGCGCCCTTCAGCCGGTCAATCCAGTAGTTCTCCTTGTTTCCCCGGATAAAGGTGCAGGGAGCTTCCTTTCGGAGCGTCTCCAGCAGCTCCAGGGTCTTTTCCGGATACGCCATCTCCCCCAGGTAATCCCCCAGAAACAGGTATTCCTCCGCGCCCCGCCTGCGGGCTTCGGCCACGCAGGTCTCCAGGGCGGCGCGGTTGCCATGGATATCCGCCATGACCGCAATCCGCACTGCTTTCTCCTCCGCCGCTTGGTTTGTCTTCTATTTTCCCGATGTATACAGGGAAAGTCAAGCAGAAGAACGGAGCGTATACCTCCTGCCTCACTCTGGCTTGATCTTCCGCCCGGAATCAGCTATAACATAAGTATCATTCCAAATCACAAGGAGATCAGAATATGTGCGGTGTATGCGAAAGAATCCATATGACCCGGGAAGGCCGGAATCCTTATTTTGTCAAAGAACTGGAAACCGGTTATGTGGTCATCGGGGATTTCCAGCATTTTAAAGGCTATACCCTGTTTATCTATAAGGAGCACGTTGTGGAGCTCTTCGACCTGGCCCCGGCTGTCCGGGCAAAGCACCTGGAGGAAATGACCCTGGTGGCCAAAGCGGTCCGTGACGCCTTTGGTGCCGGGAAAATGAACTATGAGTGTCTGGGCAACGGCACCGGCGGCGCCCATATCCACTGGCATCTGTTCCCCCGCCGCGCCGGAGACCTGGGAGACTACGGCAACAACGGCAAAGGCCCCGCCTGGTGGTATCCGAGGGAGAAGATGTACGACGATTCCACCCGGCCGGACGAGCAGGAGCTGGAAGAGATGAAACAAAAGCTCCTGAAGGCTCTGGACGCCGTCCTGGCGGAGTCGTAAACCCGTCACTCGTCCCATCACAGCACTGAAAAGCGCCCCATGAAACGCATCATCCTAATCCTGCTGGCGGCACTCCTGTGCCTGACCGGCTGCAGTGCGGAAGAGAACGGATGGACGGTTCCTTCCGTTCTTTTTTTGCGTTTTCCGCACTTAGAACAAAGAGAGAACGGAGGGAGCTGTCCCTCCGTTCTCCATATCACACCTGTCGAAAACTCACTGCCCGGTCAGCACCATAATCTCCGGGCTCTGATATACGCGGACATAGTCCACTTCAAGTTTTGCCGGGAGGCATTTCTTGTCTGTCCCTTCGCGGCCGCCCCAGGATCCGCCCCAGGCAAGATTCATCAGCAGATGCATGCGCTGGTCAAACGGCCATACGTTTGAAACCTGCTCTCCTTCCGCCGTTTCCGGCTTTTCATATGTATGCGTCTCTTCTCCGTCGATGGTAAAGATGATCCGGTCCGGCAGCCATTCCAGTCCGTAGATATGGAATTCTTCCCTCGCCCCGGGAACCAGCGTGCTCCGGCTGATTGCCGAACCTCCGTTCGTTTTCTTTGTGTGGATGCTCTGTACAACCACGTCGGGATCATATCCCACATGTTCCATAATGTCGATTTCCCCGGAAGCCGGCCAGTCTCCGTAAACCCGGTCGGTCGGCAGCATCCAGATCGCAGGCCAGGTTCCTCTGCCGGACGGCAGTTTTGCGCGGGCCTCAATTTTGCAGTACAGCCAGTCGCCCAGGTTTTGGGTCAGCATCCGGGCGGAAGTATAATAGCTGCTGTATTCTTTCTTTTCTTCTCTCAGTTCAATGGTAAGGATTCCGTCTTCAACGGCTGCGTTTCCTTCAGCCATGTAGTATTGCTGTTCGCCGTTTCCCCAGCCGTTTCCGCCGGTGTTATAGGTCCAGCGGGCAGGATCCGGCAGTCCGTCGGTATCAAACTCGTCCGCCCAGACCAGTTCATAGTTCAGGCTGCTGAGATCATACTCCTGACCGGCGGATTCAGCGGCGGAAGGCAGCGCCGGAACACACAGAATCAGGATTGACAAAAGAACAGGGATCCATTTGAATTGATATTTGAATTGCATGTGTATTCTCCTTTGTAAATCATATATACACAAAAGTTTTTCCTGATAAGGTGATTATAGCATTCTGCAGCCTGTGCGGGCAAGAACGAAAGGAACCGTCCGTTCTCATTTTCCCTCTTGACAATTATATCGGCGGTCGATATAATAGCATCACGATATATCGAGTCCCGATATATCGAGCAACGAGCGAGGTGATCAAATGGCAGACAGTTTAGCTTTGACAGAAGCGACTTACTATATTCTTTTGTCCCTGGTCAGCCCGCGGCACGGATACGGCATTATGCAGCTGACAGAAGAACTGTCCGGCGGCCGGGTCCGTCTGGCGGCCGGGACTCTTTACGGCGCCCTGAACGCGCTTTGCGCCAAGGGCTGGATCATCCAGCTTCCCGCTGAGGATGACAGCCGAAGGAAGGAATACAAACTGACGGCCATAGGGCTGAAGGTGCTGAACAAAGAGGTGGCCAGGCTGCGGGAACTGGCGGACAACGGGGAGAAAATCCTGAGGGGAGAATAAAAACATGGCAAGCAGAAGAACAATTTATAAATGGTTCTGGGTCTGGGACTTTGAGAAGGAAGAGGAATGGCTGAACGAAATGGCCATGAACGGCTGGGTGCTGGAAAGCGTCGGCTTCTGCTCCTACCACTTTATCCGCTGCGAGCCCGGGGAATACAGCGTCCGCCTGGAAATGCATCCCTACGATGAATCCTATGTTTCCTTTATGGAGGAAACCGGCGCGGAGTATGTCGGCCGGATGATGATGTGGATCTACTTCCGCAAAAAAACGGCGGACGGCCCCTTTGACCTGTTCTCGGATATTGATTCCAGGATCAGCCATCTGGACAAGATCGGCAAATTCCTGACCATTGTCGGCGGAGCCAATCTGGCGATCGGCCTCTTCAATTCTTTCAGTCCTTCCCGCCTGGGCTGGGTCAACCTGCTTTGCGCCACATTGCTGATGTACGCCCTGGGCCGGATCCACGGGAAAAAGGAATCCCTGGAAAAAGAACGCCTGCTGCATGAATAACAAGGAAACGGAGAACAATACCATGAATCAGAAAACTCTGAACACCCTCATTAATATTGCCGGGATCTGCCTGGGCGCAGCCGGGCTGGTCTTTCTCCTGCTCTCCGTTTTTGCCGGGAAGAGTACTCTGAACTGGGGTCTGCTCTGCGTGGCGCTTGGCAGCGTGTTGTTCTTCGTCCGGCTGTACCTGAACAGGAAAGCACAGTAACCGGTCTGTTTTTTCAGGGACCGTCAGGGACTGACAAAGGAGTGCGCAGAGATGAACAGCAAAAACAGGATTTGCTTCGGGTGATCAGTATGATGGTGACAGCAATCATTGCCGTCCTGCTGGCCGGCTCAGCGCTCTTTGATTTCAATCTGCCCGATCCCCTGATAAGGATCATCGGGGGAATCGGACTGATCGCACTTCCTGTCGCAGCCCTGCTCACCGTAAAGAAAGCCAAAGCTGGCAAATAAGCAAAACACCGGCTGCCCGTTCTGATATGCTCCCTTCATGAAAGACAGTAAAAGAAAAAACTGTCTCATGAAGGGAGCATTATTTGTGAGCAGAATAAAACACACGCCAGAAGAGAAAGTATTAATAGCAAAGGCAGTCCTAAGCGGCG
>Ga0310695_10003631_pt1 | contig 29895 bp, 20 predicted proteins | sample RumenRJG_04DNA_FD_203882 | JGI IMG/M metagenome (GOLD analysis project Ga0310695, IMG submission 203882) | Bovine rumen microbial communities from Lethbridge, Alberta, Canada - RJG_04 (v2) (version 2) | ecosystem: Host-associated > Mammals > Digestive system > Stomach > Rumen | place: Canada...
GGAGCGGCTTCCGCTTCCCTCTGCAGATGGAAATCCGTAGGCACTCCCCTCCCTTGTAGGGGAGGGGCAGGGGTGGGGTCAGTATATCTTCATAAACAGCGAAAAAAGGGAAACAATAAAATGAACACCCTAATTCCACTACACGTAAAATACTGAGGCAAACAATGAAGCACCAAGTCCGTTTCTGTCCGTGTAAGTCCGTGGCTATATCATCAGCCAAAGAAGTGTTCAGTTTCTGTCCGTGTAAGTCCGTGGCTATATCATCAGCCAAAGAAGTGTTCAGTTACTGTCCGTGTAAGTCCGTGGCAGATGTTGTTTTTGTGGTTTCTACCGTCACTCTGCCGCACGGTGCTGACAGCCCCTGTTTCACCATGAGACAGCCCCTGTTTCCCCGGCTGAACAGGCAGGACGGGCAGAATAAAAGTGACTCTGAATTAAACGAAACGGCCCTGCGCCCGTCTAATTCAGTGTTGTTTTATTGAAAAAACCAACCATCATGGCTAAACGGTTCTATCTTTTGTTGACAGTCTTTTGCTTCTCGCTGACATCCTTGGCGGGAAACATTGACGATATTCGTCAGGCTCTTGAAGAGTCATCGCTTTCTCAGGTACAGGAGAAAGTCTACCTGCACACCGACAACCAGTGCTATTTCGTGGGCGACACGCTATGGTACAAGGCCTACGTGGTGCGTGCCGACAATCACCATCCAACCAACATGAGCCGTCTGCTCTATGTGGAGCTACTGTCGCCCGACGGCCTGCTTGTCGAGCGCCAGCAGATTATCGTTTCGCCACAGGGCTATACCTGTGGACAGTTCACCCTGCGCGACTCGCTCTACAGCGGCTACTACGAGCTACGAGCCTATACCCGCTGGATGCTGAACTTCAACGTGCGCCATCATCGCTACAGCACGCACGATACCTGGCTGTTCTACAGCAAGCAGATGGCTGCCGACTACTTCCGCATCTGGGACGGGCTCTACTCACGCGTACTGCCTATCTATAGTAAGCCAGAAGAAGCTGGCGACTACGATGCACGCCGCATGTACCAGCGTCCGAAGACCCGACTGCCCAAGCAGAAGAAAGACGACCTTGTGGTGACCTTCTATCCAGAGGGAGGCCATCTGGTCGAAGGAGTGCAGAACCGCGTTGCCTTCGACGTGCAGGACCAGCATGGCGAGGCCGTGAACATACGGGGCACGGTGTCGGCCACCAACATGCAGCCGCTCAGCATCAATACCGAATACATGGGTCGCGGCTCGTTTATCGTCACGCCTTCCGACAAACGGCTGAAGGCCCACTTTACCTGGAAGGGCAAGGACTACGACATCAGCCTGCCCAAGGCCGAGGAGCAGGGAGCAGCCCTCCGTCTTGAGGGAAACACGCTTACCATTACCTCGCGCAACCTGCCTGCCAACCGCCAATATGCCGTCTCGGTGCTCTGCCGCGGTGTGCTGAAACATTTCCAGGCGATAGACCTCAGTCAGGGGGGCGCCAGCGTCAATCTGCCTTTAGACGAACTGCCCACGGGCGTATGCGACGTGACCCTCTTCGATGACGAGGCCCAGATCCTGGCCGACCGCCTGTTCTTCGTCAATCATGGCGAGCAGGCCCAGAACCTGATTACGGCAACCATCTCCCCTACCCTCACCTACGAGCCCTACCAGAAGGTTGAGATTCCCATCCAATGCGAGGGCATCGAAGAACCCACCAGCATCAGCATCTCCATCCGCGACACGAACACCGAGGAGCCTACCTACGACGACGGTAACCTCATGACGTCGATGCTCCTCTCCAGCGAACTGCGAGGCTTCATTGCCCATCCCGCCTACTACTTCGAGGCCGACGATGCCCGCCACCGCCGTCATCTCGACCTGCTGATGATGGTGCAGGGATGGCGTAAATACAAGTGGCAGGAACTGGCCGACACGGCCCGTGAGATGCGCTACGAGCCTGAGACCACCCTCACCCTCGAGGGCTGCGTCTACAAGATGCTGGGCATCAACGACGTCGAGCCTGACGAAATTGAGAACTGGCAGGACGGCGTGGGCATGGTGGCCCGTAAGAGCGGCAGCGAGGAAGACTACGTCGACCCGTGGGCCGAGGAAGAGACCAGCGACTTTATCGAAGTCTCAGCCACTGACGGGCTGGCCGACAATACCGACACTGGCAACATCGAGTATGGCGACATCGGTGAGACCAACGCGAATGTCGGCGTCAACCACGGCAACATACGCCATGAAGTGCTGGTCGAGGCCGAAATGGTCATTGGCGACCAGATTGTGGGCGAGGTGCAGAAGACCCACGACCGCGGACGCTTCCTGTTCCAGGTGCCGCCCTTCTACGGCGATGCCTACCTGAACATGAAGGCTTACAAGGAGACCGACTCCATCAAGAAGAACATGGCCTCGCGCAAGGATGCCAAGGTGCTCGACGAGCTGGCCTTCCCCGACTTCTACGTGAAGCGCGACCTGTTCTACCCCATCTACACCCACGACTACACCTACTACGAGAAGCATCAGCCCGACAACTACGAGGAGATGCTCATCGATACCCTCTCCGACCTCTCGATGGAGAACGACGTGCACCAGCTGGCCAACGTCAACGTGAAGGGAAAGCGTCGCGGACGACGTGCCATTGACTGGAAAAAGCCCGCCTACGTCATGGACGCCTACGAGCTCTACAACGATATCACCGACCGCGGACTCTCCGTCGGCAAGCTCGACATGCGCCAGTTTCCCGTGCAGGTGTGCCGCTACCTCTACGGCAACATGAACCGCTACAACTCCTTCCGCGTCGACGGGCGTATCGACGGAGCCACCTACTATCGCAACTACTCACCGCTCAGCATCGGAGCCAGCGATGCCGAGAAGGCCGGACAGTTCCGGGCCAACCGCACACCGCAGTCCATCTACAAGAACATTCAGCTGAAGCGACTGCAGGACATCCGCGTGTTCAGCGATTTCGAGCCACGCACCGAGGACTCGACGATGTTCGAGAGCATCCTGCTGGCCGATGCCACCGTCGAACTTGTCACCATTCCCAACGACGGCGTGCAGCCCACCTTCCGCGACCGACATATCGTGTTCCACGGCATCAGCATTCCCGAGCAGTTCTACCAGCCCGACTACAGCCGTTCCGTGCCTACCGACTCCAAGGACTACCGCCGCACCCTCTACTGGAACCCCAACGCCATGACCGACGAGCAAGGCCGCTTCACCGCCACCTTCTACAACAACGGCAAACAGACGCGCATTAAAATGTCGGCAGCAGGCGTCACCAACGACGGACGCCTGCTACACAGCAAATAACGCTTTCTTGGAAATACCAATTACAACTCTATGACAGTGTTCTTCCGCGTTTTTCCGTGCCTAAAACTATTCTCGGGGCAAGATTCTTCTGGGCACGGAAAAACGCGGAACTCACGGAAGGTCAATTCTGATGGTTTATTCACATTGTTGCCGTCAGGAAGGTGGCGTTTCCGAAAATGTAGAGGACGTTCTCGCAGGCAGGCACAAGGATGGTCTCGCCCTGGCGGATACTAACGCCATTGATGTTGGCATTGCCCCATAGACAGACGACGATGACGAAAGAGTCGCAGTGGAAGTCAATCTGTTGGGCCACCTGCACCACTACGCGGTGAACCACAAAATAAGGACAATTGATGAGTTGGGACGTTGGTTGCGTGCTGTCGTATGAAGTGCGGTATGCAGGCCATACCTGATAATCAATGGCATCGCGTGCCTGTTCAATGTGCAATTCGCGGGGATTGCCGTGCTCGTCCTTCCGTCCGAAGTCGTAGACCCGGTAGGTGATGTCGCTGGTTTGCTGTATCTCTGCCAGAAAGTTGCCGGCACCGATAGCATGCAGTCGACCAGCCGGCAGGAAATAGAGGTCGCCCTCGTGGGCCTCGTGGGTGGCAATGACATCCTGCATGGGCGAGCGGCCGTTCACGGGTTCTGTAGTGGCCAGACGTTCATAATCCTCGGGAGTGATGTTTTTGCTGAGTCCTGCGTAGATTTTTGAACCTACGTCGCTCTTGATGATATACCACATCTCGGTCTTCCCTGCGCAGCCATGCCGCTCCATCGCCAACTTGTCGTCGGGATGCACTTGTACGCTCAAGTCCTGTCGGGAGTCGATGAACTTCACAAGCAGGGGGAACTGATTGCCAAACCTCTTGTAGACCTTGTTGCCGACGAGCAGACCTTTGTACTTGTCTATGAGTTCGGTCAACGTCAGCCCTTCGTCCACGTCGTCTATCAGTCCACGGTTGACGGCTACGCTCTCATGGCTGGGCACGCCGCTGATTTCCCAGCTTTCGCCCACATTCGGCTGGGCATTGAAGATTCCTTTGAAGGGTGCTATCTGGTAGCCGCCCCAGATGGTGGTCTTCAGATATGGTTTGAATTTATAAGGTTTCATGTTAGTTCATAATTCATAGTTCATAATTCATAGTTCTCGTTCGAGGATTTCGAGGCACATGCGTCCGTTGTGGTAGGGGCATTTCCAGAATCCGGCTTTATCTCCATTGGTATTCAGCGTGCCGTCACTGTACCTGCTCCAATACCACTCACCATGCTCGTTATCTATCAGATTATCCTTTATATACTGCCAACAATGCAGCGCCTTTTCTAATGCCGAACGGTCGCCAAAGTGCTGATATAGATTGAGAAATCCCACAACGGTCTCAGCCTGTACCCACCATTGCGGGTCATCGTCCACATAGCCAGTGTCTACATTTGCTTCATGAAGCATCGAACCGTCAGCATTCAGTCCTTTTTCTGATGCCTTAGCAACTATCTGTACTACATGTTCCATCTCTTTCAGCATATCCCAGTCGCCCAAAACCAGTGCAGCTTCATGCATCAGCCACGAACACTCAATGTCGTGACCATAGCTTTCCAGATGTCCTGCGCCTCGTGTCCAATCGTTCTCAAAAAAAAGGTCCAGATGGTTGGTGTCTCTGTTGAGAATGCAGTTAAGAAAGATGCCTATCACATTGCGCAATGACAATGCCAGTTCCCGGGTAGGCCATACCCGATACAAATTGGTATATGGCTCCATAATGTGAAGATGCGTGTTCTGCGATTTTGGATAGTTGGCATCGTGCTCAGAAAGGCGCATGTCACCGATGGACTTCCAGTCACGCGTCATAGCTTCAATATACCCGTTATATTCACGGTCAAGGGCATGGCATTCTATACAGCGATAGAGATTTACAGCCTCTTTCAGTGCCTCCTGATCACCCGTTGCGCGGGCATACTCCGACAAGCCATAGATGGCAAAGCCAATGGCATAGAACTGTTTTTTAGTGTCCTTGGGCAGCCCCAGATAGTCAACACTCCAATAGACACCGCCATACGTCTTGTCAACAAAATACTTCAAGAAATAGTTTTTTGCACGGGTTGCCATCTCTAGGTAGACAGGCTTTTTCAATACTCTATAGGCAGCAGCGAAAGTCCACAAAATACGTGCATTCAGAATGGCTCCTTTATCGGCTTCTTTGTGCAACACATTCTGTCCGTCTATACGTCCGTAGAAACCACCATATTCAAGATCCTGCATGCAATCTATCCAGAACCGCAAAATATTGTTTTCCAACACCTCACGTACTTCCTGTTTTAATCTTTCTATTTCTTTCATTTCTTAATTGGATAAATATTGACAAGACCAATCATAACCAATGCAATAACTGCTGGGAATAAAGAGAATAGCGCCCATATCATATTATTTACTGAGTCAGCATCAGTTATCGTGATAACTGTCTGTCCTGTGGCATCAGTACCCGATACAAAGCCCGAAATACCCAGTAGCAGAGCTACTAATGAACCACTGATAGCCGTGCCGAACTTCTGCGACATCGTACCACTGGAAAAGATGAGTCCTGTCGACGAGGTGCCGTTCTTTTCCGTGGCATAGTCGGCCACGTCGGCATACATCGACCACAGCAATGGCGAGTAGAGACCAATGCCTATGGAGGTCACGATGACAAGTGCCACCATCAGCCAGATATAGGCCGCATCCATGGGGATGAAGAAAAAGGCAATGGAACAGACCACACAGATGACGGCAGCCCACATAAAGGCCTTGCGCTTGGAGCCTATCCACTTGGTGAATACTGGTGATACACCACCGAAGACCATGCACGTCAGTTCGCCGAAAGTCATAAATACCGTGTAGTTGATGATGAACCCGCTAACTGTTACATCGCCATGAAGACAGTACTCGAACATATAGCCAGCCACGGCATAGCGGAAACCGTTGAAAAAGTTCATACAGATGCCGATGAGCGTCAGATAGACCCACGGCTTGTTACGGAACAAATCAGCGAATGGCCTCAGCGAGAATTTCTCTGCCCTTACGGGCTTCAGCCGTTCTTTCGTCAGCAAGCCACAGGCCAGCGTTCCTGTCGTGGCCAACAGGCCGAAGCATGCGCCCAGCACGGCATACTGGTGCTGGTCTGAGCCGCCCACCATCTTCTGAAGATAGGGGAAGCTGAGCAGCGTAACAAACCCCATGGCGTAGGCTCCCACCATGCGGAACGACGAGAACTGGTTCTTCTCGTTGTCGTCGTCGGTCATCACGCCAAGGAGCGAGCTATAGGGCACGTTGACCGCCGTATAGACCACCATCATCAGCAGGTAGAGCGAATAGGCCCAGACGCGCTTGCCCGTCGGCCCGAAGTCGGGCGTATAGAGCAGCAGGGCGAAGACGAGTCCCAAGGGCACGGCACCAAACAGCAGCCACGGACGGTAAGTACCCCAGCGCGACTGTGTGCGGTCGGCCAGACTGCCCATCAGCGGGTCGGTGACCACGTCGAACATGCGGGCAATGAGCATCAACATGGCCGTGTCGGCAACAGTCAGACCGAAGACATTGGTGAAGAACAAAGGGAAAGCTATCGACATCACCTTCCACGCAATGCCGCCCGCAGCCGCATCGCCCAGGGCATAGCCTATCTTCTCTCTCAGTTTAGCCATTCCTTCTGTTCTTTTCAATCAGCCTCTTGATGGTCTCAACGCTGGCACTGGTAGTCAAGCCGTCCTCGGGTGTATGCATACAATAGTCTACCAGACGGTCAACATCGCTGACTGCCACATGCAGGCGGGTATCGGCAGAGGCATAGTAGATAAGTACACGACCATCATCGTCCATAATCCATCCGTTGGAGAAAGCCACATTCATCACGTCGCCAACATACTCATCACACTCTGGCACTAAAAAATAGCCGCCTGGCTGAGCTATTACGCGAGTGGGATCATCGAGCGCAGTCATATACATATATAATACGTAACGCAAACCGTCGGCCGTCATACGTACGCCATGAGCCAAGTGCAACCAGCCTTTTTCCGTTTTCAAGGGATGAGGTCCCTCGCCGTTCTTCACCTCCATGATGGTGTGGTAGTGACGCGGGTTGATGATTATTTCTTCTTCAATCTCAGCGTGAGTGATATCCTCACAGAGTCCCCATCCGATGCCACCACCGCTGCCTGTATCAATAAAGCCGTCTTGCGGACGGGTGTAGAAAGCGTATTTGCCTTCTATAAACTCAGGGTGCAACACCACGTTACGTTGCTGACTTTTAGATTTCAAATCGTGCAGGCGTTCCCATGTTTTCAAATCCTTGGTACGGGCAATAGAGGCTGTGGCCGTAGCTGCCGAGAGATTCCCCATCTGCGTGTCGTCGTGTCGCTCGGCACAGAACACGCCGTATATCCAGCCGTCCTCATGCTGGGTGATTCGCATGTCATAGACATTCGTCGTGGGAACAAGTGTGTCGGGCATGGTGACGGGCTCTGGCCAGAAACGGAAGTTGTCAACACCATTTGGGCTCTCTGCCACGGCAAAGAACGACTTGCGGTCGGCTCCCTCCACACGGCACACTAATAAGTATTTCCCATTCAACTTGATGGCTCCTGCATTTAATACCGCATTCATCATAATGCGCTGTATCAGGAAGGGATTGTCTTTCTCAGAGAAATCATATTTCCATTCCAACGGCGTATGTTCAGCAGTCAATACTGGATAGCGATACTTCTCATAAATACCGTTTTGGGAAAAACGGAAAGAGCCATAGTTGCTCCGACTGCTTGTCACTGGTTCGTTCTTGCGTGTAAGCAGTTCTTCATGCTGTCGGCGCAGGGCCTTTACTTTTTGTTCAAATGTTGTCATTGCTTTGCTGTTTTGTGCTTATCACTGTCACTAATTTACAATATCTTTCAGGAACAATACATTCTCTGCTTCATATAACTTTTTGAAGTCATCAGCACAAGGCCGCGCAGGTACCGGACCGAAGAATTCATCTTCTCCCGCATTGCGCCAAAGCAGGAAGTAGCTAATAGGATACTGATCCATAATGGGCTTCAACACCCGGGAATACCAACTGGAGTCCGGCATGTTCTGCAACCCGCACTCTGTCAAGGCTATGAGCTTTCCATTATCCCTGGCAAACTGGCTAAGAAAGTCAAAGTCAGCAGTAAGTGCCCTGACAAACCCCTCTTCAGTTCCCCACTGATAGGCATCTATACCCATCAGGGCTACACGATCGTTCCCAGGATAGCGTTTCATAAAACGTTCCAATGTCCATCCTCCATCGAGATTCGGGGAGTAGGCCCATAGCAGATTGTCGAAGCCACGTTCATTCATATAATCCTGTAACAAATTCCAAAGTCCTTTGAACTCTTCATCGCTACACAGATTCTGCCCCCACCAGAACCATGAGACATTGTTCTCATGCCAAGGGCGGAAAATGATGGGTACAGGCGTGCCGTCATCGGTCTTTAGGGATTCTATGAAATCGGCAAGACGCTTCATCCATGTCTGGAACATCATGGCTTTGGGACCGCCAGGTAGGATGCTCTTGACAGCCGTAGAGTCTGTCACATCCCATGCCGAGCCAGACGGGTATTCTTGTCCTGCCCTTCCGCCCCCTTCTATGGTGGTTACAGGATTACGGGGATGCCAACTGACGGTAACAATGCCACCACGCTTCACATGTGCCAACAGTTCGTCATGAATACGGGTGAAAGGAACGCTGTCGAGATTCTTCTCGTCGCCCATCTCGATACCGCCAAGTTCGAAACCCATGACTGCGGGGTAGTCGCCTACCGATTGAAGCACATCGCTTCTGCCGTCTTCGTACGCCCATCCGATGCCATAGAATGGGTCATCCTGATGACCGGCCATGTAGCCAGACTGTTGAAGTGAGCAGAGCCTCTCTTCCAATTGTTGTGACTGAGGTACTGCCGTCTCAACAGGTTTCTTGTTTGTGCATGCGACAATAGCTATAGCTGCTATTACAATTACTTTTTTCATCTTCAAATGATTATACTATCTTAATTCAAACACACGGCTGGCATAGTCTTCCCACAGTGGCACCTCGATACCTACGTCCATAAGAAATTTTCCGCTAAACTGCTTCCCACTAAGGGCACAAGGGTTCTGTCCTACACGTACGTTTTTCTCCTTAAAAGTGTAGATCTTCGAGGATTCAAGGCCAACCAGGCGGATGCGGGGAATGGGCTGGTTATAATAGTTGGCGGTCTTGTAGATAAAGAGTGCTGCACTGGAGTCCTTGGTGTACATCAATGCGGCTACACCCTTCTTGTCGTATGGAGAAACGAGACGGTAGAGGTCGCCAGTCTGCACGAGTGGGCGCAGTTCCTTGTAGTCGTTAAAGCAGGTTTCCACTTGTTTTCGCTCCTCGCTGGTCATATCCTTGGGTTGCAATTCGATGCCAAGACGACCGCTCATGGCTACGTCGCAACGGAACTTCACGGGAATGACGCGACCACCCGTGTTCCAGTAAGGACAATGGTTAATATGGGCAGCCATCGCATTTGCAGGGAAAAACAGTGAAGTGCCCCACTGTATATAGACGCGCTGTAAAGCATCGGTATTGTCGCTGACCCAGAACTCGTCGAAGTAAGGCAACAATCCATAGTTAGCGCGACCGCCACCTGAGGCGCAGTCCTGAATGACTACATCAGGATATTTCTCGCGGATACGCTTCAAGACTTTCAAAAGACCGAGATGATAGTCCACATAGAGATTCGACTGTTTCGCCATAGGCAGATAGAGTGATCCCACGTTTTGGATAGAGGCATTGGCATCCCACTTGATATAGGCAATCTCAGGATAGTTGGTCAGCAGCCCGTCAACAATCTTGAAGGCAAAGTCTTGTACCTCAGGATTGGTCATGTCAAGTACCAGTTGCGTACCCCCCCGCCCTAACTTCAGTTCGCGTCCTTTCGTCTGCAAAGCCCATTCGGGGTGCTTCTCGAAAAGTTCACTTTTCGTGTTCACGGCCTCAGGCTCAATCCAAATTCCGAACTTGATGCCTTTCTGTCGTGCAGCGTCGACAAGTGCTTTTAGTCCGTTGGGCAGTTTCTTTTTGTCTACCACCCAGTCGCCGAGGGTGGAAGAATCGTTGTTACGCTGATACTTGTCACCAAACCAACCGTCATCCATGACAAACAGTTCACCACCTAACTTTGAGATGTCGTCCATCATCTGCATCATGCGTTCCTCGTTGATGTCGAAGTAAAGTCCTTCCCATGAGTTCAGCAGGATGTCGCCCACGTTCATTCCACGATGCAGCATACCGCAAGTGCGAGCCCAGCGATGAAAATTACGAGAAACACCTCCCATGCCCTGCTCTGAGTAGGTCAAGGCCAAATGGGGTGTTTCGAACACCTGCTTCGGTTCAAGAATATAATGTGCCGCTTGCGGGTCGATGCCGGCATAGAAATGGTGATAGTTCTTGTCAGTGGTGTTGATGCGCAGTTCGAAATTACCGCTCCAGCATAGGGCGGCACCAATAGTGCGGCCACTGTGCTCTTGCGGCTCTCCGTCCAAGGACAGCATTACTTCTGGTGCATCAAGATGAGCATTGCGGGCTCCATCACTATTGCGAATGATTTGCAGGCCTTTTGTCAATGGCTCCTGGGTTACGTTGGTCTCAGCAGCCCAGTCTCCATGCAGATGGGTCAGCCACACATCGCCTTTGCGGATGGTCAAGTGACCAGAGTCATATCGTTTCAGTGTGATGGCTTTCTTCTCCTGGTGTTCTATCTCTGTCCAAGTTTCAATCATGTCTACGTTCTTGTAGGCCTTGTAGAAAACACGAACGGTGACAGGCAACAGCTTGTCTTTCATGGTGACGGTGTGGACAACGGCAGAGCCGTTGCTTGCTGAGGAATAGTCGACGGTCTGCAATTCCAGGTTTTGGTCACCATTGGCATGTTGCACCTGAATAGCTGGCAGGTGAATCATGTCTACCGTACCGAAAGCGGGGAGGGCCGGGAAATTAATATCAGCTCCTGCATCACGCAGTTCCTGTATTGATGCCGTCTTCGCACCGAAATATTCCATACGCAACTCCTGTCCTTCCTCAGATGTAAGCATTAGTTGCATGTTGGTCGTTTCTACTTTTACCTCTCCTTTCCAGGCCCATGTGGGAATGATGCAGATTGACATCATTCCCAATAGAATTATCGTTTTTTTCATATCGTTTTAAGTTTAGTATGGCATATTCGGTTACAAAGTTACGACATTTTTTCTGAAACCAGTTACTTCACAAGATACTTCTTGCCGTTTTTAATGATGAGTCCCTTGGCAACGGCAAGCCTCTGCCCCATCAGGTTGTAAGCAACATTTGTTTGACTTTTAGTGCTGACGGTGCTGATATTGGTTGTGCCGCCCTTCGTTACAGTAATCTTTATAAGTGTATAAGCCTGTCCGCGGAAGATAAGTCCACGCTCACTGATTTCTGTGGCCATCTGTGCATCGGCAACGGTAAAGGCGATGATGCCGTCTTTTACCTCGGTTGTCAGGTCTGTCCATTCCCAAGAGTCACCTTTCTTATATGTAATAACATATTGCGGTTCTTCATAGGTCGTGGTGGTGTAGGCTTTCACAATGTCATTGGCGGCAAGCCCTTTAAAGATGCCCTCAGCCGTTTCATACTGTGTGCCTGGAGCCACCTCGGTGTTCCATGATATAGGTTCAGTGCCTTCCCATACGGTCTGCTCACCCTCGACGGGCTTTGGAGCTTCGGCATCGATGGTAATCTTCGTGGCTGTCCACGCCTGTCCACGCAGGATAAGACCGCGTTCGGCAATCTCAGAAGCAGTGGTTTCGTCGGCAACGACATAATTGATAACTCCATCAGCGAAACTTGTTTCCAGATCCGTCCACTCCCAAGAATCGCCCTTTTTGTAAGTCACTACATACTGAGGTTCATCATAAGTTGTAGTGGTGTAGATGCGAATAGTGTTGCCCACAGCTAACCCTTGAAATGTTCCTTCTGGTGTTTCGAACTGTGTACCAGGTGCCACTTCTGTGTTCCAGGAAATAGCTTCGTTGCCTTCCCAAACGGTTTTCTCTTCAGCCTGTGCTACATAGAAAGCCAGCATGGCCATCATAAAAGTAAAAATCTTTTTCATGTTCAAATATTTATTTTGAGTTAATAAATCACTGCAAAAGTAGTGAACAAAAAAGAGACGGGCTGACACTCTGTTGCCCGTCTCTGACACTTTTTGAACAGATTTCCCATTACTTATTTACAATTCGGAAATTAGCCAGACGAAAATCGGCATCATAGTCAGTATGTGGCTGGAAAATAATGCGCAAGGTCTGCCAGGTGTTGGGAGCCGAGATACCTTTTGTGGCCATCGGAGCGAGTGGCAGCGTGACGGTTTGCCACTGGCCGCGGGTGTTGATGCCAAGCCCATTGGCAGGATTCCATGCATACGAGTCGCCCCAGTTGAAGCAGAATTGCAGGCCTGTCTGTTCGGTCAAAGGGAAGTTGCTTTGGGTGAGAACCTCCATTTTCAGCACATAGTCAGCAACGTTTTCCACTGTCAGGTCAATCATGTTGCATGAGAGGTCGATGGTGTTCCAAGCCCAAGCTGAATAACTTCCTGTAAAGTGGAGGTTCTTCTGGTTCAGCCATGCATTGGCACCTATGCCATTGTCATCCTCAATGGCCATCTTTACAGAACCGTCGATGATAGGGGAAATGCCGCTGAAGTCGCCAAAAAGCAGGTATTGTGATGGTCTGAAAGGTAAGGTGGCACTATGTGGAGTACCATTGGTCTTCCAATTGAGTACCATTTCAGTATTATCGGGTGTGCTGTTAGGAATGAACACTTTCATGGAAGTGGATGTTACCGAGCCTACACACAGTGTCTGCGAACCTATCTTCACCGTCGAGGTGCCAGCCTCGAAGTCGTAGAGGTCGAAGTTCTTGCCACAGACGACTGCAGAGTCACCTGCATTGACAAACTCGCAGGCCAATCCTGTGACGATGAGGTCGGGGAAGGGGATGAGAAAGTCGAAGGTGGCGGTTCCCTGCGCGGTAGTGTATTCAATCCTGTTCACCTGTTCCAAGGACAGCCTGGCGGGAATTTGCACGATAGCCTCGGTACCCATGGTATAGACGTTCTTCATGTCACATGGAACGGTGTTGAACGAGACCATCGTAACGTTGTTCAGGTTCTGGCCCACAATGCGAACGGTTTGGTTGAGCGTGCCCTGAGTGATGGGTGTAATACGGGCCGTATCGGCTACATCATAGACAGCGCTGATGACGGGGGTGCCCGTGTTGGCCAGTCGTTCGGCAGGGGTGTAGCCATCGTCGTAATTCACGATGTCGTCGCAGGCCGTGAGGGCTACGCAGATAGCGCAGCATACCAGACAGCCACGGAGGAGGGTTCTTGCACTATTGGTGATCATAATTCTTAGTTTTCAATTCCTTAATAATAAAAACAAAATGTTTTGACGCTTTGTTGTCACGCTGGGAAGCGTGACCTACTACTTAGTTCCATCCGGGGTTGTTCTCGGTGATGGCCTTGTTGGTGTTCAGTTCTGGTGCGGGAATGGGGAAGAGCAGGTTGCGCTCCTGTCGGGTCTTCAGCACACCGGCATCGTCGCTGCCCTCGATGGCGTTCATGGCCTGCAGGTATATGCCCCAACGGATGAGGTCCCAGCGGCGGTCGGTCTCACAGGCAAACTCCTTGGCACGCTCCTCGATGATGGCCGAGCGACGTTTGGTCTGGGTGTCGAGGGTGTTGCCGACGGCTAAACCGTCGGACGCAGTGAGGGCGGCTGCAAGGGCGTTGCTGCGGGCACGCACCTTGTTCAGGTAGTCGATGGCTTCCGAGGCGTTGCCCAGTTCGTTCTGTGCCTCGGCATAAATGAGCAGCACGTCGGCATAGCGCAGGAAGGGGAAGTTGGCGTCGGCATTGCTGATGGCATTATTGGTCACGTCGATGTACTTCGTGGTAAAAGCGAGGCATTGTGCATCCTGGGAGTAGTAGTATGAGACACCGTCGGCGTAAATACCGGTTGGTGCAGCCACGTAGTTGCCCAGGAGGTCGTAGCCCGTAGCCATGATGCTGTACTCGTTGTTCTGCGGATAGTAGAAGCCGCTGTTGCTCTCTCGCTGTGTCTTGGCGCGCCAGCGGTGCTTCACGCCTTTGACGACTCGCAGGTCGTCGTGGTCGAAGAGATCGTACCAATGGCGGGTGCAGCCCACCCAGCCGCCTTCCTGAATGAAGTCGCTGCCCTGCCCGGTCATATAGCCCTCGTACTGGGAATGAACGCTGACCTTGTAGGTGGCATCGCCACTGACGGTGCAGAGGGAGAACATGAACTCCGAGGCGTTGCAGCTGGCTTTCTTCCAGAGTTGGTCGTAGGCAAGCAGTTCGTAGGAGCCATACTGTCCGTCGATGACCTTTTTGGCCCATTCGGCTGCTTTCTGATAGAGGGCGTTGGCATCCATCCCTTCGTAACCGCTGACGACGGCCTTCTGCATGGCGATGCTGCGCAACGGGGCGTACGAACGGTTGTCGCCCGTTCCGTCGTAGGCAGGTCCGGTCCTTACGGTGATTTCCGTGCCCACCGGCATGGCGGCAGAAGCCTGCGTGGCATAGACCTTGGCCAGGAGTCCTGCTGCGGCACCTGCCGAGGCATGCCCCGTCTGATAGCTTTTGTCGGTGTTCTTATAGAGTAGTGTCGAGGCCTCTTCGAGGTTCTTTTCAATATAAGCATAGACTTCGGCGACTGGTCTGCGTGGCTGGTCGTAGTTGGTCGTAGTCTCTTCGGGCTGTATGGGCAGTGGCCCGTAGGCGCGCACCATAAGGAAGTAGGCGAAGCCGCGCAGGAACTTCATCTCGCCGATGGCGTTGTTCTTGGCGTCCTGCGAGAGGTTCGTCATGGCGTTGATGTGGCGCTCGGCATTGTTGGCGCGGGCAATGAGGCCATAGCAGCCTTTCCACAGGGCGTCGGTCACGTCGCTCTCGCCTTGGAAGTTACCGGCACCGAAGGTTCCGAAGAGCCAGTCGGGTCCGCTGATATAGTCGGCATCGAATTCCAACACGCGAGGGAAATAGCCCCAGCAGAACATGTCGTAGATAAGTTTCGAGTAGGTGCCCGTCACCCATTCTGCGGCGGCCTCCTCGCTGTCGCCCACACGTTCGTCGGTCACGAGACCTTCAGGGTTTTCTTCTATCCAGGAGCTACAGCCCACCCCCACCCCTCCCCAAGGGAGGGGAGCTAAAATAGTAAGGAGGGTGATGGCTGCCTTCTTTATTTTGCTTTTCATTGTTTTCATAAGATAGTAATTGTTGTTATTAGAATACGAAGTTGACTCCAAAGGCAAACGAACGGGCAGAGGGATATGAGTAGCTATCCACGCCCGGGCAGGCTGCGTTGCTGCCACCGGCATTCACGTCGGGGTCGAACCATGAGTAGTCGGTGATGGTGAAGAGGTTGTTGGCCGTCAGCGAGAACTTGATCTTCTCGATACCCTTGCGGGCGAGGCCACCCCGCACTCCCTTCAACGGGCGGTTCCAGTCGTAGGCCAGGGTGATGTACTTCATCTTCATGTATGAGCCGTTCTCCACATAGCGCTTACTGACGAGCCAGGTGCGGGTATAGCCCGCCGTGGCCTTGGGCCAGGAGGGATTGGCGAGGGCAGAACCGTCGACCACACGCCAACGGCCGTTGTAGGCCGAGACGGGGATGTTACCGATGTTCGACATGGTGACATCGGTAAGGTTGTAGTTCAGTATGTCGTTGCCCTGGGTACCTTGCAGCATGAAACTCAGCGAAAGGTCTCTCCACGAGAGGTTGTGGGTCATGGAGTAGGTGAAGTCGGGATTGGTGTTGCCGATGATGGTGCGGTCGTCCTGTGTAATCTGTCCGTCGCCGTTCAGGTCGCGGTACTTGATTTCGCCCACATAGCGCAGGGCCTCGGCATCGGTCAGTCCGGCGTATGCCTTGTTCGAGCGCACCTCGGCGATGTTGTCGTAATAGCCGTCCTCCACATAGCCGTAGAGCGTGCCGATGGGACAGCCGTTGCGCTGCAAGAACACTTGGTCGGCCTTCGACCACAGGGCTGTGGCATACTGGTCGCCGTCAAGTCCACCGATGCGGTTGCGGTTGAACGACAAGTTGGCAGAGAAGTTCCACTTCACAGGTGTATCTTTCAGGGCGTCGAAGGAGAGCGTGAACTCCAGACCCTCGTTGGTCACGTTGCCGCTGTTGACCAATTGCTGCGAGAAGCCCGACGATGCGGGAATAGTGACCATCTGGAGCAGGTCGCGTGTCTTCTTGTAATAATAGTCTACAGTCAGTTGCAGACGATTGTCCAACCAGCCGAAGTCGATACCGACGTTCACCTGTGCCGTGGTCTCCCACTTCAGGTCGGGGTTCTGCGGCCCGCGCCAGTCAATCATCGAGAAACCGCTCGACAACGTACCGTTGTAAGGATAGTTGGCGGCCTGCAGCACAGCCAGTGTGCGGTAGGCACCAATGCCCTGGTTACCCGTCTCACCATACGACAGGCGGAACTTAAGGTTCGAGAAAAAGTTCATGTCTTGGACGAAAGTCTCGTCGATGGCTCGCCAGGCGAAGGCCCCGCTGAGGAACGTGGCCCACTTCTTGTTCTCTTGGAAGGCCGACGAACCGTCTGTACGCACCGAGGCCGTGAAGAGGTACTTATCAAGCAGGGTGTAGTTCACACGACCGAGGAACGACTCGAGGTTCATCTTCGTCTCTGGATCGCTCTTCACCACGGCGCGGTCGAGTGCCATTGAGATGTCGGCACCCTTCGTCAGGTCGTTGGGGAAGTTGGTGGCCGTCATGCTCATCGACTCTCCGCGTCCGCTCTCGAAGGTGATACCCACCACGGCGTTCAGTTTGTGGATGCCGAAGGTCTTGTCGGCGGTGAGCAGCGACTCGCTGGTCAGGCTCTTCCACGTGTTCGTGGCCTTGCCTGCCTTGCCATTGATGGGCGATTTCCCCTCCTGGCACAGACGGCTGTAGTAGGTGTTGCGGTGTCCGTCGTTATAGCCCAGGCCGAGGTTCTGGCGGAACTTCAGCCACGGTGTAATTTTCGCCTCGGCGTATGAAGACGAGAACCACGAAATCTGCTTCAGCTGGTCGGTGGCACCGTTCACGTAGTTGGCCGGATTGGCAGCAAGCCAGTCGGTGGCGTCGGTCTCTTCCTTCACTGTGGGCGGGAAGATGAGTGCTGAGCGGATGATGCCAGTATTCTCGGAGTTAGTGCGTTGGAAATCGGTCGTAGCGTTGGTAAAATGGCTCGACGTGCCTATTTCGAGCCAGTTGGTGATATGGCGGGCGATGTTGATGGAGAGGCCATAGCGTTCATAGCCCGTGTTCTTGATGATACCGTCCTGCTTAGTGTAGCTGCCCGAAAAGGCGTACCAGCCTTCGTTGGAGCCGCCACTCACGCTGGCGTTGTATTCCTGCTGCCATCCTGTCTGGTAGATTTCGTCCTGCCAGTCGGCACCCTCCACGGTGTCCACATTGCCGTATTCGTCAGTGCGCTGACCGGGTGTGAGAAAGTCCTCGGGCGAGGGATTGTACTTGCCCTGCGTGTAGATAAATGAGCCGCCCGTATACGGGTATTCCCATTCGCCGCGGTACGGGTCGCGCTGCGTGCCGTTCTCGTAATAGAGGCTGTTTTGGTTGGCCTCGTTTTGGTAGAGGGCGTAGGTATAAGGATCAAGCGTCTTCACCTGTTTGCCTATTTTCTGCATGGTCCACTTCATGCCGACCTCCACCTTTGGTTTGCCCGTCTGCCCCTTCTTCGTGGTGATGATGACCACGCCGTTGGCACCGCGACTGCCATAGATGGCTGTGGCCGAGGCATCCTTCAAGACTTCGATTTTCTCAATGTCGTTGGGATTAATCATCTGCAGGGGTGATGTCTGCTGGTTGTTGCCGCTGTTGGCGTCGCTCTGCGGCGTTCCGTTCGGGTCGGTGCCGAAGGGGATGCCGTCAACGATATACAGCGGCTGGCTGCTGGTGGTAAAGGAGTTGGCACCACGCACGGTGATGCTCACGCCCGCACCGGGCGAACCGTCGCTCTGCTGCACCTGCACACCGGCAATCTTGCCTTGCAGGCCGTGGGCCACATCGACGGCACCGCCAGACCTGAGGTCGTCGCCCTTGATTTGGGAGATGGCTCCTGAGAGGTCGCGCTTCTTCATTGTGCCATAGCCCACGACCACCACCTCGTCCATGACGTTGGCATCTTCCTGTAGTGTCACCGTGATGTCGGTCTTGCCCTTCACGTTCACCACCTGTGTCTTGTAGCCAATCATCGACACCTGAATGATGAACTTACCTTCGGGCATGTCGAAGGCAAAGTTGCCGTCAAGGTCGCTGATGGTACCTGCCGATGTGCCAGGCACCTGCACACTGGCACCAATGAGCGGTTCGCCAGGGGCAGAGCCGTCCATGACGCGGCCTGTTATCCGCGTCTGTGCTTCCATGCCAATGCTTGTCAGTAGCATTAGGCAAAACAGAATCCATTTTCGCATAGTTGTTATTGATGTTTAAGTTATTGGGCAGTAATAAGTTCTATTCTCGTCAGCGTAAAGCCGAGGCCAGTGACCACAAGCCCGGAGGTCTTCAGATGGTCGAGCAGCACCGGGTTGTCGAAGGTAAGCACCACGTCGTTGCCGTCGAGCTTGTACCAGACGGGTTCTTGCGCCCCTGTTATGTCGTACCATTTTCCTTTGTTCTCGCGGAAGGACATCTGTGGCGTCTCACAGTCCTTCAACAGTTCATAGTGGATGATGACCACATCGTTCTCCGTGCATTCCTGGAAGGGTTCGGCTGTGATGCGCAGATTGCCGCTCCAGTCGTTGGGAAACACTTTCTCGCCGTGGAACAGCTCGCCGGGCTGTAGCTGGTACTCCTTCGGTGCACGTTGAACATCGGTCAGGTCTTCGTTGCGCTTACCAACGAACGAGACGATGCCCACCTTGTCGAGGCGGTAACCCTTGCCGCCGATGCGCATGGCTGCGGGATTGTCTTTGCCGGCCAGTTGCAGTTTCAAGAGCGGGGTATCGTCATTAATGTAATAGGTGCAACCATTGGGGCCTACGGGTATGCCGTCGGTGGCGGGTTCGAGCACGCTCCAGGTGAAGTCCATGATCTTGGCGGCGGCACCCTCCTCTACACGGGAGGCATGCAGCACCAGGCCGTCGCCTTCCTTCAGCGACTTAAAGCATGAGGCGGGTAGCTCTGCGCTGGCGCTCCAGTCGCTCTTCATCTGCTTGGCAGGGCCGCGCCACACAATCTTCTCCACAAACTCCTCGCCGGGTGTCACCGTAACGCGCAGGATGCGATAGTCGTGGCCACCGATATAACAGCCACGCTCACGCAATTTGTTGATGATTTCCTGTGTGAGCGTCATGCGGAACGGCCCGCCCACGTTGAAGCATCCGTACTCCGAAGCCACGCCCTGCCAGTCTAAAGGGTCCTGGAAAGCAGCCTGCGCCGTGCGCTTTGCGTTGTCGTTGTAAACGGTCACCACGTCGCCAGCCTTGACTTGTGCAAAGTGTCGTGCTTCTAATAGTATGTTGTCCTTCCAGCCAGGCCCAATGGTCTTCGGACCAAGAAGGATTGTCTTCTCATCAGCTTGAATGTTCAAACTGCAGATCATACAGATTAATCCGACGAACAGCCTATTCATAATTTTTTCTTATTTGAGGTTCTTCCATGACTCTCTGTCAAGTACTACTCCTGAGTTAAAGGCATCCGTCCACCACTCTTTTCCCGCAAACTGATGGTCGTCGCTGTTACCGTTGTTGTAGTTGTAGTCATACCACGTCATGAACCATGACCAGCGCGAGCCTTGTGCCCAGATTTTCGACCACAGTGATATCTTGACCTCATCGCCATTGCCACACTCGGCCAAGGTGACGATTTTCGACGGATACTCCGTCGTCAGCTGCCGGAACTCTTTCCAAAGCGGGTACATCAGGGCGGCATAGTTGTCGCGGCCTACGATGTCTACCACATCGTCACCCGGATACCACGTCTCGTCGTCTGTCTGTGCCGTCCACACCCATATCAGGTTATTCAGCTTGTGATGGTTGACTAATCGGTCGTACATCCATCGCCACAGCTTCTTGTAGACCTCCGGGCCTTTGGCTCCCCACCAGAACCATGCACCGCCGCCCTCGAACTCGTAGGTGTTGCCTGCTGCCTCATGCAACGGACGCCAGATTACGGGGATGCCTTTCTGTTGCATGGTCTTCAGATAGCCCGCCACCTGGTCGAGGTCGTGGATGGCCTGTTTGTTCTCCGCAGTTCCGTCGACATAGACCTGCGAGGCGTCGAAACTGGTCTCGCCGGGCTTCGTACCGGGCGAACAGGTCAGATTCGTGCCGTTGTTCGCCTTTACCTGCCAATGCCACATGCAGCCGACGATGCCGCCCAACTGGTGCCACTGGTCTACGTGAGTCATGTCCGAGTAGTCGAGCCAGCCTTTCGGGTTCACATCTTTTGAGGCATGAATGTTGATGAAGTCGAACACATTGATGACAGGCCACTTGCCCGTCCACTCATGCACGTTCTCGGCCTCGCGGATGTTCCAGTCGATATTGGCCACCACGCCGCTCAAGGTTTTCTTTCCGTAAACAGAACGCAACTTCTGATATAGCGCTTGTGCTTCAGCCGTAGCATTCGGGTTCACCAGAGTCTTACTGATGGGAGAGACCGTCTCTTCTTCTGCCTCGTATGTGTCAGGCACTTTGGGTTCTGCCTCAGCATCTTTACTGCATGCACAGAGCAAAAGCAGTGTGACCAAGATAAAACTATGTTTCATTCGCTTCCGTTTTTAATTGTTGTCTTTTTCGGTTGCAAAGATACTATAATTATTGCAACAATATTTGCACTATATTGTCATACGCTGACACTTTTCTAACATAAAAACATAGGCGGCATACCCTTTTCCTTTAGGATATGCCGCCCATGTAAATATGCATTATAACGTTATTTCACTATCACCTTACGGCCATTATGCAGATAAATGCCTTTGCTTGCGGGCTTCGAAACACGAATACCACCCAAGCTATACCACAAGCCGTCAGTTGCCGTCAGGCTATTCATCTGGCCAATGCCATCAGTAGAGCCGCCAACCAGTCGGAAGGATCGTGCTTGAGCAGCAACAGAGCCAGACTCCAGTTCCAGATAGCAGTTGTGTGCAGCCAGTGTTCCAGATTTACTGCGCAGGAACACACCGTCGACCAATACGTATATATTTTTGTTACTGGCATCAATATCCATGTTCTCGGAAGTACCCTTAAACTCTGTGCAGACGGTGCCGGAAATGGTTCCCTCGCTATTATAGATACGATATACATCGGTGGTTCCAGCCGAAGCATTCTCAATCAGCATTGGAACATTGGCTACAATGTGTTGCTGCTCGGTGAGGACCATCGTGCCTTCTTCGCCTTCGGTGTACTGAATCTCACTGACGGTATAAGCCTTCAGTCCCTCGGGTACAGCAAACGTTTCAGGAGAATAGAAAGTAACCCACTGCTTGTCGACCGTGAGATAACGGGCGTATTCCACCGCTTGTTCCACAACTGCTGACCAGTTGCCATCGGCATCGACAGCCATTGCCTTTACTACCGTTGTGGTGATAGGATAGTTGACGGGTTCTCCACTTGTGGCTATGCTGCTTTCAAGAGTGGGGGCGCTGCCATCGAGGGTATAGTAGATAGCTGTGCCTGCAGTATAGTCCGCTGTGGCCTCCTGTAGCGTGATGGTTACGGTGTTCACGCCATTCTCATAGCTGAAGGTGGGCACATTGGCTACATGGAATATCTGCGATGACTCGCTGACAGTCTCAAAGTTGGTCGTGGTTATAGCTTTTGTCCATACTGTGGTATTCTTATTGATGACAAATGGCTCGTCATACACTGTCCACGTCTGTTTCTCGTCGGTGCTATAATACATTTTTGCCGCATGGTCTTTCTCTTGTTCGTTAGCATCTGCCAGGGTCACCACGTGGGTTTGTCCGTTATAGTTTAACGTGGGAGCTAAGAATGAGAATTGGAAGACCGCCACGATGCGGATATCGTCATTTTCGGGCATGATAAAAGAATAGGTGCCGTCACCATTGTCTGTTACAATAATGTCGCTATAATTGCCTATAGCAGGTGCTGCCCGAAATTCACTTAGCGTAGCACCGTTGGCATTCACAGGTGAGGTAAGTTTCTCTACCTTTACTGACTTCACTGAAAAACCAGTTCCGGCTGTTGGCATGACGGTAACTGTACCCTCACTGATGGATGTCATCACTGTATTGCCTGTCGTGTCGTCTGTCTGAGAAGCTGTTCCAGTGGTATTCGTTGCCAATGTTAAACTGATAACAGTCTCGGTAGCATCATTGGCAGGTTCGTCAGGTGTTGGCTCATCGGGAGTGTCGGTGGCAGGTGTCTCGATACTAATCTTCAGCAGTGTATAGGCCTGACCGCGCATGATGAGGCCACGCTCGGCAATCTCGGTGGCAATTTGCTCGTTTTCTACAGTATAGGAGATGATGCCATCGGCAACCGTAGTACTCAGCTCAGTCCATTCCCATCCGTCACCGGCCTTATAGGTCACGTTGTACTGAGGATCGCCATAGTCGCCTTCAGTCGGCTGGGTGTAGAAACGTATGATGTCGCCTTTCTGAAGGTTGGCAAATGTACCTTCTGGGGTTTCGAACTGCGTTCCGGGAATGTCGCCATTCCAAGAAATAGCCTCACTTCCCGTCCACACATCCTTTTCCTGGCTAAGAGGCTCTGACGATTCTTCCTTGCCAAACGTAATCTTTGTGATGGTGTAGGCTTGCCCACGGAAGATGAGGCCGCGTTGAGCGATTTCGGTGGCAATCTGCTCAGAGGCCACCGTATAGGTCATCACGCCCTCGTCGCTTACACTGATGACAAGGTCGGTCCATTCCCATCCGTCACCGGCCTTGTAGGTCATCACATACTGCGGGTCGCCGTAGTCGCCTGTTAGATGGGTATAAACGTTGATAACGTCGCCAGCTTCCAGACCATCAAAGATGCCTGAAGTTGTTTCATACTGCGTGCCGGGAATGTCGTTGCTCCACGACACGGCCTCGCTGCCCTCCCAGGCTGTGGTCACTGCTGCCTGCATGCCCAGACAAACCATTAGGAAGAAAACAAAAGTCGATACTTTTTTCATAACAACAATAAATTAATGAATAAATGGTGTAGGTAAGATTATAAATTTTTGGCAAAATTACAATGAAATACTCAGATGGGGTTTCACAATCTTGGCCGATACCGACACTTTCTTGTAACGCATCAACATCATCAATCATTTAGGCGACACACTCTTGTCACAGAGTATGCCGCCCAAACAACAATTACTAACTAAAACTATGTAAACAAAAAAACTATTGCTCTTCTTCGTCATCCCAGAGGTTTTGCCTGCGTGATAAAGACTCCATGCTCTCCGGGTCAAACTCATCGTCATACACTTCTGCATCGATGACGCTGCCAACCATCATTCTTTGCGCGCAGTTGAATTAAAAGCAGACTGTGTTGGGCTGTAGATAATGTTTCTTCTTCATTGCCTTTGATGTTTTGATGCAATCATTCTTCTTCGTCCCATAATCCGTTGCCACTGCGTGAGAGATCGGTCATCGTCTCGCTGTTATAACTTTCGCTCTTCACTTCCACCGTACTTGCGGTCAAAAGAGGATGCGTGATGGCAATCACTACTTGGACGGTGTTTGGCTTGATATAAGTCTTTTTCATAGTCTGTTCTTATTTGATGATGATTTTCTTTCCATTCCGAATAAACAAGCCCTTCGCAGGACGCTCCACGCGCATACCATTCATATTATAGAAGATGCCGTCGTTCACTGCATGCTTCAGGTCAGTAATGCCAGTGATGGTGCCGTCATCGAAGATAAGGGCCACACGGGCACCAGATGTCGGAGTGATGTCTGTCTCTGTCTCAAGATACGCCTTCTTCGCGCCAAGCGTATGGTCGTCAGTCAGTTTATAAAAACCGATGTTGGCATCACCCTCATTCTTCTTTGCGAATATGTAGTGGAATGTACTTTCGGTGCTTGCGGCTACGGTTCCCTCGTTTGCCATCTGCTTTAGATAGTTGTTAGTAGAGGGATAATATGCATTGGCTTCTGCAGTCACGGGAACAGTATAAGTATTAGCACTGCCCTTTAAGATGTAGCCTTGCCAACTCCATGTTGTCGTGGTGGAGGTCAGCGTCACTGTTCCTGTTGTTACAGCAGAGGCATAATAAGGAGTGACACCCGTACCAGCGAAGTCAAGATGCTTGCTGCTACTGAAAGTGGCAATGCCATCGTTGCCAATAGTTACAGCCACGGCATCATAACTTGTCGTGTAGGTCACAATTTCTATCTTCGTCAGCGTAACCAGTTTTCCCTTCACCACGATGCCGCGGTCCTGAATGGCTTCTAATACAGTAGCATTGGCGATACGGAAACTCACTGTCTGTGCTTCTTCTTGTGCCGAACCATCGAAATAGCCACCAGTAAACTCGCCGTAGGAAGCAGCGTCGCAAACATAGACCTGCCAGCCCTCAGTTGCGTTGGTAAATGTCACGCGGATGTCATCACCCACCTTGGCATTGGCCAGTTCTCCCTTTCCTTCATAGCGCAGACTCTCAAAGTTGCCCCAATCACCAAGGGAATTTGTACCACTCCACAACTGTGTTGACGCGCCTTCTTCTACAGGGTCGTCAGTCTCCTCGGTCAGCAGGCTTACCTTGTCGATGGTGCTGTTTTCACCTTTATATATATAGATATTCATGCCGTCGAGAGCGGTGATGTCGGCAGCGGTCAGCGTGAAGTCTGCATAGGTGTCGCCACCGTTCACCCAAGGCCATTGGTTATTGACGGAGGGAATGGTTGTCTCAGCCCAACTGTTACTCTCGCCCTTGTACACAATTTTGAAATTGGCACCGCCCTCAGGCACAGTGACATAGACACGCAGTACGTCGCCTGCTTCAAATGTAGCCACAGTCTCGCTGTTCAGTTCCACACCATCGGTGTAGGTGTCATTCCACAGAGTGGTCTCCACAGTCTTGGCATTGACAGTCATTGCCATTAATGCCATTAATAATAAGGTAACCTTCTTCATGTTTATTTGAATTAATAATTAAACGTGTTAGTTAATGAATTGCGTCGGCAAAGGTACAACGAAATCGGCCTCGGAAATGATTTAATCATTGCCGAAGCCGACACTTTTCTGATTTCTGCAAAAAAAGTCTGAAGTCTGAAATCAGACGATGACTTTGGTCTTCTGGTATTTCTCGCGGAACTCCGTGGGATTGCAGCCTTTACGCTTGCGGAACAGGCGGTTGAAGTTGGAAAGGGTGTTGAAGCCTGTGGTCCAGCAAATCTCGCTGACGCTGTCGGTGGTATCCACCAGCCGACGGGCGGCATGCCCCAAACGGATGTCGACGATGTACTCACTGAGATTCTTGCCCGTGCGCAGTTTGAAATATCGGCTGAAGGCCGTGGATGTCATGCCGGCAAGGTTGGCCAGTTGCTCCAAGCTCATCTCGTCTTTGTAGTGCTGGTCAATGTAGTTCTTCACCTTTAGGATACGTTTCGAGTCACTGTTCACTTCGACCTTGGCAAAAGACGAGGAAGCCAATTCGCGGGCATCGTCGAACTTCGATAGCTCATATAGGATAGAGAACAGCTCCTGCACAGCTAAAAAACCTTCTTCAATCGTTGCCAGGCGAACAATACGATGATAGACCAGAAAAATAGCCTTCTCAGGAAAAGCCAGTCCTCGCTTGGCACGGTTCAGTATTCGGTAAATGGATTTAAAGGGGTTGGTCTTGAAGGGTGACGTGGGCGACTCGAAGTCCAGGCGGAACTGCACTGTGACTTCGTGGATGTCGTCGCTGTGGCACTCATGTTGTTCCCACACATGTTCCAGGTCGGGACTTGTTATCAGCACCAAGTCCAAGTCGCCTATCACTTCGCTCGAATCTCCCACCACACGACGGCAACCCGAAGCCCCCACTATGAAGTTCAGTTCGAAGATTTCGTGTTGATGAATGGGATAGTCGAACTCTTTCTTGTGGCGGTCGGCCACGTACATGAAGTCGTGTTCACCCAAAGGTGAAATCTCACGAAGTATTCCTGTCTCCATTTTTTGTGTACAGTCTACAAGATGTTTTTCCCATTATTTCATCACCTTCACATAGCGTGTGCCTCTTCTCACAAGGAAGAGGCCTTTTTGTGTGGCCTTTTGCGGACGGCCAAGCAAGTCGTAGGCCTGTTCCGTCTGTGGCGATTGAATGGCTACGAAGGGGATGATGCCCGTCGGGTCGGCCACGACGTGCAGTGAAATGGTGTCGTTCACCTTCTCACCACCCAGTCCTGTGAGTGCGATGGGGATGAGGTAGTCGCCGGCTTCGGTAGGGGCTCCTTCAATGGCGATGGTATGGTTGGTAAAGTCAGAGGTCTTTGTCAGTCCTGCGGGCAGGCCCGACACCTTCGTTCCGTCTTCCAACAGGTAAGCCACCTGACTGACAACGTTGCAATAGCGGGTGCGCACGAGTAGGCTCATCTCCTCATTGGCTGTCACCGTCAGATCCTTCTCCTCGTTCAAGAGGCGTGGCTGCATGGCGTCGGGCAGGTAGTAGCCAAGGTGAGGCGGCTGGTTGTAGGCGGTGTTCTGCCAGCAGATGCCCATGCGGTAGGTGTGGTCGTGCATCAGCGTAGGCATGCGGTACTTGCTTTCAACGGTTGTGGAGTAGATGGCCAGACAGGTCTCAGCATCGCCCACGCTGTAGAGAATTACCTCCTCGCGCCAGTCGCCGAGAATGTCGGCCTGCAAGTTTGGCGTGTTCTTCGTACCGTTGCAGGTGCTGCCCGGTCCTATGTTATACAGGGTGGCCAGTCGTGACGTACCACCGCTGCCACTATTGAACTTGTCGATTTTCGAACCATCGAGCAACTCCTCTTGCAGGTCGCCGTCCCAGAAGATGCGGAAGTTCGACGAGCCACCACTTCCGTAGACTGTCTGTCCCGTCATGGCACTACGCGGATTGCCGTCGTTACTGCTCCAGAAGAGCGAGCCGCGCTTGGCCGAATCGAAGTTGCCGGCTATGCCGCGTCCGTTGTCACTGCCACCCGTGGCACTGAAGAGAATCTCGCCCGTGGCTGCATCGTGCAAGTCCCAGCCGAAGCTGCCGCCCTCATGAATCTGGAACACTTCCAACCCAGGACGGTCGGGGTTGTGGTCGGCCACGTGGATGGCATCGCCGTGACCGAAGCCTGTACCATAGAGCACAGTGCCGTCGTTGTCGCAGCAGGCCGAACCCCATACAATCTCGTCGCAGCCGTCACCGTCGACGTCGGCTATCGACATGTTGTGATTGCCGTTCTGGTACATCGTTCCGCTACCGCTGCCGCTGGTAGGCTTCATGTTGTTGTAGGTCTTCGTGGAGCCCGTGCCATTGGCGTTATAGGTAGTCACCGAGTAGCTGTTCTGTGCCTTGTTGCTGCAGAGCCACTTCTGGTGCAGCTGCTCTCCGTCGAAATCGACTGCCCAGATGAAGGCGTAGTCGTAGTAGCCTCGACAGAAGATGCCGCTCGCATGCTGGTCTGGGCCGTCGAGATAGGCCACGCCAGCCAGATAGCGCTCACCACGGTTGCCGTAGGAGGCCTTGTCGTTCTTGCCGCCCACACCCCAGTTCACTGAGCCGTCGGCAGCACCGCCATAGGTCATGTTGCGGTTGGGGTTATAGAATACGGTGTGGATGGCCTCGCCCGTCTGACCACGGAACACGGTGAGCCACTCCTGACCACCGATGATGCGACCGTCGCTGTTGCGATAGAGAGCCGTTCCGCTCACGGCTTTGATGCTTGCATCGGTGGCAGCCTGGTTCACATAGTTGCCTGCGCCATCGATAGAGCCAGGCCCTGTCTTGCACATCATCTCGGCCTTGCCGTCACCGTCGAAGTCATAGACCATGTACTGCGTATAGTGGGCACCCGAACGGATGTTACGTCCCAGGTCTACGCGCCAGAGACGTGTGCCGTCCAGTCGGTAACAGTCGATGATGGTATTGTCGGTGATGCCGCCCTGCGAGTTGTCCTTCGCATTGTCGGGCTGCCACTTCACGAACAGCTCGTACTGTCCGTCGCCGTCCACATCGCCCACCGAGCAGTCGTTGGGTTCGTAGTTACCACCGTTCTCGCCCTTGGCAGGACGGTCGAGCACCACCTTCAGATAGGCCAGTTCAGAAGCTTTCACAGGTTCGGTAGTGTTGACGACCTCACCGTTCACTTTGGTCACTATCTGATATTCGGCACCCTTCGAGCCCGAGCCGTCCTTGTAGCAGGTCTGGTAGCGATCCTTGGCCACGGTCACACCGTTGCGAATCACGTCGAAGCGTGTATGGTCTTCGTCGTCAGTGCCGAGGAAGCGCCAGCTCACGAAGTTAGCCGCACCGCTGCGGAAGGCGATGACTCCACGGTCGAGGGTTTCCATCTGGCTCTGAGGGGTGTTCTGGGCATAAGCAGAGCTTATGCTTACGGAGAAGAGAAGGATGGATAATAATTTCAGTAGATGCTGTCTCATGTTTATTTCTTGTTATGGTTTTATTGTACAAATAACTTTTTCACATGGCCTCCCTGACGCACGATGTTCAGGCCGGGCTTCAATATCTCGAGGTGACGGCCTTGCAGGTCGAACACCTGTTCTGCAGGTTGCGACTCATTCTCAACATACGCAACACCATCGGGCAAGAGCTTGCCCTCAACATAGTCGGGCAGGTAATAGCCAAGGTGTGGTGGCTGGTTGTAGGCAGTGTTCTGCCAGCAGATGCCCATACGGTAGACGTGGTCGTGCATCAGTGTGGGTACGGCATAGTTAGTGGGTGTCCAGGTCGAGAAGACCATCACCTGCGACGAGTCGTTCTTGTTCCACATCACCAGCTCCTCGCGCCAGTCGCCAAGGATGTCGGCTTGCAGACAGGGCGTGGCCTTGGTGTAGTTAGCCGTCTGCGCGTTGTTATAAGAGGATGAATAGAACTTGATGACATCGGTGAAACTCGAACCGTTCCACTTCTGGATGAATGGCTCGGCATGCGACGACTGTTCCCATAGGGCGTTGTCGCCACCGTCCGAGTCGTACTTGTAGGAGCCGTCAAACAGCTGGTCGGCATACGAGCCGTCCCAATAGATGCGGAAGTTCACTGAGCACGACTTCGAGATGACCGTCTGTCCCGTCACAGCCGAACGGGGTTTGCGCTCATCGCTCGACCAGAACTGGTAGCCACGCATGCTCGTCGAGAGTGCTGCCGCCATACCGCGCCCGTTGTCACTATCGGCAGAGCCTCCGTGCCAGATGACCTCGCCTGTAGCAGCATCGTGCAGGTCCCATGAGCCGTGTGCGGCAGAGAGTTTCTCTTCGTGCACATCGAACACCTGCAGTCCCTCGCGGTCGGGCAGCATCTTGCCGACGTGCATGGCATCGCCGTGTCCATAGCCCGTGGCATAGAGCAGCGAACCGTCGTTGTCGAGTGCCGCAGA
>Ga0310695_10003632_pt1 | contig 29895 bp, 24 predicted proteins | sample RumenRJG_04DNA_FD_203882 | JGI IMG/M metagenome (GOLD analysis project Ga0310695, IMG submission 203882) | Bovine rumen microbial communities from Lethbridge, Alberta, Canada - RJG_04 (v2) (version 2) | ecosystem: Host-associated > Mammals > Digestive system > Stomach > Rumen | place: Canada...
CACCGTTTACATTCAGCGTACCGCCCAGCCCGATTTTGTCACTGGTTCCCGTATCCCCTGCGAAGGTGAGGCCCGTGGTCTCTACTTTATTCAGGGTCGCTTTCGTCTCTGCGCTCAGGTCTACCTTGTAGTCGGTTATATTCGTTTCAGTATCTTTGGCACCTGCGGTTACCGTTACCGCGCCACCTTCTGCCGCACTTACCGTTGTACCGTCCGCGTTTACTTTATAAATGGTATGGCCGTCCGTTGTATCTTTTAACGTTGTAACCGTCGTATTGGTGCCGTCCTGCAGTTCCGTACGAGCCGCCTTCAGCTGGGCTACGTTCACTGCATCGGTCAGTTCCGCGCCGGCTGCCACGTTGGTGATCTGGCGGGTCTGTCCGTCACCGCCTACAGAAACCGCTGCCAGGGTAGATTTCCAGGTGGCATCGCTCTTGGTGGATGTATCCTGCGTTGCCGGATCGTAGCCGGTCACGCCGCTGCCAACGGTAGCCTTGGAATTTACGCCTAATGCTACGCCGCCTCCAATGGCCGAGCTTTCATGGCCCAGTGCCACACCGGTAGTGGCCGCGCTGCTGTTGGTGCCGATGGCAACGCCGCTTTCGCCGGTAGCAGCAGAGCCGTGGCCGATAGAGATACCGGTCTTGGCTGCGCTTGCGTTTGTACCCAGGGCAATAGCGCTTTCTTCCTTCGCCTTCGCCATATGGCCCATGGCTACAGCAGTGGTATGCGCCTCCGCTGTAGTGCCTACTGCGATACCGCTTTCACCGGTAGCATTGGCCCCCTGGCCCAAAGCAACGGAAGTCGCTGCCTGCGCCTTGGAACTGTTACCGATAGCCGTTGCGTTGGCGCCAGTTACTTCCGCGCTGGTACCTAACGCGATGCCGCCGTCAGCTTTCGCCTTCGCCAGCCCGCCGATGGCAATACCGTAAGCATTCTCTGCGCCTGCGCTGTTGCCGATGGCAATGGTACGTAAGGCCTTCGCCTCCGCATGGTCGCCAAAGGCTGCTGCGCTGGTACCACTGGCTGCCGCGCCTACTCCTGCCGCAATGGCGTCTGTACCGGTAGCGCCTTTGTTATCGTAATTGCTGTCTGTATCCTTATCTGTGGATTTGACAGAGTAATAGTGAGTAAGGTCATCCGTTGAAGCAACGCCGTCAATTTCTACAGTATTCGTGTCATTACGTGTCAGCGTAATTTTGTTGTTTTCCAGCTTACCGGACACCACATATGTATCCTTCAGGCCTGTAATCTCTGCCGTAGTACCGTCTTTATGGGTCAGTATTGCCTTGCCTGAATTATCCTTATCACTGTAGGTAGCATTTCCGCTTTCTACATGCATATCCGCTACTGCAAGATCATAGGTGGTGGTCAGCCCGTCGGAAGACGGAGTTTCCTTAACGCTGATTACATTTCCGCTTACATCTTCTTTCTGCACAACTGACTTGTAAGCGTTAAACGTAATGCCACCGTCTTTTTCAGCAGCCTTTGTGTTGACGCCGTCCACAAACTTCAGGCCGGTCTGCAATGCTACTGATTTCGCATCATTGGATCCAACCTGGTATTTCAGGTTGTCTACGTCGATTTTATAGGTAAAGGCCCCGTCTGTCTCCTGTTTATTGACACTGGTTACATTAGTGCCCTCTGTAATTGTCGTACGTGCGGCTTTCATCTGGCTAACATTTACAGCGTCAGTATCCAACGTGCCTGCCGCTACGTTATTGATCTGCCGGTTGCCTGCACTGATTCTCTCGGAAGTGAACTCGGCAATATCCCCGGATGCGGGAATTACGCGCAGCCCTTTCTGGTTTACAATGGTCGCGCCTTCAGCCGCATCACCTACAGACAAATACCCGTCGTTATTCAGTTTAACCTTATTGGACAGCTTGACTTTCAGCGTATCTACACCATTGGAAATTACACCGATGTTATTATCGGTCAAATCCTCCTCATTATTGGCTCCGCCTATAACATCCAGTTGTTCTCCCAAACCTCTTGAAATAATTTTCGTGTAAGGTGTGGTATTATCCCCGCCAAACTTTAATGCTCCGTCAGCAACCTTTTTCAGCTGGGCCACGTTTACAGCGTCCGTATCCTGGTACCCTGCCGCCACGTTGGTGATCTGACGGGTTACGGTCTTTCCATCTACGGTACCGCCGCCAACGGATACAGCTGCAGCCGTAGACTTCCAGACAGGACTTTCACTGGTAGACTTATCATGTGTTACCGGGTCATACCCTGCTACGCCGCTACCAATAGCAGCTGTGGAATTTAATCCTAATGCTACGCCGCCGCCAATGGCTGAGCTTCCATGGCCCAGCGCCACGCCGGTAGTGGCCGCGCTGCTGTTTGTGCCGATGGCAACGCCGCTTTCACCGGTTGCAGCAGAGCCGTGACCGATGGAGATACCGGTCTTGGTCGCCGTTGCCCCTGTACCTAACGCAATGGCGCTTTCTTCTGTCGCTTTTGCAGCATGGCCTAACGCTACAGCCGTTGTTGTCGCTTCTGTGGCAGTGCCTAATGCGATACCGCTTTCACCCGTCGCTTTCGCCATATGGCCTGCTGCTACAGCCGTCGTGGCCGCTTCCGACGATGTGCCAATGGAAATCGCGCTCTCGCCTTTCGCGTCCGCTGCCTGGCCCAGCGCTACCGAAGTTGCGCCTTCCGCCTTCGAGCTGTTGCCGATGGCCGTCGCGTTGGCGCCTGTCACATTGGCGCTTGTGCCTAATGCGATGCCGCCGTCTGCCTTTGCTTTCGCAAGACCGCCGATGGCAATGCCATAATCATTTTCCGCGCCGGCACTGTTGCCGATCGCAATACTGCGCAACGCTTTAGCTTCCGCATGGTCGCCAAACGCTGCCGCGCTGTCCCCGCTGGCTATTACGCCAACACCCGCTGCTACAGCATCTACGCCAGTTGCGCCGTCGTTCAGATAGTTGCTGCCTTCCGCCTGGTCAGCGGAATTGACACTGTAATAGTGGGTCCCTGCCTTTTTCAGCTGGGCCACGTTGACTGCGTCAGTATCCTGGTAGCCTGCTGCTACATTCGTAATCTGACGGGTTTTGATGCTCTGGACTGTTGTGTTTCCTTCATCATCCGTGGAAGTAACTGATTCACCTACGGAAACGGCTGCCGCGGTGGATTTCCAGGTCGCGTCCGTTTCGGTAGAGGCCTTGCCTGTCAGGGGATCAAAGCCGGCAACTTCTTTATCCGTATCCGCTACGCTGTTGCTGCCCAGTGCCACACCGTCAGCTACAGAAACAGAGGTACTGTTCCCCAGAGCAAGACCGTTCTTTTTGGTAACTTCTGCATTAGAACCGTAAATCAGCCCGCCCTCAGCCGCTGCATCGGAAATTTTGCTCGTATTACCAATGATAAACGCATTCTTAACAGCAATATCTGCTGTTGCCGGAGCCGTTGCGGTTGCTGCTGTTCCTACGCTGCCAATTTCGCTGCTGTTGCCGAGGATATAGGAACTGTCGCCGACTACCACGTTCGGATCGCCGATGGCGCCGGAACCGTCGCCCTTTACAACGTTTTCAGAACCGATAGCAATAGAATTATTACCTGTAATCGTATCGTATTTACCAATAGCTACTGAGCTGTCACCGGTAATTGTAGTGGCTTTTCTTTCTCCGGGTGCAACAATCTCTGTCCCAGCAGCATTTAACATGTCTGCCGTACCGATGGCAATGGAATTTTGGCCCTTGACATTGACCAAGGTGCCCATAGCGATAGAGTTTAAGCCTCCGTAGGTTCGTCCTTCTACTATCGGCTCCACTTTGGATTCACGGCCGATGGCGATAGCATTCTCCGCGCTTTCTACCACGGACGCGCGGATACCCAGGGTGGTACTGTAAGCAGATTTCGCCATCGAATAACGGCCAACGGACAGGGATCCACGCCCTGTTGCCTCGGCGTAGGAACCCAGAGCGATGGCACCTACTACATTATTCGGGTTGACTACATGTTCCGGAACTGGATCCTTACCATCCAAATCGTATTCGATGGTCGGGTCATTATGCAAGGCAGGAATCTGTGATGCATACTTATCTTCTTTATTACCTGCCGTTACGCTATGACCGAACGCCATGGATCCTTCGCCATAGGCATTGGAACGCAGACCGAACACTGAGCTGTTCGTCCCATAGGCACCGGACACGCGGCCTACTGCCAGGGCCCGAGTTCCTTCTGTATGGGCATAGGAACCAATCGCGATGCCGCCATCTTTACCGTTGGAAACAGGATTATTTCCCATATTCGGGTCTGTATTAAGAGTCGTGGTCCAGAAGTCATCAGCCCCGCCTTCACGGACAGTGACTTTTACCCCTGTGGATGAGCCGTGTCCGATGGCAATACCACCTTGCCCTAATGCATTGGAATAAATACCCATTGCGGTGCTGTTTTTTCCATAAGCGCCGGAAGCACGACCGAATGCAATCGATCTGTCTCCAAGTGCATGGGCATAAGAACCGATGGCGATACCACCTTGCGTATAGTACGTTTTTGTCCCAGTCTCATCAGTTATGGTATAGGTAGTCCGTTTGCCAGTTCCTTTGGTGGAAACCTCCTCACCGTTATACAGTGTCATAGCGGCAGTATGGATGTCCGGGTCGGCTGGATCTGTATTTAAGGTAATTTCCGCACCGGCCGTGGCGTTGTGACCAATCGCTATGGCGCCTTCGCCGTAGGCATTGGAGTAGAGCCCCATCGCCGTACCGTTTTCATTGTAAGCGCCGGAAACACGCCCGATTGCCATCGAACGTTTACCTGTTGCGTGGGAATACGAACCAATGGCAATAGCACCGTACGTATCGTTCGTTACAGGATTGCCGTTAGTAAGACCCAGTGTAATAGTGTGGGAGTCAGGATCAGACTCATTTATACGGCTGATAATAATGTTCTGCGCGCCTGTCACCGTACCATGACCGATTGCCATAGCACCTTCACCGAGAGCATTGGCATACAGGCCTATGGCAGCACTGTTATCGCCATAAGCTCCGGAAACACGACCTATCGCCAGAGAACGGTCTCCTTCCGCATGGGCATAAGAACCAACGGAGATTCCTCCAATACCGCCGCTGGGTACCGGTTCACCATCCTGATTCAATTGTATAGCTGCAGTATGGTGGTCTGGATTGTTTTGACTTTCTATTATGGTGACTTTCGCACCAGCCGACGCATTATGGCCAATAGCCATAGAGCCCTCCCCTAGCGCGTTCGCAAACAGGCCAACAGCAGTACTGTTTTTGTCGTAAGCTCCAGACACGCGGCCAATCGCCAGGGACCGGTCTCCTTCCGCATGAGAATAGGAACCGATGGAGATGCCGCCAGAGGACAATGTCATCTTGCCAGCCGCAATATTGACCGGCTGACCGCCGGAACCGGTAAAGGTCAGTATCTCATCTGAACCGACTAAAACCTTTTTCCCGTCCTTTTCATAAAAATAATATCCGGTAGCATCATCCCGCCTTACGGGATCGCCTGTGGATTGCAATTTTATATTATCTTTGTCATAGCCGAACGCTACACCGCCTACTGTGAGAATTGAACCGATAGAGTTTACTTCAATATTACCATTGTTAAGAGTATAAATGCTGTTCTTATCAACACCAACTACACTGCCATCAACCAAGGTGCGTTTGGTAATACCGGTGTCTGATACCCAAAATTCGGTCGTATGTGCATCCTCAATATTAGGATTGGGAAGGATTGTAACATGCCCCCCTGATACTGTTTCGTGACCGAAAGCAATGGAACCCTCACCGTAAGCGTCGGCGTACAATCCCTGGGCAATGCTGTTCTTTCCATAAGCGGCAGAAGTGAGCCCTACTGCCAAAGATTTTTCCCCCTGAGCAGCCGTGTAGGAACCGATGGCTATGCCACCGTCCAAAGGATTGGTTTCAGTGCCAGGAATCTTTTTACGGTTTTCATCAATCGCATAAAAATAATCGATATGATTTACTGCGTCAGAGGCAAATTGAGGATCCCGTATATCTTTTGCTTTTGATTCATATGCCAAATATTGTACTGCATTATTCGTAGTTTCATTTCCATTTTTATCGACTTTTACAAATTTCCAGCTAGTACTATTTCCATCAACAACAGGAACAGCCTTCACCTTATAATAAGTTCCTTTTTCTTTTCCGCTTGCATCAACAGAGCTCTCATATAATAAAACAGTTCCATCACTTGTCTGAATATATAACTTGGAATCATTAGATATTTTTGAATTTGTAGGGAGCGATATATATTTGGTATCACTTGCTTCATGATATCCCTCTTTTACCGGCATGCCGGTTACTGTTAAATGACCGATTGCCACTGAACCGTCACCGAACGTCACTGAATCATGACCAACAGCAATGCTTTCTGCATGAACGGCTGCCGCATGGAATCCCAGGGCCATGGTTTCATTTTTCTTAGCTTCTGAACCTGTTCCTACAGCGACATTTTGTTTCCCAACCGCAACAGTTGACGCACCGATCGCCGAACTTTGCGCACCATAAGCTCTGGCACCTGAACCGACTGCGGTACTATTAGTATTAGATGCCTTTGTATTTATCCCTATCGCTGTACCGCTAGATCCACTTGCATTGGAAGATGCGCCTATCGCTGTACTGTTCGAGTTAGTTGCATTGGAAGATGTGCCTATCGCTGTACTGTTTGTGCTTTTTGCCTGCGCTTTTGCTCCCACCGCTGTACTGCTCTTGTCTAACGCATTAGTTTCTGCACCTAAAGCAGTACTAAGATTCGCTTCTGCATGGGCATTGAACCCAATCGCAGTAGAATATGAAGTATAAATCCCGTTACCCTCAGAGTCAGTCCTTGCTCCTGCAACTGCATTGGCACCAATTACCGTATTCATACCTGTCTCATCAGCATAAATCTCTGTATTGGAACCGATTGCGAGATTGTCTTTACTTCTTTTATCATCTCCAGATATTACAGATATCTGAGCTCCCTGACCCAACGCGAAAGAAGAGTTGCTGCGAGCGTCTACTACTGGTATCGGATCAGAACTCTCCGGATTTGAGTCAGGATAAGTTGCGTTAAACTTCATATATTTTTTGAGGAATTTAAGAGTATCATCTTCCTCCGCAGAAACTGTTATGATACCATCTTCCTGTGTAACAGCAATCCCATCTCCAGCTTTAATTGTAGCCAGTGTTGTAAGAGTCAGGCCTTCTCCACTTGCAACGCCAGTAATCGTTGCATCCGCCCATACAGGCGCAACATAGCCAAAACTCAAAATGGACGCCAGCAGCATTGTTGTCAGAATCGTTCCCACATGCGGAACACGCCGTACTGTTGAACCGCCTTTACTATGTGCTTTTGCTATTTCAGAGACTACCACATAGCAATTTTTTGCTTTGTTCCAGATAACTTTATAAATTTTATTCATGACTCCATCCTTCTTTCTTTCTTAATTTGGGGTATGGACATTGATTTCCTTTTAAATTTACCTCATATAAAACCCGGATCCCTCATTCCGGCTTACTTCTTAAATTTAATCACCGATCATTTGCAACATTTTCTGCAACAGCCATTGCATTTTTTCAGCAACAGTCCCTTACTGAACGATCTCCAGTTTCTCTTCCTCTCTGCTGGCAAAGTAGGTTTCCAGGTGCTCCTGCAGAATCCGTTCCGTGGCGATGGTCTTGGTCTGGCCCATTTCTTCGCAGTACTGGTCAAGCATGTCAAGGACCTTTCTGTCCATGTAAAAGTTGATCCGCTTTCCGTCTTTCTTTTCTCGAGACATGGGTTACCTTCCTTTCCTGAAAATTTTCTAAAAAATTTTTCAGATGATGGTTTCATTGAAATTACGCTGTTTCCGGTTAGAAATTCAACCTGTTTCATCATACGCAAACATACACATAATTAATTATAAATGAGCATCACACGTAAAGTCAAGAGGCTTAAAGGCCCATTTTTCCTTGTTTCATGACGTTTTGGAGCATTTTTCTTTCACGACCACAATATATGCCGCCGAAATACATGAAATATACATATATTGAAATAATAATAACTGCCGCAAAAGAAAAATTTTTCTTTCAAAAGCGGGAAACTGCAATTTGTATAAATTTCAAAAAAAATTAGCACTCAACTCTTGACAGTGCTAACAAAACGTGCTATAGTATGCGTAGAAACAAGGAAGGCAGTATTGAAAAGGAGCGCAAGGCTCCTGACAACAGCTTCCGGAATAACCGCCGCAAGGCTCCTGCAAATAAGACCCACAGCAAATGCGGATCCCACCTCTGCAGAACAACGGCCATCAGGCCTTTTATTTTGGAAGTAAAAGTCAAAAAGTCAATACGAGATTTCCGGTGTTTCCCAACGTTACCAATTATTAAATTTTATATGGGATGCGTCCACCGCATCCGGAAAGAATGGAGGAATGACTTATGATGTTACCGAGCATTTTTGGAGAAAACTTATTTGACGACTGGATGAACGACAGCGGGCTGATGAACCCGAACTTTTTTGGCAAGACCCATTCGCCTCTGTATGGCAAGCATGCTTCCAACATTATGAAGACGGATATCCGGGAAAACAAGGACAGCTATGATGTGATCGTAGACCTGCCGGGCTTCAAGAAAGACGGCATCCATGTGCAGCTGGAAGAGGGCTACCTGACCATCACCGCGGCCAAGTCCCTGGACAAGGACGAAAAGGATGAGGAAGGCAAGTACATCCGTCAGGAACGGTACAGCGGATCCTGCAGCCGCAGCTTCTATGTAGGCACTGCCATTACGGAAGAGGACATCAAGGCCAAATTCGAAGACGGCACCCTGCGGCTGAACATTCCCAAGAAGGACCCGAAGGCCATAGAAGGCAAGAAGTATATAGCAATTGAAGGGTAAAAGTAAAACAGCTGTTGCCTCTTTGGGCGGCAGCTGTTTTTTGTTGACAACCATTTTTACTAATGCTACAATACAAATATAAAGAGGGCGCCACCGATGAACGGTTGGCCCGGTTTATAGCTACTCTATTAAAGTAACCGCTACCTTAGCCCGGGGCGGTTACTTTTTTTGTAACTTTACTACTTCCAGCAACAATGTTATGATGATTGTAAGAATCATCAATACAATGCTTAAGGTTTCAAAAGTACTCATAAAGCTGCCCTCCTTTCCATAAGTTCCCTTTCGGGTTTCTATGTAATCGGAGGGTCCAGACCCTCCGCAGAAGGCCAACCGTCCACCGTTTATGGTGACGCCCTGTTAATTATTGTACATATGTTCGCAATAAAAGTCAATCAAATTTAAAACTTTTTTAAGAGGTTTTTATGCCAAACCGAAACATCGTCGTGGACCGGCTGCGGGCCCTGGCCATGCTGGGAGTGATCGGGATCCACATCGGGCCCTTTGTGTTCGCTTCCTCCACCCCCCGGCTGGACCTGTTCCTGCTGTTCCAGGTCTTCACCCGCTTTGCCGTTCCCAGCTTTTTTTTCATATCGGGGTACGGGCTGTTCTGCAACAACGCCCTGCACAAGCCCTTCCATTACATTGACTTCGTGAAGAAGCATCTGGTCACCGTAGGCCTTCCCTACTTTGTGTGGTCTCTGTTCTACATCGCCATGTGGCAGTGGGAAGATATGTACCGGCCGGACCGGAGCTTTTCCCTTTCTGTTTTGATCGTAAAGTTTTTATTGGGAGAAGGCTGTTACCACATCTACTTCATGGTAATTTTGCTGTACTTTTACCTGTCCATGCCCTTCTGGCGCTGCTTGGTAAGGTGGATCAGCGAAAAATCCGCCGCAGGGATGGCAGGCGCGCTGGCCATACTGGCCGGGCTGCAGGTTTTGCTTTATAACTGGAGCGCCACCTACTGGAATTACCCTCCCTGGACCCAGGGCCATGCCATGATCATCCGCCTGTTGAACGAGCGCATGAACTACCTGCCCCTGTTCTACGGTTTTGTTTTTGTGCTGGGTGGCGTGTGCGCCATTCACGAAAAGCCAGTTCGCAGCTGGCTGCGGGGCCATTTCACCTCCAGCTTGGGAATCTTTCTGCTGTCCTGTGCGCTGCTGGTGTGGAAGTTCAAAGAATACGTGGTGGCCGGCATCCCATTAGAAGATATTCCCGGCAAGTACATGACCCAGCTGACCCCGGAGGGACTGGTCTATACCCTGTGCTGGCTGCTGTTTTTCAGCGCGGCGTTGGAGAAGCTGGAGGACGACAGCCACTCGTTCCTGGACACCCTTTCCGAGTACTCCATGATCATCTACCTGATCCATCCCCTGTTTTTGTACTACTGGTATCAGTGGTTCGGCATGCTGGGCTTTGAAATTGCACGAGTGCCGGTGCTGCTGTTTTATGTATTGGTGCTGATCACCTCATTGCTGGCAGGGATGGGGATCCATAGAATCGCAAAACGGTGGAAGCCGATCGGTTTGCTTTTATTAGGAAGACAGCCAAAATAAAAAATCCCGCTCCTTACGGAACGGGATTTTTCTGTATACGCTAAATTACGCTTCTTTAGCTTCTTCCACAGGCTCGATGCTGATGATGCGTTCGGTGCGGCCATGACGACCGAAACGAACTTTACCGGCGATCTTGGCATAGATGGTGTAGTCACGACCCATGCCTACGTTTTTGCCAATGTGGAAACGGGTACCGTGCTGGCGTACGATGATGCTGCCTGCGGTTACCACCTGGCCGTCATGAGCTTTGGTTCCCAGACGCTGAGAATTGGAGTCGCGGCCGTTGTGGGAAGAACCGGTACCTTTTTTATGTGCATGTAACTGCAGAATAATCTTAAACATTCATTTCACCTCCATGTTCGCGAATTCGAACATCTTGCGGACATTGCTCAGCCAGCTGGTACAGCACGGTTTCCATGCTGCCTAACAGGGCCTGGCTTTTTGCGTCGGGCGTCCGCTGCAGGGTCACCTGCAATTCACCCTTTTTCGTATCTGCCCGATATGTTACGGGATATTGTAATTGCTGTTCCAATCCTACAAGAGCCATCTGCGTTACCGCGGAGACCCAGGCGCAGACCACGCTTTCCCCCGCCGGTGCGTCCCCGGCGTGGCCCCGCGATGTGAAGCCTGTAATTTCTCCCTTATGGTTCCTGTATAAATCGATGGTGATCATATTAAGCCTGAATACCGCTGATCTTTACAGCAGTGAACGGCTGACGATGGCCATAGCGTTTGCGATAGTTGGCTTTGGCTTTGTACTTGAAGCCCAGGATCTTTTCACCTTTGCCCTGATCTTCTACGGTTGCGGTAACTTTAGCCCCGTCGATGAACGGTTTGCCAACGGTTACGTCTTCGCCGTTTACGATAGCCAGCACTTCGCCGAATACAACTTCAGCGCCTTTTTCAGCATTCAGCTTTTCTACGTTCAGAACGTCGCCTTCTGCTACTTTGTACTGCTTGCCGCCGGTTTTGATGATTGCGTACATGTATTGCACCTCCCTTATCATAGACTCGCCAATTACGGTACGCCACTTTTGGTTGGGACTGCTGCGTGTCTGCCGCGTTGCTTTCTGCAGCACCGCAGAGCGTTTTGCGCCCCTGTGACGGTTTACGGAACCTTCTTGTGCGGTTGCGGATGGACAGATGCGTCCATACTGAAGTAATATACCATAAAGTGCGGGGACTGTCAATTGTTTTTATGGTATCAGTTCGCTAAATTAATGTAGTAAAAAAACACAACCTTTGTTATAATATAGTTTAACCAACATTGCTTTTGGAGGCTCCCATGAAAAGTAATATAGAAACAAAAATCAAAAAAATTTCCGCCGATATCCTGAAAGACTACGGCCAGGGCCGTACCATCGACAAGATGAATGCCTTTACCAGTCCCGACATGGATGTGGTGGTAGATATTCTGGACAAGCTCCAGAAAATTTTATTCCCCGGGTACTACCGGAACAAGAATTTTCATTTTTACACTGCAGAAAACAACCTGCAGACCCTGGTGGAGGACGTGCTCTTCAACCTCACCAAGCAGATCTCCATGTACCTGCGGTACCTGCCGGAATATAAGGACGCGGACTTCCGCACGGTAAAGGATAAGGCCCAGGAGACCGCCATGGAGTTTATGTCCCGTATCCCCAAAATCCGTGATTTGGTAGAGACTTCCGTCCAGGCGGAGTTCGACGGGGACCCGGCGGCTTTTAACAAGGATGAGATCATCTTCTGCTACCCGGGCATGTACGCCATTATGGTGTTCCGCCTGGCCCATGAATTTTACGATTTAGGGGTGCCCATGCTGCCCCGGATCATGTCGGAATACGCCCACGGCAAGACCGGCATCGACATCCACCCCGGCGCCACCATCGGCCGCTATTTCTTCATTGACCACGGCACCGGCATCGTGGTAGGCGAGACCACCATCATCGGCGACAACGTGAAGGTGTACCAGGGCGTTACCATCGGCGCTCTTTCTACCCGCGGGGGCCAGACCCTCCGCAGCAAGAAGCGCCACCCTACCATTGAAGATAATGTGACCATTTATTCCGGCGCTTCCATTTTAGGCGGCGACACCGTCATCGGCCACGATTCCGTCATCGGCGGCAACACCTTCATCACCATGTCTGTGCCGCCGGAATCTAACGTAAGCATCAAGAGCCAGGAGCTGCATATCAGCAACAAAAAGGGCAAAACTAATTCCGAGGCCAAAGACCTGGAGCAGGCTGCAACCTGGTTTTATACGATTTGAAAAAATTCCCGCTCCCTTTTGGAGCGGGAATTTTTTTTATTGATACAAAAAAAGTAACCGCCCCCAGCCAAAGGTAGCGGTTACTTTGCAAAAAGTTCTCAAACCGGGCTAACCGTTCATCGGTGATGCCCTATTTCTATATTTATTTTAACAACTACTGCATATCCTGTCAATATTTTAACATTCAGTGTATGGCGGAGAGGGTGGGATTCGAACCCACGGAGGCTTGCACCTCGCTGGTTTTCAAGACCAGAGCCTTAAACCACTCGACCACCTCTCCGAAAGTACAGTTAAAATTATAATAAAAATTTTGGCTTATGTCAATGAAGTATCGATATCGAAACGGTAAAGCAAAAATTACAGCCGGGCATCTACTTCTTTCAGAACTTCTTCTTCCAGTGCTTTTCCATCCGCCAGCTGTCGCTCCAGTTCCTGTTGCGCCCTGGCTTTAAAGAACGGGTCGGCCACGCCGCCCAGGTTGATCTTTACATTGTAGGCGGCAACCCGCTGGCAGGCACGGGCCAGCAGGGCCGATGCGCCTCCGTCGGTCACCAGCATCCGGTTGCCTTCCGTTACCACAGTATAAGCCAGCTTCATGATCCGGTTGCAGGCTCTGGTCACCTTCAGGGAAGAATACACTGCCGTCCGGCTGGCATCGTCAATAGCCAGGTTCCTGCGCTCTGCTTCTTCAGCCGTTTTTTTCGGAAGCTTGTATGCATCCAGAACCAGGGAATACATATCCGCATCTTCCTGAGCAAAGTTCATCATTTCTTCCTGCAGCTCTTCCGTGAGCGTAATAATGCCCTGCATCTTTGCGTCCACGGCGGCGTATTTTTTCTTTCCCACCGTCATGTGGGCCGACATGCCTGTCAGGGCGGCGGCCATGGCCCCGCAAAGAGCGGCTGCGCTTCCTCCCCCCGGCATGGGTTTGGAGGAATTCAGGTCATATATAAACTCGTTTACTTGCTGTTCTGCAAAAACTGTTTCTGCCATATTCTGCTTCCTTATAATGCCACACTGCGTAAACTTTGACCGTTTCCGGGACCGTTTGCCGGTTAAGCGGCGTTTCCTTTTTTTCTATAATGATTTTTTCACTTCGTTACTTCTTTTTGTTGCTGTAGAAAGCGCCTTACCTGAACCACGGCGGCCAGGCCGTCCAAGGGTTCCGGCGGCACCTGCAGCCCCAGGGGGATCAGCTTCCGCCAGCCTTTTGGGGGAAACAGTTCCCAGTACAGATCCCGGGCTTCTTCCGTAGAACGGGTCTCATCCACTTCGTAGACCGTAAAGCCTGGCAAGGCACGGGCCACCCATTGTTTGTGGGTCTCGCTGTTGGTTCCGTTGCCGATTACCACAGCCTGCAGTTTTTTACGCAGGCCCCAGAAGTTGGTTACCTGGAGTTTTTCCAACAGGAATTTCTGTAATGCGTCGGTGAAGCTCCGGGTGCGGATCACCTGCACCGCCAGGATCGCTCCGGAGGCGGTTACCAGCGCGACGCCGGTCTTGTCCCGTCCCGGATCGATTCCAAGATAATATTTTTCATTGTTTGTATCAAGTGTATTCGCTGCTTCCGTCATAGGGCACCTTATGGCTGGGAAGAAACTTTTTCTATGCCTAGTCGCAGCTGAACGGGTCCTGCTGTGGTAATATCCCCGTCTGCATACCCGGTAATACGTATTTTGCCGCCCATCTTCTGCATCTTTGTTACGGTATCCACTACGGTGACCGCATTGATGTTCCCCACTTTGCCTGTCATAGGATCGGGAAGTACGCCTTCTTTAACTGAACGCTCGTTGATTTCCTGTAAAAATGTCATTAAGGCCTGGTCTGCATTGGTCGTTTTATCTGCCACATCGATGACTTTTTCATGGATCTTTTTCCCGTCTTTAAAGATCACCCGGTTGGGAATCACTTCCATGCCGCAGAGGACCGGCTGTCCGACTACCGTATTGGCCACGGAACGGACCCTGACTAATACGTTGCCTTTGGCTTTTCCCAGAAGGTCCTTCAGTCTCTCTACTTCGTCCCGGGTCAGCCATACCATTTCGGCTTTTGAGCTGCTGTCCAGGCCGATCCGGTTCATGGCTGCTGTGTTGGCTCCATCAAGCATCCAATTGATCTGCTTCATGTTTTCTTCTTCCGGAAGCCCTCCCTGCAGTACGCCGGCAAATACGATTTCTCCGCTGCGGTACATCATCTGTCCGCCCCGCATAACGGCCAGGCCCTGCTGCAGGTCTTTTGTTTCCTGCTTCAGGCCCTCGATTTCGTCGTTCAGCTTGTCACGGGCTTCTGTCAGAGACTGCACTTCGCTGCGGGCCGTAACCAGCGCGCCCTGGGTTTCCTGATACTGGCCCTGCACGGCGCTCAGGTTCTCGTTGGCCTGCTGCAGGCTTTTTTCCGCGGCAGCCTGGGCGGCATTGGACTCTTTAATCTTCAGGTCCAGACCGGCAATGGCCTCGTTTTTCTGCTGCAACGATTCCATGGCTTTACGATATTCCGTTTCAACCGTTCCCTTTTCTGCATTTAACTGCTGCAACTCCTTTTGCAGCTTTTCCATTCCGAACAGGGCAGTTCTGGCACTTTCCGAAGAAACGGCCAGGATCCCCATGGAAAACAGGGAAATCAGCACGCCGGAAAGGACCGTCAGCAATACCGAAGTATCATGAGGACGGAGACCAAATATGCGAAGTTTCTTTTTCCCGATTTTGCTTCCCAGCTTATCCGCGATGAACGCAATGACGCCGCCCAACACAGCCAGCAGGAATATCAGACGAATGCCAAACATAGTGTTACGTTCCGCTTCCTTTCAAAAGATGATTTCAGATTTCATACAGATACACTGAGCCGCCTAAACGCAGGGATCCTGTGTTTCACTTTTCCGGTTTCCGGATGTTCCGACCTTCTCAGCAACCTGCTTAGTAATCTGCTTTTTTCAGCAAAATGATGCCTGCGATCAGGCAGACAATATTGGAGGACATGGCCGCCAGAAACGGCGGGATCACGCCGCCTTTCCCCAAGCCGGTAGCAAAAGCCATGATACCGTAATAAACAAAAATAACGATTACGCTGATGCCCAGACCGATGGAAGAACCGCTGCGCTGACGCTGTGTGCCCAGCGGGGCCCCCAGCAGGGCAAAGACGAAACTGGCCAGAGGTATGGCAAAACGCATGAAGATTTCCGTCCAGTAATACGATGTGGGCAGTTTTTGCCTTTCCAGGACCTGGATGTAACCCCGCAGCTCGCCCAGGGTCATTTCATCCGCCTCTTTCTGTTCCCAGCTGATTTCCCTAGGAGTGGTCCGCAGGGGAATCACCTGCTTTGAAAAGGTTGCCCTGCTGGCAATTCCGTCTTGTTCATCCATGGTAAAGATGACCCCGTTACTCAATACCCATGCACCATTTTCCCATTTTGCCGTTTGAGCCGTCTGCACCCGGCTTAATTTGTTATTGGAGAACTCTTCGATGGTCACATCCTGCATGATGCCGGTTTTTTCATCAAAGGAACGGGCATAAGTGATCCGATGGGCTCCACCACTCAGTGTCTTTATTACCACGTGCTCCTGAGTCTTGGGTTTCACATCGCCCCGAATCTCCATCTCCAGTATCCGTTTTGCTTCATGTTTTGAGGGGGGCACTACTTTTTCCGCCCATATTACGGAAAACATGCTGACAATGAACCCCACTACCACCACAGGGGCTACGATACGGTAATAGCTGACGCCCCCCGATTTCATAGCCACGATTTCACTGCTGCCGGACAGTTTTCCGAAAGCCATCAGTGTCGCCAGCAATACGGACATGGGGAACGTATAGTTGATCACTTCCGGCATGCTGTAAAGAAACATCCGGGCAACAGCCGATCCTGATGCCCCGTATGTGGTGATGTATTTAACGATCTTGAACAGCATACTGCTGGCGATAAATATACTGGAAAAGGATGCTACGCCAAAGATGAAAGGATAAAGGAGTTCCTTTAATACATATTTATCTAATAAACGTACGCGCATTTGTATCCCCCTACATCCTGAAGTTTTCGCCCAGATAATATTTTCTGGCTATAGGATCTTTGGCGATGCTTTCGCTGTCACCATGGAGAAGGACCTTCCCACTGGCCAGAATATAGGCTTTATCTACGATACTGAGGGTTTCCCGCACATTATGGTCGGTGATCAGGATGCCGATTCCCCGTTTGGCCAGATGGGCAATCATCCCCTGAATATCTGCCACGGCGATGGGGTCGATGCCGGCAAAGGGCTCATCCAGAAGGATGAACGCCGGATCCGTAGCCAGTGAACGGGCAATTTCCACACGGCGCCGCTCCCCGCCAGACAGGGCGGTCCCAAGATTTTTCCGGATGTGACCGATGCCGAATTCTTCTATCAGTTCATCCATTTTCTTTACCTGCTCCTCACGGCTCAGGGAAGTGGTCTCCAGAATTGACATCAGGTTTTCTTCCACCGTCATCTTCCGGAACACAGAGGCTTCCTGTGGCAGGTAGCCGATTCCCATACGGGCCCGCTGGTACATGGGCATCTGGCCGATGTCATGCCCATCCAGCAAAACTACGCCGGAATCCGGTTTGGCAATCCCCACCACCATGTAAAAGGTGGTAGTCTTGCCGGCCCCGTTGGGTCCCAGAAGTCCCACAATGGTTCCCTGTTCCACGGTCAGGCTCACATCATCCACAACTTTCCGCTGTCCGTAAACCTTTACCAGATTCTTTGTCTCGATAATCAAGCTGCCTGTTCCTCCGTATCCGATTTATTCCCCGCAACACGATCCATCAGATTATGTTCCGGATTGAAATCCGTCTTTCCGTCAGCCATCATCACAGCACCTTCCCCGAAAGCAGGACTATTTATTTCAGTGCGATTTTCTCTGGGTACTAATACGATGCGTACATTTCCTTCCACACGGGTCATGGTATTTTGCCCTGAGGTATTAGTGATCCTGATCCTGTTTCCCGTTACCGTATTCCCATCCTGTGTCGCTTTCGCATTTCCGATCATTTCGATATATCCGGTCTCTTTATCATCGTAGACCGCATTGTCACCGGAAGCCTGCAGCTTACGGGGAATGCTTTCCAGATTGACTCCCCCTGTGGCATTAGCCAGACCGGTTTCCATATTATAGGTAATTTTCCCGGCCGTAAGCCAGCTGCCGTCTGCAGAAGACAGACGGGCCGAGCCTCCCAGTGTTTCCGCAAACTTCGTGTCGTCATGGTAATCCACCCGGGGTGCCTCTAATTTCCGGTCCCCTTTGACCACTACCGCATCTCCTACGGCAGAAATATATTTATCGGTATAGAGGAACAGTTCCTGACTGGTCATATGTTGGTCTCCATGATCGGCCGTAACGCCGCCAAACAGGTGGCCTGTGCGGTTCTTGCTGTTGAAGGTGGCCCCTTTCTGTGCTACAGCGGTGCCGCCGTCGTGTTTGATGGTGGTCTTCCCGGCAGCGGTGCCGTCACCGCTCTCCATGTCGTATTCGATTTCTTCTGCGTCTACGCTGTATTTTGCATCTTTTGCCGGCGCTGCAAACAGAACCCCGCAATTCATGAACAGCAGGATCAGGCAACTGAACAGCGCCATTACCGCCGTTTTACTCTTCTTCATAATGACCGCCCCTCTCTACATGAGCATTTTTATTCAACCTGAAATGTTTCAGTTTACTTGACGTTACAATTTTTTCCGCCTGTGCCAGCATATCTTCTTTCACGACCTTCACTGCCCCGGTAGCGGTAAGGATATCCTTTTTCTGATCCCATTCTACCTTGTCAGCCTTTAGGAAACCGCCGTTTTTCAGACGGGCTGTGACCCCTTCAGAAAGTTCAAAGACGTTTTCCTTTATCTGCACCTTCCCGCCTTTGGCCTTCACATGCATTTCATCCCCATTATTAAGGTAAATGACACCCTCCAGATTTTTGGCGGTTACCACATCGTTGCTGATCTGTGTGACCTCTCCTGCTTTAACAGCCCACAATTTTTTCCCGTTTTCATTCCGATCCAGCACCGTATCATGCACTGTAGCTTTTACTGTTTCGTTAGCAGCCTTTTTGGCTTTATCGGTTGGCTCCGGAACATCACTGCCCCAGAACAGCCATGCAAAAATCAGGAACAGTACGGCCACTCCCAAAGCTGCCAGCCCAATCGTTTTCTTATTTTTCACGTTTTTCCTGCCCCTTTTCTGCTACCTCTTCATAAGGTGTATTCCAGCGGTGCTGGAACCATAACCAGTTTTCAGGATATTTTCTGATGATTTTTTCAACAGAACGTGTCATCTTTAATGTCAGGTTATAATCATCGGCTTTCTGGTCGCCGGTATTTTCATAGTAAAAGGGTTCTTCCACAAACACCTGGTGCCCGTATCCGTCCGGTTTCCGGATGATAAAGATGTTGATACATGGCGCTTTGAACTTGCGGGCAAAATAGGCCGGTCCCGTAGGAGTGGAAGCCATCTTTCCCAAAAACGGTACAAAGATGCCGTCGTAGCCCCCGTCCTGGTCAGCAATAAGGCCCAGCATGCGGCCTTTTTTCATGGCCCGGGCACAGCCCAGAATCTCGCTGGTACCCCGGGCAAAGATCTCCTGCCCGGCGCCTCGGCGCAATTCGTTCATAAAATCGGAATAGACCCGGTTGGGCTGAGGTTTTTCCACAGCGCTTAAAGGGAACCCGTTCAGGGCCAGAGCGGCTCCCAGCCACTCCCAGTTGTCCATGTGGCAGGCCAGCATGACCACGCCCTTTTTCTGCTGCAGGGCCTCCCATAAAATTTCCGGATGGTCGAAGGTGACCAGTCCCCGGATGTTATCCTTGTTCAATGCAGGCATATACAGCATTTCCAGACCGGATATGCCTAAATTTACAAACATTTTTTTGATAACTTCTTTTGATTCTCTTCGGCTGTACCCCAGCCGTTCGTGTATTGTATTTTCAGCGCGGACCCGCTGTTTTTTCAGAACCAGCCACAGGATGTATCCCAGTCCTTTGCCAAGCTTCACCAGCAGCTTGTACGGCGTATGGGAAGCCAGCCAGCTCAGCGTTTTCAGCAACGCATACAACATTATTGTCGGACCCCTTTTTCTTCTTTCATGTATTCTTTTACAATTGTATCCCACAGACCCCGGGCCTTCAGGATCAGTTCCAGCAGATCCCGCACGGCTCCCTGTCCGCCCTTATGGGGCGCGATCCAGTGGACCCTTTCCTTTACGTCTTCTGCCGCATCTGCCGGGGCTGCGGACAGACCGGCCGTCATAATGGCCGGCAGGTCGTTCAGGTCATCGCCCATAAAGGCGATAGCTTCCAGTGGCAAACTGTATTTTTCGGCCAGGGCAAGGACAGCCTGCTTCTTTGCGGAAATACCGCTCATGACGTCTTCCCCGATGCCCAGTTCTTCCGCCCGGCGCTGGACGATAGGACCTTTGCGGCCGGTAATGACGGAAACAATAATACCATGCTTCCGTGCCGCAGTAATGCCCAGACCGTCTTTGGCGTTGAACCGTTTGAACAGTTCCCCTTCGGCGCCTATGTTGATGCTGCCGTCAGTGAGGGTGCCGTCCATGTCCAGGGCTACCAGCCGGATGCGGACAGCTTTTTTATTCAGTTCATCGGATGATAAAAGATTACTCATAAACTACTCCAGATTTCCTGCCGATGCCACCTGCACAAGCAGAGCGCTGTAAGGTTGCGTCATCAGGAACACTGACAACAAATTACACCACGCCCTGCCGTACCAGGTCCGTCATATGCAGAAGGCCGATCACATGACGTTCTTCGTCAAGGACAGGCAGCACCGTAATGGGCTTGGGGGTATGGCTTTCCATAATATGCAGGGCCTGGGCCGCCAGTTTTTCTTTCGTGATAAATTTCGGACTTTTGGTCATCAGTTCCGTCACAGGACGCTTCAGGAAATCCACGCCCTTGGACAGACCCCGGCGGATGTCCCCGTCGGTAAGAAGACCGATCATGATATTATTGTCATCCACCACCGAAACAGCCCCCAGGCCTTTATCCGTAATAATAAACAGGGCTTCGGTCACGGTAGCCGTTCCTTTTACCACAGGGTTTTCGCTGCCGGAATGCATAATATCCCCCACAGTAAGGAGCAGTTTCCGCCCCAGGCTTCCGCCGGGATGGAATACGGCAAACTGTTTGGACGTAAAATGATGTTTTCCCATGAGGGCCATAGCCAGAGCATCCCCGAAGGCCAGGGCCGCCGTGGTGCTGGAGGTAGGTGCCAGCCCCAGGGGACAGGCCTCCCGTTTCACACCAACATCTAATACCACATCGGAATTTTTGGCCAGGGTAGATTCTGCGTTCCCCACCATGGCAATGAGTTTCGCGCCAATACGCCGCAGGGAAGGCAATATGTTTAATACTTCTCCCGTTTCCCCGCTGTTGGACATGGCGATGACCACATCGTCGGCAGTCACCATGCCCAGGTCTCCGTGGATCCCTTCCGCCGGATGCAGGTAAAAGGAGGGAGTCCCGGTACTTGCCAGGGTCGCTGATATTTTATGGGCAATGATGCCGGATTTTCCCATACCGGTCATGACTACCCGACCCTGACAGTCCAAGATCATTTCCACCGCCGCGTCAAAATGCTCGTCTATACGGGGGATCAGGTCCAGAATCGCCTCTGCTTCCAGCTGCAGCACTTTCTGGGCATCGGTCTCCATTTCATTCATAGTATGATCGTCCTTCCGATAGGTTTCATTTGTAAATCTGTAATCCGTTTCCTTCTGCCATACTGCAGAAGAACGAGTCAGTCTGCTTTATCAGGTCACTTCTTCGCTGCTTATTTGCGAACGATTTTGTCAATGGCCAGCACATCGGTGAGCAGTGCTTCCAGCTGGTCCAGCCGCACCATGTTGGGTCCGTCGCTCAGCGCCTTGGAAGGATCGTCATGGACTTCCAGGAACAGGGCGTCCACCCCTACCGCCGCTGCTGCCCGGGCCATGTGGGGCACATACTGGCTCTGACCGCCGCTGCTGGTGCCTTTGCCGCCGGGGATCTGCACGCTGTGGGTCGCGTCCATGACTACCGGGTATCCTAACTCCCGCATAATAGCCAGACCCCGCATATCCGTCACCAGGGTATTGTATCCGAAACTGGATCCCCGTTCCGTTAACAGGATATCATGGTTTCCCGCCGCTTCCAGCTTGGAGATGACATTCTTCATGTCCCAGGGGGCCAGGAACTGGCCTTTCTTCACGTTCACGCACTTACCGGTCTTGCCTGCCGCATAGACCAGGTCTGTCTGGCGGCACAGGAACGCAGGGATCTGCAATACATCCAGCACTTCCGCTGCTTTTTCCACCTGGTATGTTTCGTGGATATCGCTGACGATAGGAACCCCCAGTTCTTTTTTAATAGCCGCCAGCTGCTTCAGTCCTTCTTCCAGTCCGGGTCCCCGGAAGGAATCGTAGGAAGAGCGGTTGGCCTTATCGAAAGAGGCCTTAAATACATAAGGCATGCCTAATTTTTCACAGATCCGTTTTACTTCCTGCCCGATGGCCAGGCTGTGTTCATAGCCTTCCAGCACGCAGGGGCCCGCCAGCAGCAGCATAGGCTGTCCCGGGCCTACTTTGTAAGGTCCTACGTTGATAATGTGCATCCGTTGCCTCCAAATAAATTACCTCTAAAACTGTGTTTCACGCTTTGCCCTTAAAGTAAGGGCTGACCATTTATGTTCTTCCGGACTTACTTCCCGGACTGTTCAAACAGTTTGTTGACTGCCTCCAGGTCTTCCGGCGTATCCACGCCGATGCCCCGGAAATCACTTTCCAGTACTTTGATCTTATAGCCGTTTTCCAGTACCCGCAGCTGTTCCAGGCTTTCTACCTGTTCCAAAGGAGTTGGTTCCATAGCCGCGTATTTCATCAGGAAGGTCCTTGTGTAGGCGTAGATGCCTACATGCTTGTACACTTTGAACAATTCCGACCGGTTGCGGGGATAGGGCATCAGGCTCCGGGAGAAATACAGGGCGTAGCCGTTTTTGTCCGTTACCACCTTTACCGCGGAAGGATCGTCATATTCCCTTTCCTCCATGGGAGCCTTCATGGTAGCCATCTTCAGGTCCGGTTCTTTCACAAAGGCATCTGCCAGCCGGTCGATGATCTCAGGAGGGATCATAGGTTCGTCCCCCTGCACGTTTACTATTACATCCGCATCCGGATATTTTTCCGCTACTTCCGCCAGCCGGCTGGTTCCGTTAGGATGGTCCTCCCGGGTCATGCAGGCGCAGCCGCCGAAGGCAATCACTGCATCGTAAACCCGGCTGTCGTCTGTGGCCACGATCACTTCCGCCGGACGGGCCGCTTTTTTGGCCTGCTCATACACCCGCTGTATCATGGGCTTTCCCCCGATCAGCTTCAGGGGTTTTCCCGGCAGGCGGGTAGATGCGTACCGGGCCGGAATTACACAGATTACTTTCATATAAGGTCTCTCCTCATTTCTATTTCTTCTTTACAGTGTGCTGTTTTTTCAGGACAGACCTGACCGTATCAATCAGGGTCTTATCAAAGGTCTCTTCATTCTTCGTGACCATGATATCCATGTTCATGACATACAGGGGCACGTCCCGGTTGAAATAAATGAATTCTGTGGGAATCTTAACCGCGTCCTTGCCGGTAGTGATCAGGGCGTCTGCATGCAATTCTGCCGCACGCTCGCCGATATACTGCATCTCCAGCATGCCGTAGTCATGATGGTCAGGATACCGGATGGCTTCCAGGATCTCCAGGCCGCAGCCGGAAACATTCTGTTCAAAAGAAGAGGGATTGCCGATAGCCGAGAAGACCATGACCTTCTTGCCTTTCAGTTCTTCCAGCGGGATTGGGTTCTGCTGGTTGCCCTTATACCAGTCCGCAATTTCCACAAACTCTTTCGCATGATGGATGCTTTCTACGATAGGCGCTGACCTATTGTACTGCCGGATGTTCTCCGCCAGGCTGGTCCTTGTAAGCTGGGAGCTCTGGTCTGATTTGGTAAAGAGGAACATGTCCGCCCGGTCCAGATGGCTCAGAGGTTCACGTAGGATGCCCCGGGGCAGCAGGTTGCCGTTGCCGAACAGGTTTAATGTATCTACCAGTACGATATCCAGGTCGCGGTTTACCTGCCAGTGCTGGTAACCGTCGTCCATGATGATGACTTCGGCGTTCATTTCTTCCACCGCATAACGGCCGGTCACGTCACGGTTTTTGCCGATGACTACCGGTATACCGGGCATCATCTTGGCCATCAGGTAGGCTTCGTCGCCGGCCTCATAGCTGGTCATGTAGATCTTTTTGCCGTCGGATACAACGCCCAGGGGTTTATCCCAGTGGGACCGGTAGCCGCGGTTCAGGATGACAACACGGTATCCCATGTCTTTGATCATCATGGCCACACGCTGGGCTGTAGGAGTCTTACCGGTACCGCCTACGGTAATGTTACCGATGGAAATAACGCAGCAGTTCAGCTTCCGCCGGGACAGGATGCCTACTTCGTAGAGCCACAGGTTTACCCGGGCGCCGAAGCCGTAGATATAGGACAGTCCCCGCAGTAATCCCAGCAGGATAAAAGCATACCAGGGCCGTTCCGGTGCATGGGCCATATGGAAGATATACTGGATGATGGCGGCGCCGTGCTTCAGGCCGCCGCCGCCGGCATCGTTAAAGTTACGGGTATTGATGGGATACTCTCTGGTATAGGCACGGGGCACCGCAGCCTTTTCCAGAAGATCCGTCAGGTAATGCATGGTATTCAGGGCAGCGCCCCGGTTTTCCCGGATAACCTGGATAGAAGCTTCCCCCATCTTTTTACGCAGGGCATCATCCCCTGCGATCTCCAGGAAAGCCTGGGTCAGGCCATTGGTATCGGGTACCATGCGGCAGGCGCCCACCTTGCTTAACAGGGAATAGGAATCCTTGAAGTTTTCCATGCTGGGCCCTACCAGGATGGGTTTGGCATGGGCCGCCGGCTCCAGTACGTTGTGGCCGCCGTGATGCATGAGGCTGCCGCCGATGAAGACGATGTCCCCTACGGCATAGATACGCCCCAGTTCGCCGATGGTATCAATGAGGACCACCGGATATTCCGGCCTTGTCCCCTTCATTTCTTTCAACTTGGAACGGTAACCGGTCTCATAGCCGAATTTGCTGTTGAGCCGTTTGATCTCATCGGACCGGTTGGTTTTACGGGGTGCAATCACAAGACGGGCTTTGGGATATTTTTTACGCAGTTCCGTAAAGGCTGTCAGCACCGCCTCTTCTTCCGGGGGATGGGTAGAACCTGCTACGATAACAGGGAACGCATCGGCTCCCAGTCCCAGCTCGGTCTTATAGGTTTCCAGATCTTCCGGTGTAACCTCCGCATAGGTCTGGTCAAATTTCGTGTTTCCGGTAACGAATATTTTCTTGGGATCGGCTCCCAGATGGGCAATGTAATTAGCGTCGATACTGGACTGCATGCAGAAACGGCTTACGGTCCGAAGCATGTCTCGCCAGATGCTGAACAGGTAACGGTAGTTCTTTACGGATTTTTCGGAAATACGGCCGTTTACCATCATCACCGGGATATTCCGTTCCCGGATGGCCCGCAGGAAATTAGGCCACAGTTCTGTTTCTACCGGCATGAAGATACCGGGATGTACCCGGCGTACCACGGATTGGGCCACCCACACAAGGTCCAGGGGGAAATAGATGATGGCGTCTGCTTCCGGTATGATCTGCTTTGCCATGTTGTAGCCGCCTACGGTAAAGGCAGATACCAGCACCTTCCGTTCCGGCATGATCTTCTTGATTTCTTTTACCAGCGGGCTGGTGGCTACGATTTCGCCTACTGACGCGCCATGGATCCAGATGCAGTTTGAATTTACCACATTATCGATCTCGGCCCGCCGTACCAGTCCCATACTCTGGCGGAAACGGGTAGCAAACCCTTTTTCCGTAAACAGCCGGTACAGGTAGTAAGGCAGCACCAGTATGATGAATATGATTACACCCAAAATATTATAAAGGATATACATAGGTTATTTTAGCCCTCTTCCCGGTTATTGCGGTACTGTATCTGGTACAGATGCGCATATAACCCGTTCTTTTCCATCAGTTCCTCATGGGTTCCGTCTTCTGCAAGCCTTCCCTTTTCCAGTACAAGGATCCGGTCCGCATTCTTAATCGTAGACAGGCGGTGGGCAATGACAAAGGCAGTACGCCCCACCATCAGCCGGTTTAAGGCTTCCTGCACCAGGCGTTCGCTTTCCGTATCCAGGGCAGAAGTGGCTTCGTCCAGAATCAGGATCCGGGGATTCTTCAATATTGCCCGGGCAATGGCGATACGCTGCCGCTGGCCCCCGGAAATGTTTACGCCCCTGTCCCCCAGCATGGTTTCATATCCCTGGGGAAGCTCCATAATAAAATCGTGGGCGTTGGCCGCTTTAGCCGCCTCAATGATTTCTTCTTTCGTGGCATCCAGCCGACCGTACAGGATGTTATCGTAGACCGTACCGTTGAAAAGAATGGTTTCCTGAGGTACGATACCCACCTGGCTGCGGAGGGAATCCAGCGTGGCCGTCCGTATATCCGTCCCATCGATCCGGATCGTTCCCGAATCGCAGTCATAGAATCGGGGAAGGAGGCTGGCTATGGTAGATTTTCCGGCACCGGAAGGTCCCACCAGTCCGATGGCCTGGCCCGGTTTTACGGAAAATGACAGGTCATGGATGATTTCATCGCCCTTATTGTACGAAAATGTAACATGTTCAAAGCTGACACTTCCTGTTACAGCAGGCAGGGGTCTGGCATCCGGCAGATCCGTTACTTCCTCCGGCAGGTCCAGCACCATAAACACGCGCTGGGCCGCAGCCAGGGCTTTCTGGATATTCCCGGTGACCCGGGTGATGCGTTTAATGGGGTTGGAAATGTTCACCGCATAGGCCAGGAAAGCTACCAGGGAACCGGCCGTGGTGTCTCCGGCAATTACGTTGTTGCCGCCGTACCATAAAATCAGGGTAACCCCTAAAGCCGCAACAAACTCAATGGTCGGCGTCAGCGTGGCCATATATCTGGCATTTTTCAGATTGGCTGCCAGGTTCGCTGCGTTTTCTTTTTCAAAGCGCTGGATCTCATACTTTTCCCGGACAAAGGATTTTACGACCCTGGCGGAAGAAACCGATTCCTGAAGGACCGAAGTGATATCCGCAGTCGCCTCCTGAATCATCCCTCCGGAACGGCGTATCTTCTTGCCGAAGAAATTCATGAAATACAGTACGATGGGGAATGTGAGAATCGTGAACAACGTCAGCTTCCAGTCCAGATAGATCATGGCGAAGATGGAACCTATCAGGATGATGCTTTCCGTGACCAGCTCTACAGTGTTGTCCACCATGGCTCCCTGCAGGGCATTCACGTCATTGGTCACATAGCTCATGATGGTGCCCGTCTTGTTCTTATCATAAAAAGACATGGACAGCCGCTGCAGCTTATGGAATACCTCGCTGCGGATGTCAATGATGACATGCTGCCCTACATAGCTCATCAGGTAATTCTGCCAGTACAGGAAAATGCCCCGCAACAGGAAGATGACCACGATGCTGGCAGATATCAGGTTCAGCATATAGGCATCCTTTGCAGTAAGCACCTTGTCGATCATATCCCGGAAGATCCAGGGCAGATACAGGTTGCCCCCTGCTGCCAGCATGGTGCATACAAGGGCTGCAAACAGTACATGCAGATATGGTCTGATATAATTTAAAATCCGTTTATATAAATCCATTAATACTCCTTAAAGTCGTTTTATTCCGGCAGTATCAGGTAAGCAGGCCTTCCTGCTTTTGCCTGCCCATCCGCAGAACCAGTTCTGCCACCCGTTTTACGGCGCCGGGTTCCCCCAGCTTTTCTTTCACTTCCTGCAGGTCCTTTTGCAGCTGCTCATAGCGCGCCGGTTCCAGCAGTTGGAGAGCGGTAGCTGCAATTTTTTCCGGTGTGCAGTCATCCTGCAGCAGTTCCGGTTCAATCAGCCTTCCCGCCACAATGTTGGGCAGTCCGATATTCGGTATCTCCACCACCTGTTTGGCGATCCAGAAGCTCAGGGGGGAAGATTTGTACAGTATTTCACAGCCCAGCCCGCACAATGCCGCTTCCAGTGTCACTGTACCGCTGGTAGCGATGGCAAAATCCGCCACGCTCATTACATCGTAATTATGCCCTTCCGTAACGGTTATATCCAGACCGGATCCCTTAATAAAAGATTCCAGTCTTTCCCGGGCAATGGTTGCAGCCCTGGGCATGGCAAAATCGATGTCCGGCCGTTTCTTATTCAACAGCTTTGCCCCTTCCAGCATCACCGGCAGCAGCCGCTGGATCTCCATCTCCCGGCTTCCGGGCATCAGCAGGATAAGGGGATGGCCCGGCCGATTTCCGGCCAGACGTTCCGCTTCTTCCCGGGGCAGGGAGGGCTTAACCGTATCCACCAGAGGGTGCCCCACAAATTCGATGTCCGCTCCGTATGATTTGTATAAATCATATTCAAAGGGGAAAATGGAAGCAATCTTGTCAACTACCTTTACCACACCGGCGGCCCGGCTGGGACGCCAGGCCCAGGCTGAAGGAGCGATGAAGGATACGACTTTTATGCCCCGTTCTTTCGCCAGCTTCGCCAGCCGCATGTTAAAACCGGGATAATCGATAGTCAGCAGTACATCCGGCTTCCGGCTGTCCATAAGGGCAATAAACGAACTGCGCAGCTTCCAGATGTCCGGCAGCTTTTTCAGTACTTCCACAAAGCCCATGACACTGTGGTCTTTTATATCAAACAATACTTCGCCGCCGGCGTCCCGCATACAGTCGCCGCCCATGCCAAATACTTCCGCAGAGGGATCCAGTTGTCGAATAGCGCGGGTCACGGCGCCGGCATGTAGATCGCCGGAAGCTTCTCCCGCAGAAATTAAAATCTTCGTCATATGCAGTCCCTATTTTTATACATACTAAATCATCTTATTATATCATAAAAAGGCAGCTGAATAAACATATCAGCTGCCTTTTCCACAAATATTTCATTTTTTATAATGTATTTCTTCTGTCATGGGCTGCGTACAGATTATTTCAAATCCTCTTCACCCATGGAAACAATAGTTATATTTTTTTCTTCCGCCATGGCCAGGGTCCGTTGCCGGTCTACCAGCAAGGTACGCCCTGCTTCAATGGCAATGCCGGTAGCCCCGGCGTGAATCATGGATGTAAGCGTGGTAGTTCCCACGCTGGGCATATCGAAACGGTTATCCTGAGCCGGCTTGGCCGTTTTTGCTACGATAACGCCGCCTTTTCCCAAAAAACCTCCACGCAGAATGCAGGCATCCGTGCCCTCGATGGCTTCCAGCGCCATGACCGCCTGATTCTTTATCACCACAGTCTGTCCGATGTCCAGACGCCCCAGCTCCTTGGCCATGCGGAACCCGAACTGCATGTCCTTCCATTCCTGTTCTGTAGGTTTACGCTTCGTAAGCACCCCCGGTTCCGGAAGGAGCGGCTGGATCAGCTTCGTCTGGTCCATGACATGCATGCCCGCATCTTCGATCAGCTTCACAATGGCGTTCATGATAGTATCATCCTTCCTGTCCGGAAGGGAGGCCAGAACTTTTATGGTAGTCAGATCCGGGATCATGACCCCGTTTTTATACAATACTTCTTTTGTTACCTTTCCGATCATGGTAACTTCTTTTACGCCGTGGTCTTTCAGTGTCCGGAGGATCTTCCCTACCTTGCCTACGTTGATGGTATAAAAAACATCAACGTTTTCCGGCAGTTCCGGATCTGTATCTGCCACCACGGCAATGGCTACAATTTTATAACCCAGCTTTCTCGCTGACTGGGCCACATCTACCGGCAAATGGCCGATTCCTGCTAATAACCCCAAGGTCTCCATATCAAAAATCCGCCCGTCTTATTTGCGTGTATGGATAATACCGCGTTCTGCGTTGCGCAGGAACCGCATCAGGTGTTCCACCGGCTCGCTGCTGTCCAGTTCCTGTTCCATGGTAGCCACGGCTTCTTCCAGAGAAAGGCCGCTGCGGTACAGGATACGGAAGGCCTTCTTCAGCTGGCTGCGGATCTCCATCGGCATACCGGCCCGGGCCAGGCCCACACTGTTAAGCCCTGCCACGAAAGCCGGGTCACCGGCCACCAGCATGAAAGGCGGAATATCCTGGGACACACGGCTCATACCGCCTGCCATGGCATTCCTTCCAATACGGC
>Ga0310695_10003636_pt1 | contig 29864 bp, 19 predicted proteins | sample RumenRJG_04DNA_FD_203882 | JGI IMG/M metagenome (GOLD analysis project Ga0310695, IMG submission 203882) | Bovine rumen microbial communities from Lethbridge, Alberta, Canada - RJG_04 (v2) (version 2) | ecosystem: Host-associated > Mammals > Digestive system > Stomach > Rumen | place: Canada...
CATCTGGGCCCCTTTGCCGTGCGCTGGTATTCGCTCTGCTGGTGCGTCGGTCTCCTGAGCGTCTACATGCTCATGCACCGCATGTTTCGCGAGCAAAAGCTTACGGAGGAGCAGTTCGACCCCATGTTTCTCTACTGCTTTGCGGGCATCCTTATCGGCGCCCGTCTGGGTCATTGCCTCTTCTACGAGCCGGAGTATTTCCTGGCGCATCCTCTGGAGATGATTCTGCCCGTCAAGTTAGGCGCCGACGGCTCCTGGCACTTCACCGGCTACGAGGGACTGGCCTCACACGGTGGCACCATCGGCCTCATTGCGGCGCTTTGGTTCTTTGCGCGCAAGGTGCATCTCACCTATCTCCACGTCCTGGACAACGTGAGCATCGTCACCCCCATCACGGCGATGTTCATCCGTCTGGGCAATTTGATGAATAGCGAGATCATCGGCCGTCCTTCCGATGTGCCCTGGGCTTTTGTCTTCGAGCGTGTGGACGCCCTGCCGCGCCATCCCGGCCAACTTTATGAGGCGCTCTGCTATGCCTTCTTCTTTCTCATCCACTGGTATTGCTATCGTCGTTGGCCTGAGAAGGTGGGCACGGGCTTCTTCTTCGGCCTCTGCATTTTCCTCATCTTCTTCAGCCGCATCTTCATCGAATATACCAAGGAGAATCAGGTGGCCTTCGAGGACGGCATGCTCTTCAACATGGGGCAGCTGCTCTCCGCACCCTTCGTTCTGCTTGGTGCGTTCTTTATCTGTCGTGGTCTATGGCATCGCTCAAATCCTTAGCTAAGGACACCGCCATCTACGGGTTGTCCAGCATAGTAGGCCGTTTTCTTAACTACCTGCTCGTACCGCTCTACACTCATTATATGCCGTCCACTTCGGGCGACTACGGCATCAGCACCAACGTCTATGCCTACGTGGCGCTCATTCTGGTGATCCTCACCTTCGGCATGGAGACGACGCTCTTCCGCTACGCCAACGACGAGCGTTTTCGGCCCGACACCGTCTTCTCTACGGGCTTTGCCCTCATCGCTTCGCTCTCGGGCGTTTTTCTCCTCGGCATCTTCTCCTTCATTGGTCCCATTGCGGATTATTTGGGCTACAGCGCGTATCCGGAGTATCTCTTAATGATGGCAGTCGTAGTGGCGATGGATGCGCTGCAGGCGCTGCCTTTCTCTTTCCTGAGGTTCCAGAAGCGCGCCCTGCGCTTTGCTTCGCTCAAGCTGCTCTTCATCGCCCTCAACATTGCTCTCAACCTCATCTGCTTCGTGGGGCTCCATCTGACGTCGGTCTTCTACGTCTTCCTCATCAACCTCGTCTGCACCTCCTTCATCTCGCTGCTCTTCATCCCTGAGCTCTTTAAAATCAAATGGTGCTTCGACGGTGTGCTCTTGAGGCGCATGCTCTCTTACTCCTGGCCCATCCTCGTGCTGGGCATTGCGGGCATACTTAACCAGGTGGCCGACAAGATCCTCTTCCCTCTGGTCTATCCCGATAAGGAGGCGGCCAACGTGCTGCTGGGCATCTACGGCGGCTGTGTCAAGATTGCCATGATTATGGCGATGATTACACAGGCCTTCCGCTACGCCTACGAACCGATGGTCTTCGCCGCCGCACGCGACAAGGACGCCAAGACGCTCTACGCCTTGGGCATGAAGTATTTCCTCATCTTCACTCTCCTGGCTTTCCTCTGCGTGGTGGGCTATCTCGACCTGCTCCAACTCATTGTGGGTAAGGGCTATCGCGGCGGCATGCAGGTGGTGCCCATCGTCATGGTGGCCGAGATCATGATGGGCGTCTATTTCAACCTCTCCTTCTGGTACAAACTTATCGACCGCACCATCTGGGGCGCTTGGTTCTCGTTGGCGGGCTGTGCCGTGCTGGTGGCAGTCAACATCATCTTCATTCCGCGTTACAGTTATATGGCGTGCGCCTGGGGCGGTGTGGCCGGCTACGGCACGTCGATGGTGCTCTCCTACGTGGTGGGCCAACGCAAGAATCCCATCGACTATCCCATGCGCTCCATTTTTTCCTATGTGATGCTCACGGCGGCGCTCTACTTTCTGATGGACTCTGTGGCCACGCAGTGGGAGGTGCCCCGACGTCTGGCCTTTAACACGGTACTCATCATCCTCTTCTGCCTCTATATTTACGTGATTGACATCAAGAAAAAACATAAAACAACATCCAAGATATGAAATTTGCATTGATAGGTTACGGCAAGATGGGCCGTATGATAGAAGAGATCGCCATTTCGCGCGGTCATGAGATTGTTTCCATCATCGATGTGGATAACCTTCAGGACTTCGACTCCGACGCCTTCCGTTCGGCCGATGTGGCTATTGAGTTCACGGCGCCCCAGGTGGCCTATGACAACTACCTGCGTGCTTTCGCACAGGGCGTGAAGGTAGTGAGCGGTTCCACCGGCTGGCTCAAAGACCACGGTGACGACGTGCGCCGCATGTGCCAACAGGAGGGCAAGACGCTCTTCTGGAGCAGCAACTTCTCTCTGGGCGTCACCGTCTTCCGTGCCGTCAACCGCTATCTGGCGCGCATCATGAACCGCTTCCCCGACTACACGCCTTCGCTCTCTGAGACCCACCACGTCCACAAGCTCGACTATCCCTCCGGCACCGCCATCACGTTGGCTGAGGAACTCATCGCCGAGGCCGACGCCCTCGACGGCTGGTATGTGGGCGAGGCGCAGCTGGCCGACGGCACCGTCGTCACCGGTGATCCCACTGGTCCCGAGCAGCTCCGCATCGAGGTCTTTCGCCGCGACGAGGTGCCCGGCATCCATAGTATTGCCTGGGAGAGCGAGGCCGACACCATAACCATTACCCACGACGCTCACTCCCGCAAGGGCTTCGCTCTGGGTGCCGTCCTGGCCGCCGAATACACCGCCACCCACGAGGGCCTGCTCACGATGAGCGACCTCTTTAAGTTCTAACCCCCCTACTTTCTTCCCGTTTCCGCTATGAAGAAAATCAAACCAGCCCTCACCTGGAAGGACAAGACCAAGTGCGCCGTCGTCATTCTCCTCTATCTGCTGTTTCTCTATTGGGTGGATGCCTGGTGGGGCATTGTCGTCGTGCCGTTCATCTTCGACGCCTACATCACACGCCGCATCAACTGGGGCTGGTGGAAGTACCTTGAGAACCCCGTCATCCGTACCCTCATGTCGTGGGTCGATGCCATCGTCTTCGCCCTGGTAGCCGTCTATTTCATCAACATCTATTTCTTCCAGAACTACACAATCCCGTCGTCATCTCTGGAGAAGAGTCTGCTCGTGGGCGACTACCTTTTCGTCTCCAAGCTGAGCTACGGGCCCCGCGTGCCTCAGACGCCGCTTCACATGCCCCTGTGCCAGCATACGCTGCCTGGAGGCCTGGGCAAGAGCTACGTGGAGTGGCTGCGTTGGGACTACAAGCGCGTCACGCCCCGTCCCGTCAAGAGGGGCGACATCGTCGTGTTCAACTACCCTTCAGGCGACACCGTCCTCACCGATCTGCGCTACGCCGCCGCCGACTACACCATGATGTGCTATCTCTACGGCGAGCAGATGGCCGAGCAGATAGCGGGCGACATAGAGCTCGACAGCCTCACGGCCTTCCAGCGCTGGCGCTTCTACGAGAGCTGCTACAGCCTCGGGCGGGAATATCTCCGGGGTAACCCTCAGGAGTTCGGCCGGATCGATGCGCGCCCTGTGGATCGTCGCGAAAACTATGTGAAGCGCTGCGTGGGCCTGCCCGGTGAGAAGTTCGAAATACGCGATTGCATCGTCTATATCAACGACAGCGCCACCCAGACGCCGCCCCACGTGCAGTTCAATTACAGTGTCGAGTGGCTGCGCCGCCCCGACAAGAGCGACCCCGTGGTGGCCAAGGCGTGCCTTGCCTATGAGGACCTCTACGGGCCCGGCAGCAATCCCGACAATGCCGCACCCGAAACGATTCTGCCTCTCACGGAGGACGGGCGTAAGGCGCTGGAGGCCCGTCCCGATTTGGTGGGTCGCATCGATTTCGTCCGCGACGAACGCACCGACGAACTCTTCCCGCAAAACGGTCATTACGGCTGGACGCGCGACAACTACGGTCCCGTCATCATTCCTGCCAAGGGGCTCACCGTGGCGCTCACGCTGGACAACCTCGCCCTCTACGAGCGCTGCATCCGTGCCTACGAGGGTCACACGCTTGAGGTGAACGACGATGAGCAGATCCTCATCGACGGCCAGCCCGCAACGTCCTACACCTTCTCCATGGACTACTACTGGATGATGGGCGACAACCGTCACAACTCGGCTGACTCGCGTTACTGGGGTTTCGTGCCCGAGGACCATGTGGTGGGGAAACCCCTCTTCGTCTGGCTCTCTACGGACAAGGATCATCCCCTCCTCTTCGATCCCCGCCACTACCGGTGGAATCGCATGTTTCGCTCGGTCAAGAGCTTGATATGATAGAATATCACGTTGATCAGGTTTCTTTTCCCGCAATAGATGTTGCGAAGGTGACGTCGTGGATAGAGCGTGTGGTCGGCGGCTACGGCAAGCGAGTGGGTGAGGTGCACTACATTTTCTGCAGCGACGAGCGCATCCTGGAGGTCAACCGCGAGTTTCTCCACCATGACTATTATACGGACCACATCGGCTTCGACTATTCGGTGGATGGTATCCTCTCGGGCGACCTCTTCCTCTCGTTGGACACCATACGCTCCAATGCCGAGCAGCTGGGTGAAGCGTACGATCGCGAGCTGCATCGCGTCATCATCCACGGCATCCTCCACCTCATCGGCTTCAAGGACAAGACGCCGGAGGAGCGCCGCGAGATGGAAGCGGCCGAAGACGCAGCTTTGGCCATCCTTTGTTGATGAACTCCGTGTGGTAGCTACCCGCCGCTCTGTCAACGGCTGCGTTCAATGCCTGACAACGGAAGCCGGGGTTGATGTGTATCGGCTCGTGGAAGTGCTTCCTTTATGCAAGTTACTCCGCCGTATAGAAGTCGGTGATTCGGCGGATGGCGCGGTCGCAAACGGGGCAGAAGTCCGGTGCGGCATTGGTGCGCATGCGGCAGTCCTTACAGGGGCGCCAGCAGCCCTTCGACTGGTAGCCCGCACCCTCGAAGAGGCCCACACCCGGCACGCCGGCTTCGATAAGGTCCTGCCATTTGTCGGAGAAGCGGTGCTGTGTGGTGAGGTTCGGCTCCCAGGGTTCCGTGCCCTTGGGATACCACACCGTGGGCATGTCGTCGTAGGCGTATTCGTCGCCGAGACCGCCGTAGCTGTGGCCGAACTCATGCACGAAGACCTGAGCGAAGGAGGGGTGGTTGCTGCTGGAGGTGGTCACCTGGTTGAAGATGCCTCCGCCGCCGTAGGTCGAAGTGTTGGCCAGCACCATGATGTGCTCGAAGGGCACGCCGTCCAGGAGGTCGTAGACGCGGTGCATCTCCTGAGTGATGAAATAGCGGTCGATGTAGAACATGTCGTAGCGTATGCCGCTGGTGGTCTCGCGCCAATCGTGGAGATGGGGCACGGAGACGCCGGTGTCGCGGCAGGGAGGCGCTACGGCAACGACATTAAAGCGCGATTTCAGCGAGCGGAACGGCTCGCGGGCGAAAAGTACCTCGACGGCGCGGCGGCAGTCGGTGTAGAACTTGCCCATCTCGGCCTCCGTGTAGCCGTCGGCCACAATGGCCAGATCGACGTTGTGGACGATGTCCACGCCCTCCAGCGGCGAGAAGGGAATCTGAGTGTAGTCGCGGCCGGTGCCGCCGCTGATGCTGTCCTTGTCGCGCTCGGGCGTGGGCACCATCGGCGTGAGGCAATGGCCTCGCCAGATATATTGATAGGGATGACGCGCACGCGAGACGGTGCGGATGAGGATGTCGGCGGGGTCGACGCGATGGGTCAGCGAGGCCGTCTCGCGGCCCCGCGTGTCGGTAAGCCTCAGCGTGATGTCCACGGGGCGCTTGGGGAAGGGCACGTTGTAGCTCGTTTCGAAGGCGCGGCGCAAACGCTTGGCCTCGCGGCTCTGCAGCCACTCGTGGTAGAGGGTGGAGAAGTTGGTGACGTAGATGACGGTGCCGCTCTCGGCGTCGCGCATGGTGAGCTGGCCGTAGCCTTTGAGGAACACCTCGGAGAGACGGCTGCGACGGCCCGCCCAGAAGGGCTGGCGGCGCATGTCGGAGAAGTAGATGTCGGTTTTGCGGGCGTCGCCGGCCAGGATGTAGTCGAGGCGCAGCGTGGCCTCGTCGAACCATTGGGAGAACTCCTGCGCCGGAGCAGGGGCGGCGCAGAGCAAGAGCAGGAGAGAGAGGATAAAATGCTTCATGGGAGCGATGGTTTTAACGTTTACGGAGGACAAAGATAAGAAAAAAAACAGAAACGGTGCCTTCGTGGCGTAAAAGTGATGGGTTTTAAGAAGAAATAACACAAAGGAAATGGGAGAAACGGGGAAAAAGGAGTAACTTTGCCCGAGATGAAAGAGCAAAGAACACATAATGCGCTCCGTCTCGTGCTGGCTGTCGCCGCAACGATGATGCTGTGGAGCCCCAAAGTGGCGGCGCAGCAGAAAGTGGAGTTTGGCGACTCGATGTTCGTCACGACGATGGCGCCGGTGGTGGTGACGCCCAACGGCGAAGATCCCGCACTCTACATCCTGGGTCTTGTGGCCAAGCGCGCCAAGGAGAACGCACGCACCCTGGAATACGACGCCACTGTGAGCAGCCGCATGGGCTGCAAAGACATGAAACTGCTGCTCAATGCCCTCTCGGGCACGACGCGCTTCTTCATGAAAATAGCGATGAAGATGGCCGGCATGTGGTCGCTCATCGACTACTTTACCGGCAACCGCGAAGTGAAGGTGGCCGTGGAGTGCGACGTGCACGGCAAGGGCAAGAAGGTGGCGGTGGAGCGGCAGCAGATTATGGACGCCTCGCCCGACATGAACGAGAAGCAGGTGAACGCCCTCTTCAAGGTGACGAGCTTCAACCCTTTCACGGCGCTCTACGGCGACGACCGGCGCTGGCATCCGAAGGAGGCTAAAGGCTTCGGATTCAAGGTGGTGGGTGCGCTGGAGGAAGACGGTCACGTGGTGGACGTGCTGACGGGCAAGAAGGGGCGCACGAAGGTCACCGTGTTCGTAGTGGAAGACGTTTGGGGCATTAAGCGCGTGGAATACACCCACCCGATGGGAACGGGCATCCTGGAAGCCAAAAACGTGGGGCACGACATCTATCTGCCGTCCTCCTACAGGATGAAGCCCAACTACACCGGACTGCCGGCCGACAGCCTGCAGAAGCTCATCCGCAAAGAGCTCGCCGGCGACGAGAAAATCAAACGCCGCGGACGCAAAATCATGCAGCGCGTGGACAAGCAGCTGGACAAGCATCCGGAGATGAGCCCCGGGCTCTCGTTCTCCTATCGTGTGGACTATAGCAATGTAAGGAAGTGACGCATCTCTGGGCTCTCTTCGTCATGGCCGTATGGGCCAGCACCTTCATCAGCAGCAAGATCCTGCTGCTGGAGGGTTTGCAGCCGCTGGAGATCTTCTTCTGCCGCTTCCTCCTGGCCTATCTCTGCCTGCCCCTGCTCTCGAGAGGGCGCAAATGGCGCTCGCTCTCATGGCGGGACGAAGGCATTTTCTGTGTTATGGGCCTCATGGGCGGCACACTCTACTTTCTGGCCGAAAACGTGGCGCTCATCTATGACACGGCGGCCAATGTGAACATTCTGGTCTCGAGTACCCCGATGCTTACAGCACTGCTTGTGGGGTTGTGTTATAAAGAAGAGCGCCTCAATCTGAGGCAGACCATAGGCTCACTGATCGCCTTCACGGGTATGGCGCTGGTGGTGCTTAACGGACAGCTGGTGCTCCACCTCAATCCTTTGGGCGACATTCTGGCGCTGACGGCGGCGCTGACCTGGGCGGTGTATTCGCTCTTGGTCAGGATGATGAGCGCGCGCTACAGCGTGACCTTCATCACACGCAAGGTGTTCTTTTGGGGCCTCGTCACCGCACTGCCCCTGTTAGCGCTGGGGCAGAGGGGGATTTCGGCGGGGCTGCTCGCGCGACCGGTGGTGTGGGGCAATCTGCTCTTCCTGGGTCTGGTGGCTTCGGCGCTGTGCTACGTCTCGTGGAACGTGATCATGAAGCGGCTGGGCACCGTGAAGGCCTCCTACTACATCATGCTGCAGCCCCTCATCACCACCCTGATGGGCGCCCTCGTGCTGGGAGAGCCCGTCAGCGCGATGGCGGTGGCGGGCATGGCGGTGCTCATCGCCGGACTGACGATGGTGCAGAAGCGCCCGAAGAAGAGCGTACGCGCTGTCTTCTTCGATCTGGACGGCACACTGATCGACACCGAGGGCCAGTACACCGAGATATGGGGGCGCATCGGGCGCAAATACCACCCCGAGATGTCCGACTTCGCCTATCGCATCAAAGGCACCACGCTGGATCAGATCCTCGCGAAATACTTCCCCGAGGAGGCGGTGCAGCGCGAGGTGGTGCCGGAGCTCTACGCCCACGAGGCGCAGATGAAGTTTGATTTCTATCCCGGCGCCCTGGACTTCCTGCGCAACCTCAAGGCCCACGGTGTGAAATGCGCCGTGGTGACCAGCAGCAACCGCAAAAAGATGGAGACGCTGAGACAGCAGATCAGGGATTTCGACCGGCTCTTCGACCGCGTGTTCACCGCCGAAGACTTCAAGGCCAGCAAGCCCGATCCCGACTGCTACTTGAGGGCGGCAGCGGCCTTTGCACTGGAGAAGGACCGCTGTGTTGTCTTCGAAGACGCACCCAACGGACTGGAGGCCGGAAGGCGTAGCGGCATTTTCACCGTCGGCGTGGCCACCGGACTCACGGAGGAGCAAATAGCGCCGCTCTGCGACGCCGTCGTGAGGGACTACAGAGGCTTCACCACCGAGGCGCTGGAGCGCATCGTCGAACAGAAAAAAGAACGGAAGAATGGGCAGAAATAAATTTTCGGAGCGCGAAATCGCTACCATACGCAAGATGCTGGCCCGCAAGATGGCCGGCACGCGCTTCCAGCAGAAGATGGTGCGCCACGAGTTGCGCACGAAGTTCGAGTTCAACATCAGCGACTTCGGCACCGCCGGAGAAGCCTTCGGTCCCGAGCAGCTGGACGAGTGTCTCCAGAGGGGCCGCATCCACATCCTCGACGAGGAGACCATACGGGCCATGAAGCTCAAGAGAGCCAGGCTGCGCATGCAGTTCAGGGAGGCGACGGCGAACGATGCCTATTTCATCGCCGAGGGCTTCCACATGGCCCTGCACGGGAAACGCAGTCCCGAAGAAATCACTGCCTTTGCCGAAAAAATCTGCACGCGCGACGACGTGCTCTACTGCGCCCGCAACACCCTCATTTGCGAATACAATGGCGAGACGGCCGGCATGCTGATCGCTTACGACGGCAGCGGCTACCGTGCCATGAAGGAGCGTACGATGGCGCTGGTGAAGGAGCACTTCGGCATCGAGTTCCCCGGTATGGACGACGAAACCGAAGCCGGAGAATACTATATCGACTCGTTGGCCGTGTGGCCTCAGCATCGCGGCATCGGGATGGGGCGCGCCCTGCTCGAAAGAGGCATCGCCGAAGGCTTGCGCCGGGGGCTCAAGGTGACGCTGGCCGTGGATTCCAAAAACAAGAAGGCCCAAAGCCTCTACACCGAGCTGGGTTTCGAGCGCGACGGCGAGATGTTCATCTTCGGGGGGACCCATTGGAAAATGATCTTCAGGAAATCATAACACACACAAAATAATAACCCTAAACACACAACCAAAACGCTATGAAGCACATGCTATCTCTCTTCCTGTGTCTCGCTGCGATGACGGCGACGGCACAGGTGCAGCTCACCGTCGATGCTGACAAGGTGCAGTGCGCCGTGAGCCCCACGCTCTACGGTCTGATGACCGAAGAAATCAACTACTGCTACGAAGGCGGTCTCTACAGCCAGCTCATCCGCGATCCGCAGATGCGCGAGACGCGCCCCGACGGTCGTCGCCGCAGAGGTCCTCAGGACGACAACAGGCCCAAGCACTGGATATGGAACGACTCCACAGCCACATGGACCAACACCGGATACTGGGGTATTGCCGTGCGTCCCGAGACCGTCTATCGCGGCAAAATGGAGGCTGCCGGCAACGCCGTCATCAGCGTGGGGCTGCGCTCCACCAAGGACGGACGCGTGTTTGCCCAGGACCTCATCAAGACCAAGGGACCCAAAGGATGGTATGACTTCACGCTGCGCACCACACCGACGGTGGAAGCCACGAAGGACGCCGAGTTCTTCCTGCACTACGTTGACACCGGCCGCTGCCGTCTGAGCTATGTCTCCCTTACCCCCGTGAGCAAGAAGCAGGTGACGGTCAAGAGCGACCTCTACCGCACCGACCTCATGGACATGCTGCGCGACATGCATCCCAAGTTCCTGCGCTTCCCTGGCGGCAACTATCTGGAAGGCAATCGCTTCAGCGAGCGCTACTGGTGGCAGCGCACACTGGGCCCCGTGGAGAATAGACCCGGACATCAGTGCTGTTGGGGCTATTGGTCGACCGACGGCATGGGTCTGCTGGAGTTCCTCTGCTGGTGTGAGGAGATGGGTGCGGAGCCCATCCTCGGTGTCTTCGCAGGCTACGTGCTGAGCGGCGACTATGTGACCGGCAAGGCCCTCGACGGCTTTATCGAGGAGGCGCTGGACGAGATCGAATACGTCATCGGCGACGCTTCCACCGAATGGGGCGCACGCCGTGTGGCCGACGGCCATCCCGAACCCTTCCCCCTGCACTATGTGGAGGTGGGCAACGAGGACTTTTTCGACCGCAGTGGCAGCTACGCCGAGCGCTACACCCGTTTCTACGAAGCCATCAAGGCCAAATATCCCCAGCTGGAGGTGATCTCCACCGAGATGCCTGACAAGATGAAGCGTTTGGCCCGCGACTGGAAGATGGAGGAACGCATGAAGCTCGACATCATCGACGAACACTACTACAGAGGCTTCAAGGACATGCTGCGCCAGTGTCACATGTACGACAAATACGATCGCAAAGGCCCCAAGGTGTTCTGCGGCGAATGGGCCACCCGCGAGGGTGATCCCACCACCAACATGATGGCCGCCCTGGGCGACGCCGCCTGGATGGTCGGCATGGAGCGTAACAGCGATGTCGTCATCGCCCAGTGCTACGCTCCGCTCTTCGTCAACGTGAACCCCGGCGGCATGCAGTGGAAGAGTGATCTCATCGGCTACGACGCTCTCAACGCCTACGGCTCGCCCAGCTACTATGCACAGTGTATGTTTGCCGGCAACATCGGCACCGAAGTGGTGGAGACCGTCTGCGACAGCGTGCCCCGCATGAAGCAGGACGACGCCACCGTGGATCAGTTCTACTGCGTGGCCACGCGCGACAAAGCCGCCCACAAGCTCTACCTCAAGATGGTTAATGCCGGCGAGACGCCGCTGAAGGTGCGCCTCAACTTCAAGGGTGAGAAACTGGCTGCCAAAGCCGTACAGACCGTGCTCACAGCCGACAGCATGAACGCCACCAACTCCATCACCGATCCCAAGGCCGTTGTGCCTCAGACGAAAACGGTGAAAATCAGCCGCAAGACCACGCTCACACTGCCTGCACGCAGCATTCACGTGCTGGCGCTTTAATCTGATGGCGGAGATGAAAATCGTCGCCGCCTTCGATTCCTTCAAGGGTTGTCTCACAGCGCGTCAAGCCTGCGGGGCAGCCCTTGAGGCAGTTTTATCGCAGCATCCCCAGGCCCGGACGCTGGCGCTGCCTTTGAGTGACGGCGGCGAGGGGCTTGTGGATTGTCTGCGCGATCTCCCCGGGATGCACTCGCGCCGCATCCGGGTGCGCGGCCCTTTGGGCGATGGCGTAGAGGCCGAATACCTCAGCGACGGTGAAACCGCCGTCATCGAAGTAGCAGCCGCCTGCGGACTCACGCTGGTGGAAGCCTCCCGGCGCGATGTCATGAAGGCCGACACCTACGGCGTTGGGCAGCTCATTGCCGACGCCCTCAAGGGCGGATGTCGCCGGCTCGTCATCGGTCTTGGCGGCACGGCGACCTGTGACGGTGGCTGCGCCATGGTGGAGGCGCTCCGGGATGGCGGCGTTGATATGAAGGCGTTAGGGGCGGAAGTGGTGCTGGCCTCCGACGTGAACACCCCCCTCTGCGGTCCGGAGGGTGCGGCCCGTGTGTTTGCTCCGCAGAAAGGTGCCACAGTCCGGCAGGTCGAAATGCTGGAAGAGCGGCTGCGTGCCTTCGCCAGCAAGACGGAAGAGGAGGGATGGGCTTCACCCGATTTGGCGCGATATCCGGGTGCCGGTGCTGCCGGCGGATTGGGTTATGCGCTGATGGCCTATCTGGGTGCCCGGATGCAGTCGGGCATTGAGACGGTGCTCTCGCTGCTCTGCTTCGATGAGGCGCTGAAAGGTGCCGATTTTGTGTTGACGGGAGAGGGTAAAAGTGACCGGCAGACGCTGATGGGAAAAGTCCCTGTGGGTGTCTTGCATCACAGCATCAAAGTCGGCGTGCCCGTGGCTCTGCTCTCGGGCGCCGTGGAGGAAGAGGCGGCGTTGAAAGCGGCGGGCTTTGCCTGTGTGGAGAGCATCAACGAGGGCGACTGTCGTCCCCTGGAGGAACTGATGCGCCCCGAGACAGCAACGGCGCAGCTGCAGGAAGCAGTGCGCCGTGTGTTGCTGAAGATTTAAGATTTCAGGCTTTTAAGGTACAAAAAACTTTTTGCCGCCTCGGATGTAAAACCCCGAGGAGGGAATGCCGCCGAGACGACGCCCCATGAGGTCGTAGATGCTGTCGGCGGCATCGGGGCTGAGGCTCCGGCGCACGTCGCTGACGAAGGTGGGCATTTGGGGGTAGCGCGTCAGGCGGAAGTTGTCAATCTTGAACCAGGTCTCAGTCGGAGCGCCTTCGGTGGATACGCCGATTGTCACGGGCCGGTTGTCCTCCGGCTGCTCAAAATACACGCTGATGGTCTGCATGGGGTAGGTGTCGCCCTCACCGGCGGTGCTCAGCTGATCGGCAAAGTAGCCCTTTGCCTCTCCGGCGAAGATGTGCTGCTTGCCCAGACGGACGCCGCTGGCACGGTTGCTGGCTTGCATGTCCACCGAGAGAGTGTAGCAGCCTTTGGGCAGTGTGGCGAGCGTCTGACTGATGACAGGCGTCATGGTATTGGAGCCATCCCACACGCCGAAGATGAAGTTACCGTCGGTGGCCACGGGATCGCCGTTGCCGCCACCGTTGTTGACGCCCCACCAGGTGGTCGAGCTGTTCACGGTCCAGCCTGTGGGCGCCACCTTGTTGAGGGTGCTGCCGTTAGCCTCGAAGCTGGGATTCACGATGAGGCTCGTGAGGTTTTCCGTCTCGATTTCCTCTTCGGGCGCTTCCTCCAAGGTGACTTCGACGGGTGTGCCGCTGTAGCTGATCACCTTGTCGTAAATCTCCGAGTTCAAATCGCCGAAGCCCTTCTTGGAGGACACGCGGACGATGCGGAACGTACGCTCGGAGAGCATGCCGGGGAAGCTGCCCGTGCGTGCTCCGACGGTGAGGGTCTGACGGGCCTCGTCCCAAGTGAAGGGAATCTCGGAGAATTCGCCGCTCTTGTAGCCGTAGCCGTCGAGGGCGTCCTCGTAGAGCGTGAACGTGCCGTTCTTACCTGCATAGACGCGAATCTCGATGTCGTCCCAGGGCTTCTCGTTGCTGTACTGCACTTCGGGGCCGAAAGGCAGCACAGTGCCGGCGGGAATGTAGAGCGGCATGATGTCCTGAGGCGTCTGACGCCAGAGGCTCTTGCCGCCTTCGGTGCTGCGGCCCGTCCAGAAGTCGTACCACTGCTGTCCCTCGGGCAGATAGACCTCGCGGCCAGCGGCACCGTCGGTGACAACCGGGGCTACGAGGAAGGAACGGCCGAACATATACTGGTCGATGACGTCAGTGCAGCGGGCGTCGTCCTCAAAGGCGACGGGCATGGCCTTCATGAAGGTCTCGTCGGCGTCCACCACCTGATGGGCCGTCGAGTAGAGATAAGGCAGGAGGCGATAGCGCAAACGGATATAGCGCAAGATGTTGTTGTAGTCGCCTCTGGCGTCGTCTTGAGCGCCAAACTGCCATATCTCTCTCGGTGTCTGATCTCCGTGGAAGCGCATCATGGGGCAGAAGCACGAGAACTGCGTCCAGCGGGTGTAGAGTGCGCGCCAGGCAGGGTTGCTGACGCCGCCGCTGTAGCCCCCGATGAAGAAAGCGCCAGTGTCGCTGTTCCAGTAAGGCAGACCCGAAACGGAGAAGTTGCAGGCTGCGGGAATCTGTCGGGCCAACGTCTCCCAGCTGGAGGTGATGTCGGCGCTCCAGACGAAGGCGCCCGTGCGCTGCATGCCGGCGAAGGCGGAGCGGGTGAGGATGCTCACGCGCTTGTCGCTGAGGGCGCTCTCGGCGAGATGGTGGTCATAGACGCCCTCCACATGAGCCAGAGGGAAGGCGTTGCGCACGGAGCGGAAGGTGCGTCCGTTCATGCCGGTGACGTAGTCGTAGTCGGTGGTCTTGTTGCTGAAGTCGTCGGGTTCGGCAGAGTCGAGCCACAGGGCGTCGATACCCTTGCTCATGAGGCCCTGATAGAGGTAGTTCCAGAACTTGGTGCGGGTGGTGGCGTCATAGACGTCGTAGGGGCGTGTGGCCACGTTGGTGGGATAGCTCTGGATGGGGATGAGGCGTCCGGCATTGCCGAAATCACTGTATTGGGCGGTGGCGGGGCCGAAATCAGGCCAAACGGAGATCATCAGCTTGGCGTTCATGGCGTGTACCTCGTCAATCATGCGCTGATAGTCGGCGTAGTTGGGGTTGAGGAAGGCCATGGCGTTCCAATGGTTGTCGTCGCCCCAATACTGCCAGTCCTGCACCACACAGTCCAAGGGCACACCCAGGCTGCGGTAGCGGCTCACGACATCAATGACTTCCTGCACACTCATGTAGCGCTGTTTGCTCTGATAGAGGCCGAAGTTCCACAGCGGGGGCAGTTGGGTCTTGCCCGTGAGAGAGCGCCAGGAGCGCAGCACGCCGTCGGAGTTGGTGCCCACGAGCACATAGTAGTCGATGGCCTGTCCGGTGGAAAGGAACGAGGTGCCGGAGGCATTGTCATCAAAAGTGGTGGGTGAGTAGTTGTCCCAATAGAGGGCGTAGCGCTTCGAGGAGTAGAAGTAGGGGATGTAGATGCTGCGGTTGTCCTGAATCATCGTGGTGGAGAGACCGCGCATGGAGAGTTTGCCGTTCTGCAATTGTCCCATGCCGTAGATCTGCTCGCCGTTCTCCAGAGAGAACACCTGCTGAAGCTGCCAGGCGGCGTTGGGTCCGTCGGGCTTCTCCGTGAGGCTGGCTTCAAGTTCTTTGATCAGCTCTTCGCCGCTGTTGCGGAAGACCGTCACGCAGGCTTTGGCCAAATCGTAGCTCACGCGGACCTTTTCGCTCGTCAGCGTCACGAGGCCTTCACTTTCGCTCTTGGCGAAGCTGACGGGGCGACTGATGCCTTCGAGCATCACGAGGCTCTTCTCCACGCGGCTCTCGTCGCCGATGAACTTGGTCACACGCACCGTGCTGTCATTAACAAAACGTACGCGCACGCGCAGGTCATCCCACTGAGCCAGCAGGCCGTCGTCGGTGAAGCTGTAGCTCACTGTGCGGCTGGCGGCGCGATAGGCCTCCATGGCGGCGTCGAGCGTCTCGATGGCGGCGGGCACTTCGGTGTAGTTCTCTGTTGTGATGGCTTCGAGCACCGTGCGGGCGTCGTTTATGGCGTTCTGCAGCTTGTTTCTGTCGGCTTCTTCGGCCGGACGGGTGGCGAGCAGGGTTTCGGCCTCAGCGATGCGGGCGCTCATCTTCGTGCGCATCTGCTGGGCCAGAGCCTCGTGGCTCAATCCCAGCGTGCTCATCAGCTCGGGATAGAGGGTGGCGATGTCCATGTCGCTGTAGTAGTTCACGTCGCCGACGGTGCCGCCCAGGTTGCTGCCGGCGGTCAGACCCATGGCGAGAATGAAGTTGGTGCCGTTGCTGTTCAGTGCGATATGTTCGGCGGAAGCGTTGAACCAGGAGAAGAGGGGGTTGCCGTTCTGCAGGTTCCACACGAAGAACTGTTCGCCGTTCACGGTGGCGCTGTGATCGGGGGCGACCTGGGAGCCGTGGTTCACGCCGTTACTCCACCAGAGGTAGCTATCGGTGCTGCCCACGCGCATGTTGCTGCCCTTGACGAGAAACCAGTGATCATCACCCGTGATGAAGTATTTGCCGTCGCATTCGCCGCCCATCTTGAAGGCGACGTTGTTCTGTCCGGTGGCCTTCACGGTGAAGCTGGAGGCGGTGTAAGAGAACACGCTCTGCGGAGCGCGGCTGTTGTCGGTGGACGTGTAGTCCGTCGGTGTGAAAGCGTAGCGCACACTCTGTGCGGTGACTTGCACGAGGCAGAGGGTGAACATCACCGCGACTGCCCAAAATCTGTTCTTTTTCATCATTGTTGTTAAGGTTAATTTGAGATTGGTGCTGCAAAGGTAAGACAATTGCGCGCGTCAGGCACACAACAAATGATGATTCGGACAAAACAAATGAAGAAAACCGACAGAACCGACTTATTTTGAAGCCTCTCCAACGAACTCCGAGGGCTTGCATCCGAACTCCCTCTGGAAGCATTTGCTGAAATAGCTCACGGAGCAGAACCCCGTGCGTTCGGCCACATCGCTGATGCTCATCCCGCCGCTCCGAAGCATTTCTGCAGCCCGATGAAGCCGGATGCTGCGGATGAACGAGACGGGCGACTGTTGCATCATCGCCGTCAGCTTCTTGTAGAGCCCCGTGCGCTCCATGCAGAGATCGGCAGCCAGCTGTTTCACGCTGTATTGGGGCGAGGAGAGATGGCGCTCCACCAGTTCAGTGGCGCGCATCATGAACTCCTTGTCCTGCAGCGATGGCTCGGGGTCTCCCTCCTCTCTGTTATCCGCTCCGCCTCCAAGCACCACCATCGCCTCGGAGGGCTCGCTGCGGTTCACCTGCTCCACGAGGTTCTGGATGCGTAAAAGCAGGATGGATTCGCGGTTTTTGCGCTGCAGATGGTAGCGATAGATGCGGAAGGCGGCGCCGATGACAAGCAACACGGCCAAAGCGTAGAGGGCGTAGGCCCAAGGTGTCTGCCACCAGGGGTGCTCTATGGTGAAATGTATCGTGCGCACTCGGTCCCCGTTCCAATGTTCGGGGTTGGTGGAGGCGTTGACCTCCAGCGTGTAGTCGCCCGGCGGCAGTCCCACGAGCGGCAGATAGAGGTCGCCCCTGTCGCTCACCAGGCCGCCTGCAGAGTCGGCCGATAGTGTGTGCCAGAGGCCGTCGCCGCCGGAGAATCGGATGCGGTAGCAGGTGGAGCGCGGGCGCACATAGTTCATGGTGGAGAAGCGGAACGAGAGCGAGTTTTGGTTGTGTGCAAAACGCAGGCTGTCGGCATAGGGCGCCGTGACGTCCATCAGGATGCGTCCGTCGTATTCGGCGCCGACCTGCAGCGGACGTCCGTACAGGCTCACGTCCGTCAGGATGGGCTGCACCTCGATGTCGATGGGATGGGTGTCGAATAGTCCGCTCAAAGGCGAGGTGTAGAGCGCCCCTTTGTCGTAGGTGCCCAGCCAGATGCCGCCTTCGCGGTCGAGACAGACGGCGTTGATGCCAGGCGAAAGCACGGTGCCGTCGGGCAGTATCAGGCGCCGGAAGCTCTCCGTCTCTCCCTCTTTGGGATGAATTCGGAGATAGCCGTCGGGGGTGGTGAGATAGAGCACGTCGTCGGGCGTCAGCGTCAGGGTGTGCATCAGGCGGTCGCTCTGCATCAGCGTGGTCCATTGGCGGCGGCTGATGTCGAACGAGAGCAGGATGGAGCCCCCGCTACCTGTGCGCACCTGATAGAGTTTTCCCCGGCCTGATACCACAAGCGAGGTCATTCGGTAGCGTGCGGCTTCCTCCTCGCCGTAGGCCTTCGACTGGAACTTGCGGCGTCCGTCTTTTCCGTAGCACACCAGTGTGCCGCTGTCGAAGAAGCAGTAGAGGTCCGCCCCGCAGCGCACCACATCCTGCAGCGCACCGGCTTCATCGGGCAAGAGGAGCGTGCGGCCTGAGGGATTTCCGGAGAGTTCCCGTCCCTGCAGCAGCCAGGTCTCGCCGCTGTCGTCGATGAAGAAGTCGTCCGCCCGCCACGTGCTGTCGGCCTTTTGCCGCATGGTGCGCAGGTCGAAGCAGTAGAGACGCCCTCCGCGCTTCATCCACAGGCGGTCGTCGCTGTCGGCAAAGAGGTGGGTGGCGCCGCCGTAAGCGGGAATGGGCATCCACATCTCCTCGTCGATGCGGATGCCCCTGATTTGTTGTCCGTCGTAGAGATCCACGCCGCTTCGGGTGACGATGACCATACGGCCGTCGCGGAGCTGCATCAGTTGCAGGACGCCGTCATCGCTCAGTCCGCTTTGCCGGTTGAGGGCGTAGCAGTGTTGCTCGGCTTCCGCTCCCGAGAGTACGAGGCAGCAGAGCCACAGGGCGAAGAGGCAAAGACGGCGCACGCGGTGTGGGCTTACGGAGGATGCTTAATACATGTTCACGATGGCTTCGTAGAGCTCCTGCTTGCCGCTGGTCTGCTTGGGCTCGCCGACGCGTTTGCCGTATTCGTAGGCTTCTTCCAGCGTCATCTTGCCCTCTTCGAAGCGCTTGCCTTCGCCCTGGTCGAAGCTCTGGTAGCGCTCCTTCACCATCTGCGGGATGGGCGAGTGTTCGATGATGTCGGCGGCGCTCAGAAGGGCGCGGGCCATCACGTCCATAGCGGCCACATGGGCGATGAAGATATCCTCAAGATCGGTGGAGTTGCGGCGCGTCTTGGCGTCGAAGTTGGTGCCGCCGTCCTTGAAGCCTCCGCCGCGGATGATTTCCATCATGGCCTGCGTCAGCTGGTAGTGGTCGATGGGGAACTGGTCCGTGTCCCATCCGTTCTGCTCGTCGCCGCGATTGGCGTCGATGCTGCCCAGCATGCCGGCATCCACGGCGCAGGCCAATTCGTGCTCGAAGGTGTGTCCGGCCAGAGTGGCGTGGTTCACCTCGATGTTCACCTTGAAGTCCTTGTCCAGGCCGTGTGCCTTGAGGAATCCGATGACGGTCTCGGTGTCGACGTCATACTGGTGCTTGGTGGGCTCCATCGGCTTGGGCTCGATGAGGAAGGTGCCCTTGAAGCCTTTCTTGCGGGCGTAGTCGCGAGCCATTCCCAGCATGGTGGCCATGTGTTCCTTCTCGCGCTTCATGTCGGTGTTGAGCAGCGACATGTAGCCTTCGCGGCCGCCCCAGAAGACGTAGGAGGTGCCGCCCAGCTCGATGGTGGCGTCGATGGCGTTCTTGATCTGCACGATGGCGCGGGCCACAACGTCGAAGTCGGGGTTGGTGGAGGCGCCGTTCATGTAGCGCTTGTGGCTGAACACGTTGGCGGTGCCCCACAGCAGCTTGATGCCCGTCTCGGCCTGCTTCTGCTTGAGATAAGCCACAATTTCCTTGAGATTCTTCTCGTAGGTCTCCACGTCGGGCGCTTCGGCCACGAGGTCCACGTCGTGGAAGCAGTAGTACCCGATGCCGAGCTTCTGCATGATTTCAAAACCGGCGTCGGCCTTGTCTTTGGCGGCCTGAACGGGATCGGAGGATGCGTTCCAGGGGAAGGTCTTCGTGCCTGGACCGAACTGATCGCCGCCCTCGGCGCACAGGGTGTGCCACCAGCACATGGCAAACTTCATCCATTCACTCATCTTCTTGCCCATCACCACGCGATTGGCGTCGTAGTAGCGGAAGGCCAGAGGGTTCTTGCTTTCGGTGCCTTCAAACTTGATGGCAGGGATTTCGGGGAAAAATTCTTTTTTCATAGTTTTATTATAATAAGGTCTTAATTATCAATTGTCAATTATCAATTATCAATTGTTCCAGCGCTTCGCGCCACCGCTCGTAGGCTTTGCGGCAGGCTTCCTGCTGTGCGGCGTCGGGGCTGATGAGGTCGGTCTGCCGGAGTCCTGCAAAAGCCTCTTCGGCCGTAGCGTAGAGGCCGGCGCCGATGCCGGCACCGCGTGCCGCTCCGGCTGCGCCGTCGGTGTCGTAGAGGGTGATCTCGGCGCCCGTCGTCGTTGCCAGCGTCTGGCGGAAGAGCGGGCTGAGGAACATGTTGGCCCGTCCGGCCCTGATGCTCTTGAGCCTGAGGCCCATCTCCTCCATCACCTCCATGCCGTAGGCCATCGAGAAGGCGATGCCCTCCTGTGCGGCGCGCAGCAGATGCGCCTGCGTGTGGCGGTTGAAGTCGATGCCCGATATGGCGGCGCCGGGAGCCCTGTTGCCCAAGAGTCGTTCCGCGCCGTTGCCGAAGGGGATGATGCTCAGGCCGTCGGCGCCTGTGGGGGCAGTGGCGGCCAGTTCGTTCATTTCGGGGTAGGAGAGACGGCCGCCGCCAATCTGCCGGCGCATCCACGAGTTGAGGATGCCCGTGCCGTTGATGCAGAGCAACACGCCCAGTCGGGGTGCAGTGGCTTTGTGGTTGACGTGGGCGAAGATGTTCACGCGGCTCTGAGGGTCGTAGGTCACCTGATCAGTGACGCCGTAAACCACGCCGGAGGTGCCGCCCGTCGCTGCCACTTCACCAGGATGCAGCACGCCCAGAGAGAGGGCGTTGTTGGGCTGATCGCCAGCGCGATAGGTGACGGGTGTGCCTTCGGGGATGCCGAGCGCTTTGGCCGCTTCGGCCGAGACGACGGTCTGTCGGGAGAAGGTTGGCACGATCTCCGGTATGAGGCTGGCGTCGAAGCCGAAACAGCCCATTACATCGCTGCTGACGCCGTTCTCGCGGAAGTCCCAGAGGATGCCTTCGGAGAGTCCGCTGACAGTGGTCTGTATCTCGCCGCCCGAGAGCTTCATGGCGATATAGTCGCCCGGCAGCATGATTTTGGCGATGCGGCGGTAGTTGTCGGGCTCCTGATCTTTCACCCAGGCCAGTTTGGCGGCGGTGAAGTTGCCCGGTGCGTTGAGCATGCGCTCCATGCAGCGCTCCCTGCCGATTTGTTTCAGCGCCGCTTCTCCGTAGGGCACGGCGCGTCCGTCGCACCAGATGATGGCGCCCCTGACGGGCTTCCCTTCGCGGTCCACGCACACGAGTCCGTGCATTTGATAGGAGATGCCGACGGCCCTCACGCCTTCGAGCGAGGTTTTCTCTGCAAGACGTTTGGCAGCCTTCACGGCTTCGTCCCACCACATCTCGGGGTCCTGCTCGGCCCATCCGGGCTGCGGAGCGACGATGGGGGCCTCTTCGTCGGGGTATTGTGCGGCGGCGATGCACTCGCCTGTTGCGATGTCCACAAGGGCGGCTTTCACAGAGGAAGTTCCGATGTCAAAGCCCAGTAAACACTCTTTTTTCATGGCATAAAACGGGTTTTCGGGTGTAAAGATATGGATTTTTTTTCAATCCAAATGTTTTTTTTTCATTAAAAAAATTTAAAGGCTGTACGCCTGTATCAGGATTTTTTCATACCTTTGCAGCGTATTTGAACAATGTTTGTTTTAAGGTAGTTTCCCATTGGTAGAAGTTCTCATCTTTTTATTCTGGATACCAGTGATTTACCTGGTCATATCCTTAATTTTCCGCTTCTTTACCCATCTCTCGGGTTTTCTGCGTGACGTGAGCGCTTCCGGTTGTCTGATGATGCTTGTTGCTGTCGCCACGACGATCGCCATTGTCATCGGCGTGTCGCATCTTGCTTCCCGCTTGGACGACGAGGCAGATTATCGCGACTACAGCGTGCCCGACCGTCATCGCACGCGCTGATTTCTCTTGGAGGCAAAGCGGACCGCACGTCCAAAAGCAAAAAAATGAGGCTTTTGGCATTTTTTTTCGGGTAAAAACACTTGAAATGCCAAAAAAATCGGTATTTTTGCCCTGTTGAATACGTATGAAAACACGAAAAAAGCATAATACATGAAGGCAATTCGATTGTTGACGGCTGTTGCGGCCCTTTTGGCGCTGAATGGCTGCGGTGAGAAGAAACAGGCTGCCGAGGAGCAGGTCGTGAGGGTGAAAGTGCAGGAGGTGCACGCCGAGGCGGTGCATGGAGAGCAGGGCTTCTCGGGTACCATCGAAGAGTCGAGCGGCGTCGCCCTTTCCTTTATCGTGAACGGCACGATACAGCGCATCTTTGTGGACGCCGGCCAGACGGTGAGCAAGGGGCAGACGATAGCCGAGCTCGACCCCACGTCGCTGCAAAACGCCTACGCCATCGCCAAGACGTCGCTGGAGCAGGCCGAGGACACCTACAAGCGCATGAAGGCGCTCTACGAGAGTGAGTCGCTGCCCGAGATGCAGTGGGTCATGGCCGAGAATCAGCTGAAGTCGGCCAAGGCTCATGAGGCCATCGCCCGCAAGGCGCTCTCCGACACCAGGCTCTGTGCGCCTTTCAGCGGCTTCATCTCCGCCAAGATGGCCGAAGTCGGACAGGCAGCAGCGCCCGGAATGCCCGTCGTGAAGCTCGTCAGCATCAGCACGGTGAAGGTGAAGATTGCCGTTCCCGAGGACGACGTGCAGCGCATCCAGAAGGGTTCTGTGATGCGGGTCGTCGTGCCGGCTCTGGGCGGCCGCGAGTTCACCGGACGAGTCAGCGAGCGCGGCGTGAGCGCCGATCCCCGTTCGCGCACCTATGAGGTGAAGGCCACCTTCGACAATGCCGAAGGCGTCCTGCTGCCGGGCATGATCTGTCAGGCGTTCACCAACTACATGATCGGCGCCACCGGCATCTTCGTGCCCGCCAAGCTGATGCAGCTGGACAGCGACAACAGGCGTTTCGTCTGGGTGGTGCAGGGCGACAAAGCCGTGAAGCGCACCGTCACCATCCAGCGCGCTATGGCGCAGGGCGTCCTCATCGGCGAAGGCCTCGCTGAAGGCGACCAGCTCATCGTGGCCGGCCAGCAGAAGGTCAGCAACGGGATGAAAGTTGAAATCGTGAAATAAAGTTTAAAGTTTAAAGTTTATTGTTTAAAGTTTAAACTGTTATGGAAGAGAACAAGGAGAAAAAGATGAGCCTGCAGGAGTGGTCGATGCACTACCGGCAGATCATCATCCTGCTCGTGAGCTGCTTTGTGGCGATGGGCATCTACGGCTTGGCACACATCAACAAGAACGAATTCCCCGATTTCACCATCCGTCAGGGCCTCGTCATCGCCGTCTATCCGGGCGTCACGGTGCAGGATATGGAGGAGCAGGTGACCAAGCCGCTGGAGAAATACATCTTCACCTACAAGGAAGTGAAGAAGGAGAAGACCGTCAGCTTCACCAAGGACGGCATCGCCATCATCCGCGTGGAGCTCAACGACGAGCTGACGGACAAGGACGCCTTCTGGTCGAAGTTCAAACACGGCGTGCAGGGCTTCAAACATTCGTTGCCCGAGGGCGTGCTGGCCATTCAGGTCAACGACGACTTCGGCGACACCTCGGCGCTGCTGCTCTCGATGGAATCGGAGGATAAGACCTACCGCGAGCTCAACGACTACATGAACCAGCTCATCGACTCCCTGCGCATGATTCCCAGCGTGGGCAAGATGAGCGTCTTCGGCCTGCAGAAGGACCAGATCAGCATCTACATCAACAGCGACAAGCTCTCCCACTACGGCATCAGCTATCTGCTCATCGCACATCAGCTCAAGGCCAAGGGCTTCGTCACCACAGCCGGACGCCTCAAGAACGACGGCAACGAGTCGCCCATCTACGTGGACCATGCGCTCAACAAGATTTACGATGTGGAGAACACGGTGATCTACACCGATGCCAGCGGCAACGTCGTCCGCCTCAAGGACGTCGCCACCGTGAAGCGCGAATACCCCAAGCCCAAGTCCTTCATCACCAACAACGGCAAGAAGTGCCTCATCCTCAGTGTGGAGATCAAGAAGGGTCAGGATGTCTCGAGCATGGGCGCCGAGATCGACAAGAAGCTGGCCAACATCAAGCAGGTGCTCCCCGAGGATGTGGAGACGACGGCCATCACCAATCAGAAGCAGGTGGTGGACGACTCCATCAGCAACTTCCTGCGCGAGCTGATGATTGCCATCGCCACGGTGATTCTCGTCGTGGTGCTCATCATGCCCATGCGTGTGGCCATGGTGGCAGCGGGCACGATGCCCATCACCATCTTCGTCTCGCTGAGTTCCTTCTACCTCTTCGGCATCGAGCTCAACACCGTCACGCTGGCGGCGCTCATTGTGACGCTGGGCATGATTGTCGACGATTCCATCGTGATTATCGACTCCTACATGGAGATGATGGCCGAAGGCAAGCCGCGCTGGCAGGCCTCCATCGACGCCACCGTGCATTTCCTCAAATCCATCTTCACGGCCACGCTGTGCATCTCGGTGACCTTCTTCCCCTTCCTCTTCACCATGAAGGGCCAGATGCACGACTTCCTGCTGTCGTTCCCCTGGGCCATCAGCATCGTGCTCTTCATCTCAATGATCATCGCGCAGACGCTCCTGCCCATCCTGCAGTACTTCTTCATCACGAAGCCCATCGGGGGCGCTATGCCCAAGAACGGCAAGAAGCCCTTCAGCCTGCTCGACCTCATGGACCGCTATTATAAGGTGTTGCTCGCCTGGTGTTTCCGCCATCCCTGGGGCACTGTCGGCATGGGTGCCGCCGGCTTCGTCATCGGTGCGCTGATTTTCACGCGCATCCCGCAGAAGCTCATGCCCTTTGCCGACCGCGACCAGTTTGCGGTGGAGATCTATCTGCCTTCGGGCGCCGGCATCGAACGCACGACGGCCGTTGCCGACTCTCTCGAGCACATGATCCGTCAGGACAAGCGCGTCGTCGGCGTCGCTTCCTTCAAGGGCTCTTCTTCGCCCCGTTTCCACACCTCTTATGCGCCTCAGTTCCCGGCCGAGAACTACGCGCAGTTTATCGTCAACACCACCTCCAACGAAGCCACCGAGGAGCTCGTGGACGAATACACCAAGAAGTTCACCAACTACTTCCCTGAGGCTTACGTTAAGATCAAGCAGCTGACCTTCAGCTCGTGCACGGTGCCCATCGAGGTGCGCCTCAAGGGCGACAACCTCGAGCAGCTGGCCTTCTGTGCCGACAGCGTGACGAAGATCATGCGCGAGATGCCGGAGCTGCTGCTCGTGCGTCACGACCTGCTGGAGCCCCTCTCCACCACGCGCATCAAGATTGACGACGAGAAGGCGAGCCGCCTGGGCATCACCAACGAGACGGTGGAGATGCAGATGGCCTTCCGCTATGGCGACGGTCTCACCGTGAGCACCGCCTGGGAGGGCGACTACGACGTCAACGTGAAGATGAAGACGGAGGACGCCGATCAGGCCACGGAGCAGGACGTCATGGACGAGCTGATTCCCATCGGCCTCGCGGCCGCCATTCCCACCGATCTGCCCACGCTCGTGAGTCTCCATTCCGTGGGAGAAGCCATTCCCAGTGTGCCGATGCGCCAGTTTGCCGAAATCGTGCCCACGTGGCAATACGGACAGATCTGCCACCGCAACGGCTTGCGCACCGTCACCGTGATGGCTGAGCTGGCCCGCGGCGAGAACGAGGGCATCGTCACCCGCAAGATCATGAAGCGCCTCGAGGGCTTCAAGCTGCCTCGCGGCGTGCAGCTGGAATATGGCGGCCAGTATGAGGCCGACGGCGAGACCGGCCCGCAGATTGCCAGCGGTCTGGTACTCTCGGTGATGATCATCTTCTTCGTCCTGCTGTGGCACTTCAAGAGCGTCAGCGAGTCCGTCCTCGTCATGGTCAGCCTCACGCTCTGCGTCTTCGGCATGGCGATGGGTCTGATGATTCAGGGCATCGAGTTCTCTCTGACCAGCGTCCTGGGCTTCGTCTCTCTGATGGGCATCCTGGTGCGCAACGGCGTCATCCTCTTCGACTACGCCGCCGAGGTCCGCGAGTTGGAGCATCTCTCGCTCAAGGACGCCATCCATGTGGCTGCCGAGCGTCGTATGCGTCCCATCTTCCTGACGTCGGCCGCAGCCTCCATGGGTGTTGTGCCGATGATTCTGGGCGGCAGCGCCCTGTGGGTGCCTATGGGTGCTGTCATCTGCTACGGCACGCTCCTGACGATGTTCTTCATCCTCACCGTGATGCCTATTGCCTACTGGAAGGTGATGGGCCTGGCCGAAGGCAAGGAAAAGGTTTCCGATTAAAAGTTAAAACATCGAAACAAAATAGGCTGTCGGGTTGCTCCGGCAGCTTTTTTTGTCAAGTGTTCGCTGTTCGCGAATCGCGAGCACTTTCGATGCAAAAGTAATTTAGGAAAAGACAGTATAAAGTTAAAGATTAAGCAGGTTTGAATCGTCTTAATCTATATTTGCGATATAATCCGCTAAACATCAGCAAACTGCAATTAAATCATAAAAACCAAATGTGCTTTTTGAAGGTAGTTCTGAATTAGATATATAATTTGGTAGAAGAGTACAAAACTATTAAATTTATATAGATTAAGCAGATTTAAACCGATTTGTTTTGATAAAAAATTGCATATTAAGCGGAAAATCCTTATATTTGCAGCCTAAAAATATATAGTATGTACTATAATGAACTGATAGAAAAGCAAGTCATAGGACGACTTCGGGTGGATAATCCCTGGTGGACAGAAAATGAAATAGCATCTTATTATGCCGAGATGCAGCCTCGTTTATATCTTGATATCTTTTATCCATTAGTTGCAGAGATGGATATCAGGCGTGCGATCATTTTGATGGGACCTCGTCGTGTTGGTAAGACTGTGATGCTTTATCACACTATTCAACGACTTATTACAGATGGCGTTTCTCCACAGAATATCATATATATATCTGTAGAAACCCCCATTTATAATAAAATTTACTTAGAGGAACTTTTCAATCTGGCAAAACAAGCCTTGGGTAAAGCGGACAGCAAGGAGACTTTTTATGTCTTTTTCGATGAGATTCAGTATTTAAAGGATTGGGAGGTCAATTTAAAGTCTTTAGTAGACACCTATCATCATGTGAAGTTTGTTGCATCCGGATCAGCAGCTGCAGAGTTGAAAAAGCGAAGCAATGAAAGTGGTGCAGGCAGATTCACCGACTTTAACCTGCCACCGTTGACGTTCTATGAATACGTCCATTTGAAAGGATATGCCCAATTAATGCGCCCCACGGAGATAGAATGGTCGAAAGGATCAATTATAGGGAATACTACAATAGACGTTGTAAAGTTGAACAAACTATTTATTGACTATATAAACTATGGTGGTTATCCAGAAGTTGTTTTCTCTCAGCGTATTCAAGAGAACCCTGGTCAGTTTATCCGACATGATATCATAGATAAGGTGTTGCTGAGGGATTTGCCAAGTTTGTATGGTATCACAGATGTTCAGGAATTGAATTCTCTTTTTACCATGATAGCCTACCATTCTGGTTCTCAGTTCTCCTATGAAGGACTTTCGAAAGATTCTGGAGTAAAAAAAGAAACACTACGAAAATATATACAATATCTTGAGGCTGCATTCTTGGTTAAGAAAATTCGTCGTGCAGATGATACCGCAAAAGAATATAGACGGGAGATGCTGTTCAAGTTATATCTTACCAATCCCTCACTACGATGTGCGCTATTCCAACCAATTGACGAGAACGATGAGGTCGTAGGCAATATGGTTGAAACTGCCGTTTATGCTCAGTGGATTCCTCGAAATGCCAACATAGCCTATGCCAACTGGAATGAGGGTAACAAAAAGAAAGGAGAAGTGGACATTGTTGGTATTAGTGATACAAAGCAGAAACCGGAATGGGCTGTAGAAGTGAAATGGACGAACAAACCTTTTGCCACCCCCTCTACAGAATTGAAGTCATTAGAGACATTTATGAAAATCAATGGCCTGACTCATGCTATTGTCACCTCTATTTCTGAAACAGGGATAAAGGAGATGCCTTATGGTTTTCTCCATTTTATGCCTGTTGCATGTTATGCCTATACCGTAGGTGAAAACACGTTGAAGGCAACAAAACATTCGTATGGCTTGTAAGCAAACTCACAAGAAATACTTGTTAGTTCGTCAAGAAGGTAAACGTTGCATTAGTGCCACTTATGTTAACCTCATCAGTAAACTGTCAACTGTTTTGGGAACGACAGATTTGTTTGTACGTAAAAATGCTCACACAAGCTACGCTCCTTTGCGAAGCAATGGGGCCGAGCCTTTAGGCGAAGGCAACTTGTAGCACCGCGATGACGGAACAATATAGCACAATACGGTCCTAGGAGACACCGAACAGATGGTCACACAACGTAGTGAGCGTTATTATATTACGCTTTTGTCAAAAAATCGGATTTTGAAACACGTAGAAACGCCCCGATTCTGCAAGAGCTAAACGCCTGATAATCAACGCCTGCTTATTCGCTCAACCCTCAATCAGATACCACGCAGATACCGAGCAGAGACCGACCAGAGGCGCTAAATGCGGGTTCGGATGTCAAGTTTTACGTACACTCTGACTGGTGGCTGTAGACTTCGTATTTGTCTTTTATGCCTTAGAGTCGCTAGAGAGGCCTGTTTCCTGCTGCTAAGTGGGATGATAAGATTAATTCAAATGATGAGCAATTATACTGTTAATTTTGTTAATATCAATATTGGTTGCTCTTATTATTTTATCATAGTCTTTGCTGTCTCCGTTGGAAGGTCCTTCATGGTATGTTAATTTGTACGCCATTTCACAATCCTGAACTTTATACTTAATCTCAATATAAACGTGCTCTATTTTTTTTAGCGTTTTGGTTTTCCCGCCAGTCCAACTATATTCCGCGATAGAGATTGGCAGCACTTTCCCTCGGGAAATGACTTTAGTGTTGGAGATTTGAACAGGTTGTAATGAAATCACGTCAGAAAAGGGAATGGTTCTGACACCTTCTGCCTTTTCGATATTTTTAATAATAGCCAACTTCTTTCTAATAGTATCAAAGAGAATGATGGTTTTTCCTACGATAAGTTCATTGTTAGAAATAAAACCTGGTAGGGTGTTTATCTTGCCGCTTAAAAAATAGCGTAAAATGGTCTTCTCTTCAGTTTGATCTGTGTAAAGAGTGAGACTGCCTTTATAGGTTTTCTTTGATTTTATGACATCTTCCGGAAATTGTTTTTCGAATTCTTTTTCTTTACTATTTTTGAATATAACAGATATTATTGCTGCAATAATAAATACCGCTATAGCAATGAAAATAAATGTTCCCATGTTGTGCTTTGATTTGGTTATTAGAAATAATGAAATGTTGTTCTTTATATTTTTGAACACAAAGATACAAAAAAATATAATTAAAGCCATGTATAAATCGAGAAGTGTTCATAGATTCCGAGATTTTGCTCTTAAATACGAAATCTCTGTCGCAAAATGATGCCCGTCCTGTTTTTACTGCATAGTTATCAAATACTTTTTTTATAATTATCCGGAAAAATGAGGTAACCACAAACGGACACAATTTAACGCTTGTCCGCAATGTCCGTTATGTCCGTTGAGCATTCGTGTCTTATACTAAAATAGGTTGACACATTTAGGAACTTAATAAAATGTGTAAGACTTATGAAAAGACTTTATGAGAGGTTTCCTCAGGAGAAGAAAAATGAAATTATCTCCATGTACTTAAATGGCGATAACAGCATAAAAGAGCTGGGCGCGTATTACAAAGTGAAACCGGATACGATAAATAAATGGGTATATCGTTATCGTAAATCTGGAAAAATTGTATCTTTGCAGACACCAACCAAGTCTGTCGATGATATGGCACGCAAGAAGCAA
>Ga0310695_10003638_pt1 | contig 29860 bp, 20 predicted proteins | sample RumenRJG_04DNA_FD_203882 | JGI IMG/M metagenome (GOLD analysis project Ga0310695, IMG submission 203882) | Bovine rumen microbial communities from Lethbridge, Alberta, Canada - RJG_04 (v2) (version 2) | ecosystem: Host-associated > Mammals > Digestive system > Stomach > Rumen | place: Canada...
TAATCATCGCTGATAAGTTCCATTTCGGCTTCCTTATCATCAATAATTTTAAGCGTAATCATCCAGCCCAGCTGCTCTATTCTCTGCGCGTCACCAGAAACGCCCTGATCCTTGCGCATTATATTCTGTAAAGTCTTTACAATTCCACCAATGTTTGGCATTTGTTCTGCTCCTTATTTCTTTTTCAACTTCTTTACATCTTCCAGAAACAAATCAAAATCACTCTGATAGATTCTGTCCTGAATTATACGGTATTTTTCCCATTCAGTTTCAGCATGTTCCTTTGCGACTTCCATGCTGATTTTTCCTGCGTTAGTTAGAATCTCCTGTTCATTTGCTATCAGAATGCGGTCAAGATGTTTTGCCCAATCTTTCATGGTCATAGGAATATTGCGGTTTGCCTGCATTTCAGCAAAATCCAGATATCCCGAAACAATCAATTCCAGCGAACGAAGCTCATCCTTGCTTAAATAGTTTTTTGCCACACTTACATCAGATTTTCGAATCTTAGCATCAGGACTACCTTCCCAAGTTGTAAGCCCCATGTTTTCTTTTGTACTGTCAGCCCGTTCATAAATTAATTCAGCTGCTGTGTGTTTATGAATAGCCCAATGCAACTTATTTTGAACTTTAGCAAAAAAATCTTTTGTAGTCTTTGCAGTTTTGTCGTAATCAATTGCAGTCGCATAAAGATCGGTAATTTTCTGGTAAAACTGTCTCTCAGAAATTCTGATTTCACGGATTTCTTCAAGCAAACGCTTAAAATAATCCTTTGTAAGAATTGAGCCTCCATTTTTGAGTCTGTCACTATCTAACACCCATCCCTGAATCGTATAATCCTTCGCAATCTGATTTACCCATTTTCTAAACTGAACTGCACGTTCGGAGTTTACCTTAAAACCAACGGCAATAATCATCTGAAGGTTGTAGTGCTCTACATCACGGGAAACTTGTCTCGTCCCCTCTGTTTGAACTATCCGAAAATTTCGGATAGTTGACTCTTCTGTAAGTTCTGAGTCTTCAAAAATCTTTTTAATATGATAATTTATCGTTCGTACATCAACTTCGTATAAAACAGCAAGCATCTTCTGAGTAATCCAGATATTTTCATCCTCATAGCGAACTTCCACACTGTTTTTGTCATCGCCTGTTGCTGCAACAAAAGTAAGATATTCCGCAGCCGAACTACGGATTGAGATGTCTTTTTTTTCGCTTTTCTTTGCCATATTGCTTGCTCCTGTTACTTTTTTATTTCTTTTGAGGAATTTACTCTATAACCTACAGAGATAATGGCATCAAGATTATAAAAAGTTACATTTCTTTTTACGGACCGTGAGCCTTCTTTTTGAACTGTTTCCAAAATGGAAATAGTTGAGACTTCCTCCAATTCCCCACATTCATATATATTTTTTAGATGTTTTGAAACCGCAGGAACATTAACATCAAACAGTTCTGCCATAGAATTTTGCGTAAGCCAGATAGATTCATCCTTAAGGAGCGCATTAACTTTTACATCTTCTTCATCTGCTTTGTAGAGAATGTACGATATTTGTTTTACAAGTTCGTTTGGCATTTGTTTTGCTCCTTTTGTTTATAGATAGGAGGGGAAAGCCTTCCCCTCGCTCCAACCGCCTTCGGCGTTTTCCGCTACCCCTTCTAGCGGGGACACCCCGCGACGCCCCGAGAATATCATTTTCGTTTTTGATGAATTATGATCCAATCCCCCTTTTGTTCACATGTGGAAATCAAATCTTTTCTTTCTAATAATTGATAAAAGTCCATCATTTGTGAAGAATAAGGCACTTTCTTTGTTTTCCCCTTTCTTTCGATTGCTAATTTATGAATATTGTTAAATTTACTATTAATTGTTTTTTCAATCATCTCTTTGCTTAAAAACTTATGCTGCATAGACATTATTTTAATTAGATCATTTTCATTATCAAGGCTATCAATAAGTAAAGATAAATTAATTACAGATTTTTCAGTAAAATTAAGTTCAATGATTTTTTTAGCGACTATTAAAAGATTTTCTTTTGTTGTAAAAGAATTCCATACAGTAAAATCTACTGCTAACAATTGTTTTTTATGCTCGTCCAATAACTCATTGCTTTCTAATAGCAATAATGCATCTTCAACTGAAAAATCAAGTTCTAGCTCATTTTTTATGAAACTAGAGAATTGTGTAGAAATAAATTGAGGAATTAAATTTAGATAAGAACTTTTTATTCCAGTATAGTTTTCCCTTGTAAGAGAAATTTTCTTTTCTTTAATCAAAAATCTCATTTTATCAATTGAAATATCGTATTTTGAAAGTTTTGTATAATGCCAAGGACATACTTTCATAAGTGCAGAGTAAGATTCCAACAATAAATTGTCAGACTTTAAAATGCAACTGTATAAGTCATGTACTGAATCATAATTTCCACTTTTATTATCTCTATCTTCATCAGAAAGAGGTTTCTCTTTTGTTAAATTTGCAATAAAAGATATATTATTAAAAAGATTTATTAAATTCTCTGTTAATTTGTTTTCACAATGCTTAAAATATTCGAATATATTTTTCCATGTAGGAATGATTTTTTTATTAGTAATCACAACATCCCATAAATCGATGCAAGATTCGTCAGCATTTGCTTCTGTTGCTCCATCAGGAGTTTTCAAACTAATTTTTTTAATATCTGAAATTGCACAATTATTCTTTTCAATCAGCGATTTTTTTAAATCATCCGACACTTGTTCTGAATTTAATATTTTTAAAACAGCCTCTTCGGTTTCTGCCAGATTATCAGTAGTCAACACTATATCTTTTACAAATAATTCTAGATTCTGATTTATATACTCTTTTACTGTTTTGTTTTCGAGCTTAGTAATAAGAGTATAATAATTATTTATAGGCATAGTAAGATTTTTGACTTCATTGTTTAATATTATTTCTAAATTTTCTTTACAAATTGTATATGCGTTATTATTTACAATAATGGAATATATCGGATAATTTGGTGTTTCCTCTGTCATCATAAACTTTAGACCAAGAGAATTTATTTTTTTAATAATTAATAATTCATCTCCTAAAGTTCTGTGTAAAAAGGAAATATCTTTTGTTAAAAAGGCTTTTATATCTTGATCAGTTTTCTTAATATCTATAGCCATAAAGAATTTATAAATAACAGAGATATCTTCGTTATCAAAAAGAATTTTAATCCAATTTGCATTTTTATTAAAACTTAAATAAATCTCTGAATAAAAAATTTTTAGTTGTTTTTCATCTGTGTTTACATAATTGAAAAGAATATTTTGAGGATGTGTCTTACTTTTGTATTCCCACAAAGCTTTTGCTATGTCTTTTACATGAGTATTGTTGTTTTTTAATAAATATGAAAGCAATGAATAATTCAGTATTGCCGGCAGAGCCCATTCACTATTCTTAATTCTTCTTAGGACATTTTCTATATTATTTAATTGCAAATCAAGTTGTGGTTGTTGATAGTTTTGTAACAATAATAAGAAGTTTCTATCATTAGAACTTAATGCTCCTGGATAAAAATATGAAATATAGTCAAAATAGTTTTCATCTATATAGCCATTTCGTAAAAGAAAGACAATAAAATCGGAATCAAGTTTACTTATATTTTTAATAAATTTTTCGGAAGGAATTTCTTTCATTAATTCTGAAATTGACATTTGTGTTATATTTGCAATAAGGTTTTTCTTTTCTGATATTATAGATTGTAATTCTCTTATTTTATTTCTTTTTAATTCAGTTAAAAACATTTCACGCTGATCATATGAATAGTCAGAATTAATTTCTTTTTCAATATTTGAAAAATTATATGTAAATGTTTTTACTTGCATACTACCAGGATAGGTATTCCTTGATAATATGTAACCAGAGAAGGTTGTATTATTTCGTAAGTCTAAAAATTTCTCATCAGTAACAAAATCCTGTACATTATCTTTTATGTATGTATCAGCTTGTTTCTTTGAGAATATTCTTGAAATATATATAAGCCTTAATTCTTTTATATCAATATCAATTTGTTTTTTAATATCTATTATCTCTTGTTCTAGAGGAATAATTTCTTTTTCAACTTCTTCTATTTTGGCTTTTAAAATTTCTGTTTTTTTATGGAAAATGCTATATAGTTCACCTTCATTGCAAGAAAGTTTTGCAAAATCTTCTGGATAAAGATTCTTATACAATATCAATGCGAATATCTTATTTCTGTCATGACATATTTCTTGTTTTTTCTTCTTATCTTCTGTATTCTTTTTAATCGTGTAATCATCAGCATTTATCTTTTTATCATAAATTTTAAATTCATTAATACAGTTTTTTAACAAACGCATATCATCAATATACAATCCAACATCTTGAAGAAAATTTTTATCTAATTTTGCTAATACGGAGTTAGAATTTTTTGCTTGAGCTTCAAGTAATTTATCACTTGAATTTTGAGTATTAATAACAGGAATTACTGGGATTATGAATTCAAAAAACTTAGTTCTTGAGCTATCCTTAAAAACTTCATCCCTCAAAGCATAAATAAAAACTATTCGTCTTTCTATCTTTTCATAATTATTTAGAAGGGTATTTAGTTCTCTTAGTTTTATAAATATTTCCGTATTCTTAAATCTATCTAAATCTTCAATAATAACAACATCGTATTCTGTTGCTTCAAAGAAATATAATACTTCATCAAGATATTTGTTTAGCAAAGATTCTTCTTTTACATCGCCTAGCCCAAATTCTGCCTTTTGGAAAGTAAACTTTGTAAGACGAATCCTATTGAATATAGAAATGATACTATAAAGAGTAATAAGAAATGAAATAATAAAAAACACAGCTAAAAAAAATGTTTTTCCAGTTACTCCAAAAACAAAATTACAAGTTTCTTTATTGAAAGATATAGTCAGAGCTTCTTTGAATTTTATCCAAACATCATTTTTTAATATTTTTATTGGAAAAAGAATTAGAAAGATGATACCAAATTCAATCCATACTTTATGCCAAACGCTTAAACTTTTTATTCGATTAAAACGAGAGTAAGGAAATTTATTTCCAGCTTTTCTATAGAAAATTTGTTGTAAAATGCTTTTTTCAATTTTTTGTATAGTTGTTTCTGGAAGTTTATCATCAGAAGTACCATTCTGTCCATCTTTTTCTTCTATGGCAAAAGTAGCAAGAGAAATATTTAGAAATTTATTTTTTTTGCTTTGTTTAATATAACTTTGTAGAACAGAACTTTTTCCAGACCCATAATTTCCAGTTACAGCTATATTACGAATATTATTTTGTGATAGTGCATAATCAAGCGCATTGAAAGTAACCACATCTTCTACATTATCAATGGGTGCTAAATGCTCAAATTTTATTTCATCATATTTTAATTCAGTATCTTTTTTTTGCTCTTTTTTCCAAAAGAATAAATTCATGTTTTTCAATTCTCCTCAAATGCATCTTTTAATATGCTTTGCATAAGTTGTTTCGTCAGTTGTTCACGTTCTGTGATTTGATTTTCTAAATCTGAAACAGTTTGTAAATGTTCCTTAACTCGTGCAATTATTTCTCTTTGCTCTGCAAGAGGAGGAAGAGGTATTTTCAGAGATCTTATGTGCCCTAAATTGTAATTTCCTGCTGATGAGCCATTACTTGAAATATTATTCTTTGCATATTTTGTTCCATAAGTTGAATTTAATACAAGACATAAATAGTTTACATCACAATAATTTGAAAAGGGTTTTATTAAACTCAAACTTACATAAAAGGCGAATTGTAAATCTGTATCTATAACAGCAGCCTCTCCTATTCCCGCACCAACTCGAGCCATTAGGATATCATTTCTTTCAGGAGTTCTATTATTACGATAGATATCGAAATCTTTCTTTGAAACAAATTTATGAATTTCTGGAATAAATTTAAATGGCTTCACATTTTGAGCAGATAAAAAAACTTCTCCATCATTTACATAATTGGGAGTTAAGTGAGTACCATCAGTAATCTGTTTTGTAACTTCAAATAAGGTTGGATATTTCCATTCTTGTGGAATATTTAATAATTCAAAAAACAAAGGCTCTTGCAATTTCTCAGATTTGCATTGAGATTTTTCTTTCTGAATCTGTTCAAACAATGCTTCTGCATCGTAGTCGGGATTACCTCTTTGAACTGGATTCTGTTTGCGCCAGTCGGCAGTGAGTTTTCCTTCTATGGCTTCCTGCAGAATGTTCTGGCGAAGTTGCTTTATGTAGTTTTTTTGTTTTTCAGATTCTTTAAGCAAGTTTTTAATTATATTCTTCGCATTAACAAATTTCTGATAATTGGCTAATTGAAATTCTATTGGAAAATATGGAATTTCATAATTTGAAAAATTTCCACGATTGATAGATTCTTTTGAAGTTCCTGTTTTTGTTTTCGAAACAATTTCATCTCGAAGCATTTCAAAAACAATCTGGTAGAATAAAAAGTTTATTGGATATTGATTTTTATCTTTTTCAGTCAGAATGAAACATAAATCACTTGCTATAAATTTTCCGTTGACATAATGAGCTCGCCCTAAAGAACCAGAAGCAGCAACCGCATAAACAATTGCCTCACATTCATGGTCATAAGAATTATGAGTTTTCCAATCTGTCGCAGCTGTTATAAAATCATATTGTCCTGGTGTACATTTACTACTCTGCAAAGAACCTTTTTCAATTGAGAATATGTCACCAATTTTTACTTTTTTCCATTCGCTCATTATGTTATTCCTTCAGCAAATCCATCAGGCCTATGTTTATGAACAGATTGTCTTTTCCAACTTTCATGCATTTTAGGATTCCAATATCTTCCAACTGATGCAAATATCTTGAGGCGGCTTTACGTTCCACTCCGAGTGACTTTACAATGAATTCAACTTTGCAATATGGATTTTCAAAAAGAGTTTCTATTAATTCTTTTGAATAGATTTTTGGAGCTTCTGTTTTTACTTTTTCTACAGTATCTTCCAAAAGTTTTTTTATGGCTTTTACTTTCTGGATTGTATCGGCTGCGGTTTCTTCAATTCCCTTTAGAATAAAAATAATCCAATCTTCCCAGGCCTCGTTTATGCGTACATTTTGCAAGAGCTTGTAGTAACTGTTTTTATTTTTAATTATGTATGAACTAAGATACAAAATTGGAACATCAAGGTGATGCTTTAAAATCAAATAGAGAATATTTACAATGCGGCCTGTCCTTCCGTTTCCGTCATAAAATGGATGAATGCTTTCAAACTGATAATGCAGAATGGCGAGCTTTGAAAGGCTATCGTCTTCGTCATTCAGATATTCTGTAAAATTCTTTAAAAGTTCATCTATATCTTCTTTTGTCTGAGGCGGTGTATAAACAACTTCGTTTGTTGTGTCATTTACAAGCTTTGTTCCGGGCATGGTTCGGATTCCTGCATCATTTTGAACCAGAACTTTTTGAATCTGAACAATATCATTAATTGAAATAAAGTCATGTTCCTTAAGCTGATTAAAACCTGTGTACAAAGCTTCACGGTAGAACATAACTTCTTTTGTAGCTGAGTCAATTTTCTTTACTGTCTCTGATACAGCCTTATAAAGATCATCTTTCGTTGTGATGATGTTTTCTATTTCTGAGCTGTCTTTTGATTCCTGAAGTACAACTGCATTTATAAGAATTGATTGATTAGGAATAAGATTTGCGCAGCCCTTTAATTCGGCAAGCATTTTTACAGCTTTGTTTTCTGCTTTGAGAATCTTAATTGTCTCCGTTTTTGAAGAATCAATCGGAAGCTTTTGTAATTCAGTCATGTCCCAATTATACTCTACTTTGGTACATAATACAAGGGATATGTACTGTTTTTTGCAATTTTGGTACATATAAAAGAAACATGCGCAATTTTTTGGATTTTTGGTACATGAGATTCCGAAACAAGTTCGGAATGACTGTATATTTACGCTGCGCTGTAAATCTCTGCTTCGAGTTCGCGGATTGCTTGAAGGTACTGCGCTTTGCCGCCGAAGAGATTTACAATTTCTGCAGGGGTTCCGATTCCTTTGATTGGGTCTACGGTGAGAACTTTCATATCTTCTATTTCTTCAATTCCGGTTTGGGCGTATTTGTCTAACAGGGCGTTCAAAACTGTGCGGGCTTTGTCGCCGTATTTTGTCCAGTAGTTTCGTTTGCGGACATTTTCGGCGCGTTCTTTTCTTGTGAGGGCCGGGGCAGCCCAGGCTATGTGGCAGATAAGGTCAAAAATATCCAGGTCATTTTTTATTTCGTCTTTCAGCTCTTCAAAGATGATTCCTTGGTTTTCTAACTCTTCTATAATGGCGCGCTTTTTTTCTGCGTCGTTCCAGGTCTGCAAGAAATTATCGAGTGAGCGGTAAGAAGTGAGGATTCCTGTTTTGCAGTATTCTTTGAGGCTTGTGGTTATCAGTTTTCCGTTTGCGTCCAAAAATTCCTTGCGTTCGCTAAGGATGTGAACATCAACACCGGCAATGCGGACTTTCTTGTGTTTTTTATATTCCTGAGGGTCTTGTGCTGCTACAGCAGGGCTTTCGAATTCCTCGCCAATGCGGTATTCTGGGAATGCAATTTCTTTGCCTGTTACCGGGTCAATAAGGCTTTCTTCAGTACCTTCATCTATGGTCTGTTCTGAAAGCTCTTCATCTTGTGACGCTTCTTTTATGCGGACTGGAGTGCCGTCAAAATCCTTGTCCGCGAATCGGTCTGTTGCATTACGGAAATCTATGATTGTGAAGTATAACTTTCCAAAATCTTCTTCAACTCTTGTTCCCCGGCCGATTATCTGCTTGAATTCAATAGGGCTGTTTATAATTGAATCGAGTACAATCAGCTTGCAAGTCTTTGCGTCTGTGCCTGTCGTCATCAGTTTTGAGGTTGTGGCAATTACTGGGAATGGCTTTTCGGGATTGATAAAATCTTCCAGATTGTTTTTTGCATCCTTGTCATCGCCTGTGATTCGCACTATGTATTTGTCTGTTTTTGCAGTTATTTCGCGCGGCGCATAATTGAGCAGGGCATTTTTCATTCTGTCGGCATGTTCTATGTCGATGCAGAACACGATTGTTTTGTCGTAGGGATTTGAGTTTTTAAGATATTCCATTATCTTTCGCGCTACCAAATCCGTCCGTTCATCTATGATTATGTTTCGGTCGTAATCTTTTGTGTTGTAAAGACGGTCTTCTATTAATTCTCCATCAATGTCGGTTTTGTTGCGTTCTGGTCTGTAGCCTTCCAAATCTACATTCATTCCCACGCGAAGAACTTTGTAAGGAGCTAGGAATCCGTCGTCAATTCCTTGTTTGAGGGAATATGTATAAATTGGCTCTCCAAAATATTCGATGTTTGAAAGTGCCTTTGTTTCTTTTGGAGTGGCGGTCATACCGATTTGAGTTGCGCTTGAAAAATACGTGAGGATTTTATGCCAGGCCTTGTCTTCATCAACAGAACCCCGGTGGCACTCATCAACGATAATCAAATCAAAAAAGTTTGGGCTGAATTTTCTGAACGCGTCTGTTTCTTCGTCATAATTCGTAAGCCCTTGGTATAATGCAAGATAAATTTCATAGGACTTGTCGATTTTCTTGTTTTTGATGATAGTTAGCTTGTCTTTGAAGTGTTTAAAGTCGCCCTTTTTTGTCTGAATAATCAGATTGTTGCGGTCGGCAAGGTAAAGAATTCGTTTTTTTCTGCCGGATTTCCAGAGCCGGTAGATGATTTGAAAGGCCGTGAAGGTTTTGCCAGTTCCTGTAGCCATAACTAGAAGGAGCCGCTTTTGTCCGCGGGCAATTGCTTCTACCGTGCGGTTGATTGCGATACGCTGATAGTAGCGTGGCGTGTGGCAATCTGTGCCAAAAAAATATTGGGAAAGTGCCGTGTTTTCGCTTTCCGTGTCATTAAGTCCGTTGTAGCGTTTGTAGCAAGCCCATAAGTCTTCCTTTGTCGGAAAATCATTTAAGCCTAATTCCTGCGTGATTACAGGCTTTTTGTTTGCACCTGTTGTGCCGCAGTTTTTCCGGTATTGAATTACGAAGCCGTCTCCGTTTGAGCTGATTGCTACAGGAATATCAAGAGTTTCTGCATAGCCCAATGCCTGTTGTAATCCTGCTCCGACTGAATGATTGTTGTCCTTTGCTTCTATTACTGCCACCGGTATGTTCGGCTTGTAATACAGGATGATGTCTGCCCGCTTTTTTTCGCCTCGTTTTGTCTGCCTGCCTTTTACAAAAATACGGCCGGCGGTAAAAGTTACTTCTTCGCGTATCTGGCTCTGCATGTCCCAGCCGGAAGCTTCTATTGCAGGGAGAATGTATTTTGTGATTGTGTCGCGTTCCGACATAGACTTTTTTGCGTCCGCCATGTTCTTATATCATACCACAAAGTTTATGGATTGCCCACTAGTAATAAAATTTCTTTAAATTTTACAAAGGGGCAATTCTTTCTGCCATATTTCATTCCGCGGGGGCGTTACGGGGGCGGCCAGCCCCTGTAGAGAGGGTAGCACGCAACGGAGTGCGGGCGCAGGGGGAGACTTCCCCCTCCTTGAATGGCAGAATTTTACTCTAAAAACTCCAAATTCTCTTTACAAAAGGCTTTGTAAAAGGTATTATTCTTTATAATGAAGCGTTTTACATATTTACTTTTGGCATTGCCGGTCTTGTTTTGTCTGGCCGCGCTAACATTTATTTTTCATGCTCCTGCCGACAATCTTTCTAGGCACGTAAAAATAACATATCTTACGGTGGGAAATCCTCCGTCCAATAATTCTACAAGGGAAGTTCTTGACGCGCTGAACAAGGTCCTTACGGAAAAAGTCAATGCGGAACTGGAGCTTATCTATGTTCCCTGGGACGACTACATGCTAAACTACAACCGCCTGCTTTCCAACAAGGGAACCTGCCTGGATCTTGTGGGAACTGCATCAGACTGGCTTGAAGCATGGCCGAATGTTCAGAGGGGAGCCTTTATGCCGCTTTCCATATCCATGTTAAGGAAGAACTGCCCCTATACTTTTTCCAAGGTTCCCTACGAGCATTGGGACGGATGCAGCTTTAACGGAAGAATCTACCTTATACCGGAAGACAATTACGTTCAGTGGATAAACCACGGCTTTATGTACCGGGGTGACTGGGCAAAAGAGGCCGGGCTGGAAAAGGGAATCCAGTGCTGGGAGGACATTCTTCCATACTGCAAGTACGTCCGCGAAAATAATTATGTTGAATACCCCTTCAAGTGCCAGTCAACCAGAAGCATAGCAATAACCCTTTCCAACGGATACATTTTTTCCAAGAGCCTTTACATTCCGCTGGACGGAGTTCTTGCAAACCTTATGTTTGGGGTTAGCCGCGACAACACGGAAAAGATTTATTCCCCCTACTACGAAGGTGACGAGCTGCTTGCCTTTGCAAAGCTTATGAAGGAATGGGACAAGGCTGGCGTTTGGCCAAGCGACGTGCTCTCCGGCTACGACTGGAACAACCGCGAGGAATTTATTGCCGGAAGGTCTGCTCTTGAATGCCACCACACGGACACTTTTTATTCAATCGTTGGACCCAAACTTAAGGCCAACTTTCCCGATGCAGACTGCAGCTTCTTCTGGTTTGGAAAGGAAAGCGGAAACCTTGTGCGCACAACGCTCACCCACGGGGCAATGGCTGTCTACGCAAAAAGCAAATACCCTGAGCGGGCGCTAAAAGTCTATGACCTTTTGCGTAACGACCCCGAATGCTACTATCTTATGAACTATGGCATACGCGGAAAGCAGTACATCATAAAAGATGACGGATTCCGTGGCTACCCCGAAGGCTACAACCCGGAGCGCGACAGTTTTTCCACAAATTTCTGGTGGGGCCGCAACGACCAGCTGGAAGTCCGCACATCCGAAAACTGCTGGGACAAATACGAAGAGCTTGTTGCCCAGTACGACAAGGTTGCAATAGACTATCCCTATCCCGCAATGATTTGGGACTTTTCCGACATTTCCGCCGAACTGGAAGCAATCGATGCCGTTTGGAACAAGTATATGCTAAAGCTCAGCTTTGGAAAGGTAGAAAATGAGCAAACCTTTGTAAAAGAATTTAGGGATGAGCTTAAGGCCGCTGGCATAGAAAAAGTCTTGGCCAGCCTCCAGATGCAGCTTGACCGCTTCCGCAGAAAACATTCCAGAAGCAAAATACAGAAATAGTTTAGCCGCAGGAGAAAAAATGGAAGACTTTATTGGTTATTCAGTTAAAGAAAAATTGAGCACTTTATTTGCGGTAATTTTTATATCTGCATTATCCGTTTTTGCTTTGATTGACGGAACGATGCCTATATCGCTTCCTATTGTTATGCTTTGTATGGTTCTTTTCTTTATTAAGGAAAAAAAATCTGTTTGGAATAAATATAAAATCGAAAATAATTTTCTAATCATAAAAAGAATCAAAAAAATGCAAATGTTCGATCTTGGTATCGTGGAAAAGGTAATGGTAAAAGGAGATGCGCTTATATTAAAGTTTCAATGTGAGGTATTTAAAATTTTTGCTGATAAAAATGCATCCAAAATAATCGAGTACTTTTTCAAGAATAATATTGAGTCAATTTATAATAAAAAGTTTGCTGATCTTGATGAATCTAAGCGCTTAATTAATGTTGACGAATCGGATTCAAAAAAACATGGAAGGCTAGTTGCAATTCTTACATTCATAATTTCTGTATTATGCTGTATTGATTTTATTGTTGAAAGGACTAATGAGTTTGCAATTTATGTTTTTATAGCATTTTTTGGATTGCTTGCTGCTATAGCTTTTGTGGCCTTTATTTTATCTTTTAGAAAAAAAACATATTCAGGCAAGGAAGATGAATATATTGATAAAGATGGTTTCCATCTTCTGAATAACTTTATACCATTTTCTGAAATTTCTGAAATGGCCAAAATTGTAAAGAAATGGAATCTTGTTAATTTAAAATTGAAAACAAAAGACAATAAGGAATATGAAATATCAACAGTAGGTTTTAATGGCGATGTTTTATATGAAATGTATCTGGTAAAAAAAATCAACAAATAAAAAAGGCCTAAAAGGAATGCCTCTTAGACCTTGAATGACCCTGGCGGGAATCGAACTCGCAACCTTCAGCTTAGGAGGCTAACGCTCTATCCAATTGAGCTACAGGATCAGATATGCATCAGAAGCAACCCGAGGCTTTTGGGCTTCAGGCTGCCGCTGTTGTTTTTGCTTTAATTATTTTGCGCGTTCAACGAATGAACCGTCGCGTGTGTCAATTACGATGCGGTCTTCTGTGTTGCAGAAGAGAGGAACACGGACTTCAATGTCTGTGTCCAAAGTTGCAGGCTTGAGGGACTTGCCGGAAGTATCGCCCTTGATTCCTGGTTCGCAGTACTTGATTACGCGGGTAACCTTTATAGGAAGGTCAACACCAACTGGCTTTCCTTCGTAGTATGTTACCTTGAGCTCAAAGTCGTCATCGTCACCTTCGGTTTCTGATGGCTTAAGGTAGCCAGCGTTGTCTCCGAGGTCTTCTTTTGTAAGGATTACGTCGTTGTACTCTGCGTCCATGAAGTGATAGTCTTCACCGTCAATGTAGGAAAGTTTTACTGTTTTTTCTTCAAGGTCTACTTCCTGGAATTTTTCGCCAGCATCAATTCCCAAATCCTGTGTGCTACCGGTAACGATGTTCTTTACGCGAAGATTAACTGTGATTCCCTGGCGGCCACCCTTCTGACCGAGCTTTTTCTGAACAATAAAAGGAGAACCTTCAAAAACAAAGGCAGAACCTACTTTGATTTCATTTGTTGATATCATGATTTATCTTCCTTCAATAAAAGAATCTAGATTTCTTACAATTATATATAAATCGCAGAAAAGTTTCAATAGCTCGCGTGGTAATTAGCTGCATTCACTGGGAATCTTTTTTGCTGACGGATGTTCCAGCCTGTTGCCACCAGCGGTCTTCGTAAAGTTCCGGCTCTTCGGGGTTTGCCCTTTGGCTGATGAATGGCGTAATTACCATTAGGCCTTCTTTTTTTGCGGCCCTTAAGAAGCGCTCCACCGGGTCGTCCCAGCCGTGGCGGGAAAGCACTATTGCCCCCCAGTGGATTGGCATGGCAACTTTTGCGCCCAGTATTTTGGCCGCTTCCACGGACTGCTCGGGGAACATGTGCACTTTTGGCCACTGCATGTCGTACTGGCCACATTCCATTATGGCAAGGTCAAAGTCTCCGAACTTTTCGTGGATTTTTTGGAAGTGTCCACCAAAGCCAGAATCTCCGCTTTCAAAGACCTTGTGGTTTCCGTCCTTTAGTACCCAGCTGCACCAGAGGGTGTTCATCCTGTCTGTAAGACCCCTGCCTGAAAAATGCTTGGCCGGAGTGCATGTAATGGAAAGGCCTTTTTCTTCCGTCTCTTCCCACCATGCCATGTTTGTGATTTTTTGCTTTTGCACGCCCCAGCGCTCAAGGTGCTTTTCTACTCCCAGGGGAACAATGTAGCGCCTTACCTTTTTGTCTATTTTGCGGATAAGGTCATAGTCAAGGTGGTCGTAGTGGTCGTGGGAAAGAAGCAGGATGTCTGTCTCCGGCAAGTCCTCCGCGCTAAGTCCCGGGTTTGAATAGCGGCGGCTTCCTACAAAGGAGACTGGTGAAATCATCTCGGAAAAGACCGGGTCAACAAGAATCTTCATGCCGTGCATCTGTATGAGCAGTGAAGAGTGTCCGAACCATGTTACGCGGACTTCCTCTTTGCTGACAGGGGAAAAATCCGGCTTTTTTGTGGGAAAGTCAAAGTTTGGTCGGGTTGCTCGGCCTGAAATTTTCATTGGGTCGGGGGCAGGATTCTTCTGCATGGAAAGGACTGAAAAATCTTCTTCGTTGTGGAATTTTTTACCGTCAAAGTTTAATGCCCTGTGGGAATAGTCCTTTCTGTCTTCCTCGCTTGCCCTGCCACCAAAAGGCTTCCATGCCCTTAGAAAGATGAATGCAAAAAGCGTTACCGCCACAAGGAGTATCGCAATGCCTATGCCGATGTATGTTAAAATATGAAGGAACTTGCTCATGAATATAATATAGTAAAAAAATTTCTCTTTGGCAAATTAAAGCCTACCCCCGATTGGAAGGGCGGCGTAGCCGTTCGCGAAAGCGAATGGAGCCGAAAGGCGGAACCCTGGAAAGCGGGTTTGCAGATAAAAGCGGGTCCAAGAAAAAATGAATAATTGAATAAAAGTTGAATTTTTTATAAAATGTTTCTATATAAATGTAAAATGTTTTTATATCTTTTTTAAGGAGCTTTTTTATGGATCCAAAGAGACCGCGCGGACGTGAGAAAAACGTTACGGAAGGCGGAAGTGGCGTACACAAAAGAGGGGACGGTCTTGGTACCGGGCCTGTAGGTTCATCTAACGGTTACAACGGACATTCAAATTCATCGGGAGGAAATTCATCCGGCGGTTATGGCGGAAGCAGCGGACACTCTGGCGGTCCCAGCCGTGGCGTAAAGCTTGGCGGTGGCGGTCTTGTGGCCATAATCATATTCCTGGTGGTTCAGTTTTTGGGCAAGGGCTCTGGCGGCGGAATACTTTCCAGCTTGCTTGGCGGAGGCTCTTCTTCTCAGGGTTCAGCCGGCAGCTCAATTTTGGGCAGCCTTTTGGGCGGTGACACATCTGCCCCTTCCGGTTTTTCCGGTGCAAGTTCCGGCAACAGCGTTCAGACTTCCTACAACAACTACGACAAGACTGTTGCACCCGGTTCAAGGGAAAAATATACAAAGATTGCTGGCAACGGCAACGATGACGTTACAATCATGGTCTTTATGTGCGGTACCGACTTGGAGTCAAGGAACGGTATGGCTTCCAACGACCTTGCAGAAATGGCGGCTTCCAACCTGGGCAAAATCAACCTGATTGTCTACACTGGCGGATGCAAGAGCTGGCGCACAAAGGGAATCTGCAACAGCAAGAACCAGATTTATCAGGTTACAAACGGTTCCATAAAACTTTTGGCGGAAGAAAGTTCCAAGAAGATGATTGATCCTTCCACACTTTCTTCATTTATTAAGTGGACGGCCGGAAAATTCCCCGCAAACCGCTACGAGCTTATTTTCTGGGATCACGGCGGAGGTTCTGTAAGCGGCTACGGCTACGACGAAAAGTATCCTTCTGCAGGTTCAATGACTCTTGCTGGAATTAACAAGGCCCTTAATGACGGCGGCGTAAAGTTTGACTTTGTTGGCTTTGACGCATGTCTTATGGCTACTGCAGAGACAGCCCTCATGATGAACCGCCACGCGGACTACATGATTGCAAGCGAAGAGACGGAGCCTGGCATTGGCTGGTACTACACAAACTGGCTTAACGATTTTGGTCGCAACACTTCGCTTTCTACTTTGGATATTGGAAAGAAGATTGTAGACGACTTTGTTGCAACTTGCGCAAATCAGTGCCGCGGTCAGAAGACAACGCTTTCTGTTATTGACCTTGCGGAATTCTCCAATACGGTTCCTGAAAAGCTTTCTTCTTTCTCCAAGTCCATTACTACAAAGATTAAGCAGAATGAATATAAGGAAGTTTCTGATGCCCGCTACCAGACAAGGGAATTTGCAACAAGTTCCAAAATTGACCAGGTAGACTTTATTGACCTTTGCAAGAACGTGGACAACAGCGAGGCTAATGCCTTGGCAAAGGCCCTTAAGGGTGCAATCAAATACAACAAGACTTCTTCCAACATGACAAACGCTTACGGTGTTTCCATCTATTTCCCATACGCGCGCGCTTCTTACGTGGACAAGATGTGCGACACCTACGACGACATTGGCATGGATTCAAGCTATGCCCAGTGTATTAAGGAATTTGCAAACCTTGAAGTTAGCGGACAGGTTGCGGCAGGCGGTACTTCTTCTGCGGCAGGCTCACTCTTTGACTTCCTTGGCGGCATGACTGGCGGTGCTCCTGCTTCCGGTTCAGATGCAATCGGCGACTTGCTTACTTCCTTTATAACAGGCGGCGGTTCTGCTAGCGGTGGCGGTCTTGGCGGTGGACTTGGCGACATTCTGATTAGCGGTCTTACGGGGCGCAACATTGGCTTTATGGAAGACTCGCAGCTTTCTGCAAAGCAGGCAGGGGAATACATTGCTGCCAACCGCTTTAACGCAGGTGCCCTTTCTTGGAAGAAGGATGGACAGAACAGGGACGTGATTTCCCTTACGGAAGGACAGTGGTCACTTGTTCACGGTCTTGACCTTAACATGTTCTATGATGACGGAGAAGGTTACGTAGACCTTGGCTTGGACAATGTTTACGACTTTAGCGAAGACGGAAGCCTTATTGCCTCTAGCGACAGGACATGGCTTTCCATTAACAGTCAGCCTGTTGCCTACTACCACTTGGACACAACGGAGCTTGGCGGAGACAAGTACACTATTACAGGCCGTGTTCCGGCAATGCTTAACGGCCAGAGGGTAAACCTTATCCTTGTCTTTGACGACGAGCATCCACACGGCTACGTGGCAGGCGCAAGGACCGACTACCGCGAAGACGATGCACATGCCCAGGCAAAGAACATAACCCTTATTTCTGAGGGCGACAAGATTGACTTCCTTTGCGACTACTACTCTTACCAGGGCGAATACAAGGACAGCTACTACTTGGGCAACCAGCTTACGGTTGGCGCTGGCGGTGCAGATTCACTTAGCATTAGCAACACCAATGTGGGAAGCGGCAAGGTAAAGGTAACCTACCGCTTTACCGACATTTACAACCAGCAGTACTGGACACCGGCAATAGTTTATTAAAGTACATTAATAGGGGAGAACTGCCGTCATGCCGAATTTATTTCGGCATCTGTACTTGTTTTGTAGTATAGAGACCCCGAATCAAGTTCGGGGTGACACTGTGCGTTTTCCCCTTTTTATTCTTATGCAAAGCAACCGGAAATCAATTTTGCTGGGAGCGGAACACAAAATTGATTTCCATGTTAATTGATTGGCATTTCCCAAAAAGGATAAAAGATGATTTTTCCAGGTTTAAAAAAGTTAGAAAAAGAATTTGGTTTTAAGGACAACGGAAAATTTGTTTATGGCTTTATAGAAAGCACCTACGTGATGTTTGCAGACGGAGAAAATCAGAAGCATGTCTGGTTCCGCTTTCCAGTTGAATTGAATGAAGAAGACAAGAATAAAATTTCCTCTTGGAAAAAGAAGGGCTATGCAAAAGAAATAAGCTTTGGACAGTCCTTTGATGCCGAGATAACCTTTGCGGAATATTTTATTCCCTCCAAGGTTTCAAAAATCAAAGAAGTAATAGAAGACATTACAAGCTATATAAAGGAAAAATACCCGGAAGCAAAGGCAAGGTGCTGCGGCGAAAATTGCATCTCCGACCCCGGTTCAGAATTGGGTGTGTATGATATAGAAGGTTTTCTTGTTCCCTTATGTCCTTCTTGCGCCAAGCGCTTGGAGGATGATATTGAAAAAGCCTATGAAGAAGAAAAGATAAAACCCAACAATTACCTCCAGGGGCTACTTGGTGCTTTTACCTTTCCAATACCCGGAATCTTGCTCACAATTCTTTTCTTTATGCTTAGAAGGATAACGGCAATTTCTGGGCTTGTTTACTATATTCTTGCCCGGAAGGGATATCTTTGGGCAGGGGGTAAGTTCAATAAAATTGGAGTGCTTATAATATCAGGGGCAAGTGTTTTTTATGCTGTTGCCGGAACCTTCGTTGGCTACGTTGCCCTTATTGTAAAAGAATTTTACAAGGAATTTTCTGCGGAAGGAGTTTCCATATTTAATATAATAAAATATGCCGTAAAAACTGTATTGGATAATCCCGTGGTAAGGCATAATCTTATTGTGAACATTCGCCTTTCCCTCTTGTTCTGCGGCGTCTGCATTATAATTAACATGGTGCAGTCATTGAAGCAAACCGAAAAAACAAAGGTAAAAAAATCTTCATAAAAAGTAGAAGGTTCAATGTTTTTTGTCATGCTGAATTTATTTCAGCATCTGTACTTGTGTAGTATTAGGAGACCCCGAAACAGGTTCGGGGTGACATTTTTGGAACTGGCTCAATATTATTTTTGTGCAAAACGAGCTCACCAACCTACGCGGGATTGGAGGGGCCCGCCGCAGGCGGGTTGCGGAACGAAGTGGAGTAATGGAGCCGAAAGGCGAAACCCCGGAAAGCCCGTGACGAGATGGCCTGTCTGCCGGTTATAGCCAGGGAATGAATGGTAGAGCCTGTAAAAGTACCGTCCAAAAAAATCAGAGAAAACTATTTTAGATGCTTCCGGGCAAGCGGTTTTTCTTTAGGAATTCCTCAAACTCGTCTTCTTCGAGCGGGGTGGAATAATAATAGCCCTGAATGTAGTCCGCGTCCAGTTTTGAAACTATCTCTGCGCCCTCTGCGGTTTCTACTCCCTGAATTACAACCTTTGCCTTGGATATGCGGCTTATGTCCAAGATTGACTGGAAGAGGACCTTTTCTTTTTCTCCGCCTGAAAATGAGGGGATTACGATGGACTTGTCTATTTTTATGATGTTGAAAGGAATGGACATTAGTTTTTTTAGCGATGTGTTTCCTGTTCCCAGGTTGTCAAGGCAGATGCTGTAGCCGTCCTGCGACAGTGCCTGTATGTTTGTGTTGAATGATTCGCTTGCTTGCCCTGCTGCAGTTTCCGTAATTTCTATGCTTATGCAGGAGTGGGGCAGGGAGTATTTTTTTAGTATTCCGTTTATGGTGTCCCTTAGGTTGTCCTGGATGCATTCAACAGAGGAAAGGTTTATTCCTATTGTCTGCAAGCCGTAGCTTCCCAGGTGGCGCTCAGTAAAGGTGCGGCATACTTCGTTCATCATAAAATTTTCCAGTTCCAGAATGGAGCCGTTGCGCTCGGAAATGGGGATGAATACAGATGGGCTTATTACATTGCCGTTTTTGTCCGTCATGCGGAGCAGCGCTTCTGCCGTGTCGTAGGTCTTTGTCTTTAGCGAATATATTGGCTGGTAAAGGACTTTTAGGCGGCCTTCTTCTTCTGCGTTGTTGAGCAGGTTTTGCGTATTAAAGAGGAAGTGGATGTTTTCTACAGGCAGGTCCTGGCTTTTTACAAGGCTTAGGTTTTCTTCTATTCCCTTGTCCAGTATGTGCATAAGGTAGGCTTTTATTTCGTCCGTGGAAGAAGCCTGGTCCGGGCAGCAGATAAGGCTTACAGTTGCCGGTATAAGAATAGACTTTTCTTTTCCTGCGCGGAAGTTTGTAAAGATTTCGTGTGCCTTTTTAAGAACTGTGTTTGCAAAGTTTTCGTCTTCCTTGTCCAGGACAATCAGGTATGTTCCCGGAAAGAATTTGAATATGAGGGAATTTTTTAGAAGGTTTTCAAAGGCCTTTTTTTTGATTTCTGTTACCATTTCCGTTCTGTCACGCTGAACAAAGGCGGTTACAATCTTGGCATCGTGCAGGCAGACGGCTATGCAGTAGGTCTTTCTTTTTCCGGATATTTTTTTTGCGCACAGTTTGTTGAAGCCTTCTTCGTTAAAGAGGCCTGTCATTCTGTCTACGAATGATTCTGGTGCCGGCATGGTAAAATATATGCTTACGATGGAGATGGAAATGGCAAGCGGGAAAATTTCTTCGGTATGCAGTACGTTTTCCACAACAAGGGCTACTATGCAGGAAAGGAGTACGAATATGTAGATGAATGTGTTTTCTACGGATGTGTAGACCCTTGCCGGAATAAAGAAGCATGTTGCCGTAATAAAGCTTATGGCGAGCGCGACCGAGTAGATTGTTTGGAAAAGACTTGTCTCCTTGTATTTTAGCGAGCTGTCTATGTAGAATAGTGATTTTGTAAAGAAGTTGATTACCAGTATGGCGGAAACTGCCAGTGCCAAAACTATGATTGCTGGTTTTAGCTTTCCAAGGCTTAGCTTAAAGTTAAAGAGGGCTGCAAAGTAGATTGGCCAGAGGAACATGGTGTAAAAAAAGAGGGTTACGATTATGTTCCTTAGGACAAAAAGACCTGCGGCACTTCCTATAAGCCCCGATGAGTCTATGACGGAACCCAGGTCTATTATGACTGTGGCTATTACAATATTAAGGTAAACCTTGTCTTGAAAAATCATGAGGGGTTGCCTGATAAGGAATATAATCAGGAAGGATGCCGCTATTATGAGTGCGCATAGGTCAAAAGAGATTATTGTATTAGGCATTCAGCGCCTCCAGTGAAAAGAATTTTACAAGACCCTCTTGTATGAGCGGTGGTGAATATAAGTCTCCCTGCAGCATTTCCACTGCATATAGCTGGGCTGCAATGTTCTGGGAATTTGTGCTGATTTTTTTTGCCTTTACCTTCGTGTTGTATTTTTTGAATGCTTCTATTAGCGTGTTCATTGATTGGGTAATTTTGCCCTGCTGCTCGCCATGTTCAAGTGACGGCATTATAACCGTGGCTTCCGCAAGGTTGGCATTCATTAGCATCTGTATGTTTACGTGGGTGTTGCCAAGGTCTTCGAATGTAAAGCTGAATCCCTGCTCCTGAATTTTGTGTATCTTCCTTAGCACAAGCGGTGAGTAGTTTGCAAGTGCTGTGTCTGAAAGGATGAATCTTATCATTGAGTGGGGAATAAAATAAATGTCCGCTATTTCGCAGATGGTTTTTTCCGCATCATTCTTTGTTAGCTCGCTTAGGGGAAGGGGCAGTTCCACGAAAGAAACCTTGTGGTCTATGAGACGGGCCTTTTGGATTGTTCCGCAGACTGAATGGTAGGTGTAGAGGAAAATCTGTTTTGCAAGTCCAAGTTCTTCTGCGGCTTCCATAAGCTCTTTTGAGTATGCCAAGCCGATTGATCTGTCCTTGATGTAGTATTCCGTTTCTATGCTTTCCGCTTTTTTTGTGCTGCTGTTGAAGGTGGGCTGGTAGGTGATTTTTATGCTTTCGTCTGCGAGTGCTGTCTGTAGCAGGCTTTGGATTAGCTTCTTTCTCTTTAGCGAATTTATGTCCAGGTCTGATGCGGAGATTAGTTTTTTTGCGGGCCTGTTGTAGGGAAATGCCGCAAGTTCTATAAAGGAGCAAAAGTCTTCGTAGCTTGAGTAGTGCTCGGGGTAGGAAATCCTGCAGCAGCAGAATGTGTGCACTATGTTTATGTTGCCGATTGTGAAGGGGCTTGAGAATCTTTTTTCTATTAAAGAGCGCACCCTGTCCCCTTCAAGTTCATTGGTTTCTTTGTAGCAGAGGGCGAACATGTTCCTCTTTACGTGCATGACGGTAATCTTTTTTGAGATTTTGCTAAGGAATTTTGCCGCCAGGGAAAGAAAGCCGTCTGTAAGGGCGCTGTCAAATTCGTTGTCCATGGCGGGAATGTTGTCCAGTATTACAAGCAGGCATTCCCACTTTACCTTTGCGCGGATAAGGGTTGCGCTTGCAGAATAGAAGGCCGTTTCGTTTTGCAGGTCTGTCTTTATGTCTATGTAGTTTGAAGTTGATTCTATGGTCTGGTAGGCAAGCAGGGCTACAAGTGGAAGCACCAGGTTTATGGCATGGACGGAAGGTAAGATAACCTGCGTAAGTATGGACAAAACGCTGATTGAAATTAGAAAGACTACAATTGGCCTGTCTTTTTTTGTCATGCTTTCCCAGGCCCTTGCGGTTAGTATGCTGATGTAGGCAAGGTAGTAGGCTATTATGGCAAAGAAGAGGGGAAGCTGCTTAAAAGAGCCGTCTTCCGTAAGGTAAAAGAGGAGCGGTTTGAATTTGTTTACCGCAAGCAAAATGACAGACAGTACCGCAGGGGCAAAAATAAGGAACTGCTGGCGGGGCAGGGAAATCCTTCCGTGGACAACGGTGTAAAAGTAGCCAGTAAAGAAGGCTGCGCAGAGGATAAGCGACATTGCCGTGATTGCACTAAGCAGGGGCAGGATAAAGGGGAATGCTTCTACGGTTTTTTGCGAGTTTTTTGCCAGAAGTCTTGCTGCGTCTGCACTTATAAAAATGATGTTTATGGCGCAGCAAAGGAAAAAAAGCCTGTTTCGGGAGACGGATGGTGCTCTTCTGATTGCGGCTACGCTTCCTAGCAGGGCAAGGAGCACGAAAGCTGCTATGTTAAACCGTATATTATCCATGCTTTTACTATATTAGCAGATTTTGCTGCTGTCAATTGAAGGTTTTTTGTTGTTTTTTTTGGCGGCAATGCCATTTTTTCCATTGTATTTAACCTGCTTGCCAATATTCCTTGTATGTGGCGCTTGCGGGGTCGCTTGAAACTTCGTTGCGAGAACCGGCTTTGTCTGCCACCTTGCCAAGCAGTACCGAGCCATGGATGGCGACTTAGCAGCATGCAGAAGTGCAAGGCGTTACTTTTCAACAAGTGTTTTTTTGGGGGGAAAGTTCCCTTCGACAGGCTCAGTGAACGTGGTTTGTTTGTTGCCATGCGCGCCCCTATGCCCCCCCCCCTTAGCGTTTTCGGTGAGGGCGCTCCCTGAGCTTGTCGAAGGGGGGCGGCATCACCGAGAATGGAACCGAAGGACGGTGACGAGGGGCATGTTCGGTCGAATTAGCAAGGTGCAAAATGGCAGAGAATTTTAGGCTTCCGTCCAGAAAAGTACCGTGCTTAAAAAAAGCCTGATTAGTATCGTTTTACAAGGTTGATATTAATACTTAAATGAATCTGAAAGCTAAAAATAGCGTTTTTTCCTTGAATTTAAGCCAAAAACACTATATTTAGCAAAAAAAATTGTAAATATTACAAAATTCAGTTGCTTAATTTTTTTAATTGGAGTAGTATATAGTTATAAAGTTTAACCCTAAAACAAATTTTTATATTCAGTGAGGTTAGAGTATGGTCCAGAGAGATGAGTGGAAAGGTTTTAAAACCGGACGCCTTTGGCAGGACGAAGTAAACGTCCGTGAATTTATTCAGCTTAATTACACACCGTTCGACGGTGATGCAAGCTTCCTTGCAGGTCCAACTGACGCTACAAACAAGCTTTTTGCAGAGCTTCAGCGTCTCCAGAAGGAAGAGCACAACAAGGAGTCTGTTGGTCTTGACGGAAAGAAGCGCTCAGGCGTTCTTGACCTTGACACAGACATTGTTACAGGTATCAATTCCCACAAGCCGGGCTACATTTTTGCAGACGGTTCCCAGAAGGATTTGGAACAGGTTGTTGGTCTCCAGACAGACAAGCCTTTGAAGAGGGCTTTCATGCCTTTCGGTGGAATCCGCATGGCAGAGCAGAGCTGCGAGATGTACGGTTACAAGCCAAACGCAGAGCTCCACAAGATCTTTACAGAGTACCACAAGACTCACTCTGACGCAGTATTCCAGGTATACTCACCAGAGATCCGCAAGGCACGTTCAGCACACATCCTTACCGGTTTGCCGGATACATACGGACGCGGACGCATTGTTGGTGACTACCGCCGCATTGCACTTTACGGTATTGACTTCCTTATTGAACAGAAGCAGAAGGACTTTGCAAACATCGGTGACGGCACAATGACAGATGACGTTATCCGCCTCCGCGAAGAAGTTGCAGAGCAGATCAAGGCTCTTGGCCAGATGAAGGAAATGGCTGCTTCTTACGGATTCGACATTTCTAAGCCTGCAAAGACAGCAAAAGAAGCATTCCAGTGGCTCTACTTCGGCTACCTCGCCGCAATCAAGACACAGAACGGTGCAGCCATGTCTGTTGGCCGCATTGCAACCTTCCTTGACATCTACATTGAACGCGACATCAAGAACGGAATCCTTACAGAATCACAGGCACAGGAACTCGTAGACCACATCGTTATGAAGTTCCGCATGGTACGCTTTGCCCGCATCGAAAGCTACAACCAGCTCTTCTCCGGCGACCCAATCTGGGCAACCCTCGAAGTTGCAGGTCTTGGCCAGGACGGACGCTCAATGGTAACAAAGAACGACTACCGCTTCCTCCACACTTTGGAAAACATGGGCCCATCTCCAGAGCCAAACAACACAGTTCTTTACTCACAGAGATTGCCTAAGAACTTCCGCGACTATGCCGCAAAGATTTCTATTGACACATCTTCTATCCAGTACGAGAACGACGACATCATGCGCCCGGTTTGGGGTGATGACTACTCTATCTGCTGCTGCGTATCTGCAACACAGACTGGTAAGGAAATGCAGTTCTTCGGTGCACGCGCAAACCTTGCAAAGGCTTTGCTCTACGCAATCAACGGCGGTAAGGACGAAGAAGCAGGTCTTACACCAGGCGTACAGGTTGGACCGGAAATGGCACCAATCACAAGCGAATACCTTGACTACAACGAAGTAATGCACAAGTACGACATCATGCTTGAATGGCTTGCTGGTTTGTATGTAAACACACTCAACGCAATCCACTACATGCACGACAAGTACTACTATGAAGCAGCTGAGCTCGCACTCATCGACACAGACGTCCGCCGCACATTTGCAACAGGTATTGCAGGATTCAGCCACGTTGTTGACTCCCTCTCTGCAATCAAGTACGCAAAGGTTAAGGTTCTCCGCCGCGACATCGACGTTACGGACAAGAAGGGCAAGAGAATCTTTGCTCCTAACATGGCTTACGACTTCCAGATTGAAGGCGACTTCCCACGCTACGGCCAGGATGATGACCGCGCAGACGAAATTGCAAAGTGGCTTCTCAAGACATTCATCGGAAAGATCAAGAAGCACCACACATACCGCAACGCAGAGCCAACAACCTCTATCCTTACAATCACTTCAAACGTTGTATACGGAAAGGCTACAGGCGCATTGCCAAACGGACGCAAGGCACACGAGCCATTCTCTCCTGGAGCAAACCCATCATACGGTGCAGAGACAAAGGGTCTCGTAAAGAGCTTGAACTCTGTTGCAAAGGTACCTTACGAATACTCACTCGACGGTATCTCAAACACACAGACAATCAACCCAAGCGCTCTTGGTCACTCAGAAAGCGAGCAGATTAACAACCTTGTTAACATCATGGACGGATACTTTGCAAAGGGTGCACACCACTTGAACGTAAACGTATTCGGCGTAGAAAAGCTCAAGGACTGCCAGGCTCATCCTGAAAAGCCCGAATATGCAAACTTCACGGTTCGCGTTTCTGGCTATGCAGTACGCTTCATCAACCTTACAAAGGAACAGCAGGACGACGTTATTGCACGTACCTGCCACGCTTCTCTGTAGTTTCGACTTGCTTGCCAGGGCTCATGCTTTAGCATAAATGTTTTAGCATTAAAAACTCTGGCAGCATAAGAAGGCCCCGCCTGGATGAAAGTCTTGGCGGGGATTTTTTTTCTTTTTTTGGACGCAGTTTTTTCTTTTACAAACAAGCTTCCCAAAACAATCCATTGATTTTGACACAGGCCTTCCAGGGCTCGGTCACCCTCGGCCCCGCATACGCGTGGCGGCTTCGCCCCCTTCCACGCCATGCTCAGGCCATTTCCCTTTTCAACAGATTATTTTGTATGCGAAAGCAAAAACTCCAGTGCAGGAAGCATTTTGTTCAATAGACCCGCCTTTATGAGCATGTTCCAGAAGGGCTCAAGCTTTTTCCAGCCGCCGGTGTAGGCAAAGTGGGAAAGCTTGCTGGAAAGACTTTTGTCGTGGGAGCAGGATGCAAAGATATTCTTCCATGAATAAAAGTCCCGGTAAGCCTTTTTGTAGCCATCTTCAAGCTCTTTCTGGCTAAGCCTTGCAGGTTGGTAAACCGCGTGCCGTGTGTCGTAGCGGCTCCAGTCATAGCTTCTTATGCGGCCTTCCTTTTCCATTTTAGAAAAGAGCCTTGTTCCAGGGTAGGGGGTAAGCACATGGAAAGTTGCCGTAGTGATTGCATTTTCCACCGCCCAGTCAACTGTGCGGCTAAAAGTGTCCTTGTCATCATCGTCCAGTCCAAAGACAAAGCTTCCGTTTATCATAATGCCAAGATCGTGCAGCCTTCTTACAGCGGCGGCATAGTCCCGCGAAAGGTTCTGTGCCTTGTTGCTTTGGGCAAGGTTTTCCAGCGAAAAAGTTTCAAAGCCAACAAAAATGCTTCTTAAACCGGCATCAGCTGCGCGTTCAATCAAGTCCCCGTCCAAAATGGATGCAACCGTAGCCGCTCCCTGAAATACCCTCTTCATCCCCTTCATGCCTTCAAAAAGTTCGCGGGCAAATTGCCTGTTGCCAAGAAGGTGGTCGTCCAAAAAGTAAAGGTGCCTGCCCGGAAGTGAATCTATTTCCTTTAGGGCAGAATCCACCCGGCAAGTGTAGAAAGATTTGCCGCTTCCGTAAAAGGCATCCTTGTAGCAAAATCGCAGTGGTGGGGGCAACCCCTGGAAACAACCAGCGAATTTGGAACAAAATACTTGCTCCTCTTAATCAGGTCCCGCCGGACAGGGGGAATGTTTTCTAAGCTGCGCTCTCTTGCAGTGTAGCAGCGTTCTGGCCTTTTCTTTCGGAAATCATCTATAAAGCGGGGAAATGCCTCTTCTCCGGGGCCCAGAATCACCGTATCCGCATGCAGCAGGGCCTCTTGTGGAAGGGACGTTACGTGCAAACCTCCCATGGCAACATAGACACCCCGGCTCCTGTAAGAATCTGCAATCTGATAAGCGCGGTAGGCATTCGTAACATAAACCTGCATGCAAACAAGGTCCGGGCTGTCGTCCAGAGTAAGCTTTTCTACGTGCTGGTCAACAAGCTCAACCTCGTCTTCCGGCAAAAAATATCCAGCTAGCGTTGCAAGTCCAAGCGGGGGAAAAAGCGAATACTTGATTGGCCTCCAAAAGGGGCTTTTTGCTTCCTCCAGGGAAGGAAGAATCATTTTTACTTTCATAATGCAAACAGAACCCTTTGCAAAAAAAATGCCACTGCCCAAACTTAGGCAATGGCATGCATTTACAAAACCCTAAATTAAACCTTAAAGCCTATTTTGCAGCCTGCTTTGCAGACTCGTAAAGCGGATATACCTTCTTTGCAATGCTCTTAAGGTCAGAGATGCGGCTGTCGTTTGAAGGGTGGGTGCTCAAAACCTCAGGTGGCTGTCCTCCGCCAAGAGCATTCATCTTTTCCCAGATGTTCACAGCCTCGTAGGGGTCATATCCTGCGCGTGCCATAAGCTCCGTTCCCATGCGGTCTGCCTCTGTCTCGCACTTGCGTGAGAATGGAAGGGTTACGCCAAGCTGGGTTCCAATCTGAAGCATTGCAGTTCCTGCATCACCCAAGCCTGCTGCCGTAGCAATAACCGCAACGCCAAGCTCCTGAAGAACCTCTTTGCTTGCCTGTTCGCGGCTGTGCTCCTTGAGTGCGTGGGCAATCTCGTGGCCCATAACTGCCGCAAGCTCGCCGTCCGTAAGCTTAAGGGCATCAATAATTCCCGTGTAAACAACAATCTTTCCGCCCGGCATGCACCATGCGTTAACAGTTTCGTCCTTGATTACGTTAACCTGCCACTTCCAGTCCTTTGCGTCCGAACGGAAAACCGTAGTCTTTCCAATAAGGCGGGTCGCAATTTCCTTAACGCGCTGTGACTGGGGATCACTTGCAGAAAGAAGTATTCCCTTCTTTTTTGCATCTGCAAGTACCTCTGCGTATGACTCGTTGGCACTGGCTTCCATCTGGGCTTCAGAGATAAGCATCATCTGCTTTCTGTTTGCCCCGACTTCTCCTCCTTCCGTCGTACTCATACATCCTGAGAATGCAAGCAGCAATACGGACATTGCCGCTGTTACAATAGATGAAAAAAATGTCTTCTTCATAAATTAAACCTCTGAAAAAAACTAAGTCAACTCCCATGCCGACTTCTTAAATCCCATTATACAACCATATTCAGTTTATTTCTAGTATTTTTTTTGCGGCGCTTTTTCCTGCAAAAGACCTGCGTCCCAAAAGAACACCCTGCCATTTTTTCTTATTTGCAAACAAGCAGCGCCATGGACGGCGCGTCAAATGTTTGCAATAGCCACAGGCAAGTTTTCGACAGAAAACTTGTAAGAAAAAATGGCAGGGAGGCCATTTTTGAAGGGCTTTCCGGGGTTCCGTGGGACCCTACCCACTCCATTCCCGCTTTGCGGGAACGCCTGCGGCGCCCCTCCAATCCCTGCCGTGCTTTCAATTGCTAAGGGAGTTTTTGAACTTCCCATTATTTTTTTGTCCAGCGCCCCTGTTCGGGTGTTCATATCAACTGCCTAAACGGTTGCGCAGCTTGACCGCGACCTTGTTTCACCTTTAAGTTCAATTTGACTTTATTTTTAATAACTTTCTATATATTGTATCTTCTTTATTCCCAAGTCTATCATTAAAAATTGCAATATACCCATGATGCCAATATTCATGTAGTGGAAAAATACTTTCTACATGGAATTCTTTCAAGATACCAATGCACTTTTTATACTCAGATTCTTTTTTTAGCCTTAATACTAATTCTGCTAGCCAATAAATATTATCAGTCTGAACATTCGATTTTTTTCTTCGCCATTCAATTGATTCATATACTTTCTCTAAAGCCTTAACATTTTCTTTTAAATTGTATAAACATTTACTTTCATATAAGCAGAGTTCTTGTTCCCAAAAATCATCTTCTTTTATGGCCCTAGCATACTCTATAAGCCGCAACGCCACTTCAGGTTTTTTGGCAACAAGATAAGATGCTTGAATTTTAAGATACTGTACTTTTGCCGAACCAGACTTTTCTAGCTTATCCTTAAATACACATTCAATTCTATTATTCCATTTTTTGTTTCTATACCAATCATCATTCATCTTTTATTTCCTGCGCCTCAATTAGCGGGCGTCCACATAACATACAATATGGTGAGCCTCGCGATGTTAGAAACCGCGGATTTACGGCAAACTTAAATAAAAGACAAGCGGCCGAGTTACCGCAAACAAA
>Ga0310695_10003639_pt1 | contig 29853 bp, 29 predicted proteins | sample RumenRJG_04DNA_FD_203882 | JGI IMG/M metagenome (GOLD analysis project Ga0310695, IMG submission 203882) | Bovine rumen microbial communities from Lethbridge, Alberta, Canada - RJG_04 (v2) (version 2) | ecosystem: Host-associated > Mammals > Digestive system > Stomach > Rumen | place: Canada...
GATTCCGGAGTAAAAGGCGGTGTGAATGATTCGGAAGGGGGCGAAACATCAAATGGCCTTCCTGGAGAAGGCGGAGGTCGCGGAGGCGGAAACGGAACTGGTGATGGAGGTGGTGGCTCTGATGAAGGAGTCGGCACAGGCACACATCCGGTTGATCATAAGCAGAAAATTGTTTATATCAGGCCCTCGAAGAAGAGAGCTGTATGTAAGAACCGGGAAAAAGGAGAATATATGATTTCCTATACACCCTCAGCATCTGCCAGCGACGGGTATTTGGAGGTTTTTATTGCTGCAGAATCTGGAAATTACAGCACAGATGTGGTGACGGCTTCTTTGTCTGACGGAACGCCTCTTGATGTCGAAAAGAACCGGATTGCAGGCCTTGCGTTCGTGGCGGGAGCGCCGATTAAAATAAATCTGGAACTCGATTTCGATGGAGATTACTGCAGTATGGAGGTGAAAGCTTATGGACATACGCTATAAGATGTATCCTTACCCCGTGCTTGCGTATTTTTTGGATGATTATAAAGACAAGCATGCATTTGATGTGAAAATTACGGAAGTGAAGGATGGCTTCGATACGAAGCTTGTGTTTGAGACGACGCTTACAAATAAGGATCTTCTTGGGCTAGTCCGGGAGAGGAAGGCTTTGTTTGTATATCATATGGAGTGTGCACAAACTGGGTTCCGCAAGGTAATTCGTACAGACAAATGCTCTTCGTTTTATGTCTTGTCAAACCGTGAAGTAAAGAATCTCGTTCAGATATGTCCGTTTATTGTGGCTTCAGAGAATCTCAAGTCTTATTCTAGTGCGGATTTTGATGATGATTATAAAGGTATGTCTTTTGATATTGAAGAAGGATGTGTTCTTGCCGTTGGGCAGCAGGTGAATGCGGACGTATCGGACAGTATTGATGACTTAGCGAATACCCCATCCATTTTTTCAATCATTCAGAATACGGATGAAACAGTGCATGAGATGAGGGTGGACGAAAGCGGGGAAAAAATCGTTATTCAGTTGCCGTTTAACGATTATTACAGCTATAAGTCGCTTTCACAGAACCCGAAGTTTGAACCGGTGCTGAACGCGTTAACAATCGTTCCGGCGTTAGTCTTCGTAATTGAGGGGATGAAACACTGGGATGGTGGAGAGATGGATAGGCGCGAGCAGGATTGCGGATGGTTCCGGTCGATAAGGAATGTGCTTTCGAAAGAATTTAATATTGACTTGGAAGCTGGCAAATTGTCTAGCCTGGATTCCATGGATCTTGCTCAAAAACTGATTGGCAGTCCTCTTCCAGATGCGTTTGCGGAACTTTCCGGCGAGGAAGGAGGAAGCGCATGATGATGCCCTTTTTAAAGACAGATGATATGAACGCTGTTAAAAATAATATAAATTCCTTAGCGAATCATTTTACAGAAGATGATAATACCTGGCTCGAGACGGAATTTGGGAGAAACATTTTCTCGGATTCCAAATTTCCGATGCCTAAGGTTTCGCTTAACATGACAGAAGATGTTCCGGATAAAACGGATTCGGTAAATGTTTCCACTATATATGACGCTTTCCGCTTTCTGTCAGATTCGCAGGCTTCAGATGAGCGCCTTTGGTCTGCTCTCTGCCTTGGCCCGTTCTGGAGCTATGTTCAATACAGATGGAAGGTAAAGAAGAATTATTCAAAAGGGAATATCCTGCAGCATTATTTTTTTGGATTCGGAGCGAGACGGTCACTTACACGGAATGCTATGTCTCGCCTCTGGTGGACAGGAAGGCTCACATATGATAAGGTGGATTCTGATCCGTACCATCTGACCCGGTTTGTGACTCAGAATTCAAGATTTATCGTGGATATTCTAGAACGGAATACATCAAATAATCCTGAGGTGCTCCGTCCTTTTATTCAGGCAGTAATTGATGCAAAGGCAGACGGTATTCCGGTGTCATCTGAGCGGTTGCGCGACCTTGAGATTTATCTGGATGAGCTTGGCGGCATCTATATTCTGGACTGCCTTCCGGAACAGAAGATTCACGACAGAATCTTAAAAAAAGCGGAGCATCTTGCTGAGAAGGATAAAGCACTTGTGGGGAACTCAAGAAAACGGCAGTAAGTGATTTGCCTATGAATCTAGAAATGGTTCAAACGTTGAGAAATCGTAGAAGACGTCGAGATGTGAGATTGAGCGGGGAAAGAATGGGGGTAGTATTATGAGCAATCATGCGATAGGATATGCTATGGATGAGGCCAATAAAGGAATCTTGGATTTGCTTGATGCAGGTGCTTTTTCCGTGGCTACAGCGAAAAAATTAATTGCAAACAATTTGGATCTCGTTGGCGAGTATGATGGAAACCGCTATGAGGCATTGGACTCGATGACCTATACGCATTGTGGCAGTTGTTTGAAAAAATACGCTCCGGATGAAAAATTCATTGAGCATGGAGCCGCAGAAGATTGTATTACATCAAAGGATAAACTCGGTTGGGATTGGTGGTTCGATGCGATGGACGACAAAGAATTCGCAGCGGATTCACTTTGCATGGATTGTTTCCAGAAGATTTTCAAGGATGTATTATCGAAAGAAATACAGGAACGGATTGTTAAAGGGGCTACAAAAACTATTGAAGATGTCCCCAGACGGCCTCGTTTTTTTTGAAATAAGTCATCACTGCAAAGAGAATAGGCTAGTAGAAGAAGTCTTTGACGGAAAAGCATTTTGAGATGGGATTGTCGCACGTAGCATTTTAGGTGTCCCCTTCGGGGGAGCTGGATCGTGAAGCGAGACTGAGGGGGCAAGTTTTGTCAGCCAATTGGCTTGCGTTACGTGCCCCACCCACCGCTGACGCGGTTCCCCCTCCCCGCAGGGGAGGGCTGAAAAGAGGGCTGTCGCACGATGTTTTTCGTTCGTGCGATAGCCCCTTGTCTTGTTCATCGGAGCAGGAAGAAGAGGAACGGGAAGATGGCGAAGAAGATGGCGGTGGTGATGACGAAGGAGCTGATGGCTAGGTCGACGGTCAGGTGGTAGAGCTTGCAGGCGATGACGGCGTTGATGGCGGTCGGGCAGATGGAGAGGATCATCAGGGAGCCGCGCAGGACGGGGTCGTCGATGACGAGGCCGGTCAGCATGTAGAAGAACAGCGGCGAGATCACGAAATGGATGATGTTCAGGCTGCGGACGTCGTGCGCGTAGCGCTTGACCTGATGGAAGTTGATCAGGAAGCCGACCGGCAGCATCGCGATCCACGCGCCGATATGCACGAAGCTCTGGAAGACGACGGACAGGAACGCCGGGCGTTCGATGCCTGCCGCGTTCAGCGCGAGTCCGGCCGCCATGCCGAGGAGGCTCAGCTGGTTCGGGGACAGGAACATCTCGCGCAGGCTCTGCAGGCGGCTCGTCTTCTGCTGTTTGCCGCTCTGCTTGATATAGTAGTATTCTGCCATCGGGAACACGACGAGGCAGAGCAGGATGTTCTGGCAGGTGCCGGCGAGCTGGCAGTACGCAAAGCCCGGCTCATTGTACAGGATGAAGGCGCAGACCCCGCCGAGCGTGCCGAGGTTCGAGAGCATCGCGGACGAGATGAACGCGCCGCGGTCGAGCAGGTTCGGGAAGCGCCGCGCGAACGGGAGTCCGACGGCGCCCGGCACGAGCACGAGCAGGAAGCCGCAGATCGGCGCCCAGATCAGGCTGAAGTTCAGCGGCAGCACCCAGAAGCTGAGTAGCGAGAGCAGCGTGTAGACAAAGATGACATTGAAGCGGATGATCTTCGTGATGGCGGCGTCGCTGATCAGGTGCTTCTGATGCAGGAAATAGCCGACGATCAGCGGCAGCAGCAGGTCGGTGAAGACAAACAGCAGGCGCAGGTTCAGATTATCCAATTTGTATATTCCTTTCCATGTTTCTCTATTCCGTAAATCGGTTTACCACTGTTAGCCTATCATATTTTATGCTAAAATGTAAACAGTTTTTGTCGCGCATCCTATTTATAGAAGGAAAGCAGAGGGAGACAGCGGATATGCGGAACTTGATCCTTGGCTCGGTTTTCTTGTCGCTCGCCGGGAGCATCTGGGGCGCGATGTTCATCGCCGTGCGCCTCTCCATCTTCGTGATCCCGCCGATCCCGCTGGTCTGGTGCCGCTATGGCACGGCATTGATCGCATTGACGACGCTGATGTTCGTGACGAAATCCTCTTGGCATATCGACCGGAAGGACTGGAAGATCCTGCTGCTCTCGGCGTTCACGGGGCAGGCGCTCTCCATCGTCACGCAGGAAACCGGCACGATGCTGACCTCGGCGCAGACGGGCTCGGTCATCACGGCGGCGACGCCGGCGTTCATGGTCGTGTTCGGGTGCTGGCTTCTGCACGAGAAGCTGACGGTCGGCCGCGTGCTCTCGGTCGTGCTCGCGACGATCGGTGTCCTGCTCATCGTGTTCGACCCGGACAACGTGCAGATCACGGTGCTCGGTGGCATCAGCCTGTTCATCGCGGCGGTGACCTGGGCGCTGATGTCCGTGCTGCTGAAGCTCCTCTCGAAGTATTCGGTCGTGACGCTGACGTTCTACGGCGTGTTGTTCGCGTTCCTGATGCTGACGCCGTACGCCGCGCATTGGATGCTGACCGAGGCGGATTTTTCCGCGATTTCGCAGCCGACGGTATGGGGCTCGGTGCTCTACCTCGGCTTCATCTCGACGACGGCGGGGTTCTGCCTCTGGAATAAGGGTCTCACCTATATGGACGCGTCCATTGCCGGCCTCTTCATGTTTTTCCAGCCGGTCGTCGGGACCTTCCTCGGCTGGCTGCTCCTCGGTGAGCCCGTGACGAAATATTTCTGGTTTGGCTTCATCCTGATTGCGGCGGGCGTCATCCTGTCCCTGCGCGGAGGCAATACGACCGCAGAAGAAAAGCTTGCAATCGCCCGGGAAAAGTGATATAATCATAACGTCGCTGAATAGGGAGAAATACTTTTGTTCACTGCGACGATAAGCGAGGGACAGCTCAGGCGTCCCCAGATACTCTGCTCCTTGTCACGAGCAGGGAGCCAAAGACCAAAGAGGAGGTGATTTCGTGAGAAAGTACGAAGTCATATTTATCGTGAAACCGATGGAAGAGGAAGCAACGAACGCTGTCATTGACAAGTTCACGAAGCTGATTCAGGATAACGGCGGTACGATCGATAAGGAAGACCGCTGGGGCAAGAAGCGTCTTGCCTATGAGATCAAAGACTGCAACGAGGGTTTCTACGACCTGCTTTATGTTACGTGCGAGCCGGCATGCGTTGCCGAGTGCGACCGCGTCATGAAGATCACGGACGAGCTCTTGAAGCACATGATCGTCAAGTCCGACGAAGAGTAAGAACAAGAAAATATGGGGGACTGCAGAGAGTCTGTGCAGTTCCTGACGTCAGGGAGGGTTTGCCATGAATAAGGCGATTTTGACCGGGCGCTTGACGCGCGATCCGGAGGTGCGCTATACGAAGAGCGGCAAGGCCGTGGCTTCGTTCTCGCTCGCTGTGGATCGCCGTTTCGGCCGCAAGAATGCGGAAGCGAACGGACAGCCAACCGCGGATTTCATCAACTGCGTCGCATGGGACCGCCATGCGGATTTCGTTGGCAACTATCTGGTCAAAGGCAGCCCGGTGCTCGTCGAGGGGCGCATTCAGTCGCGTTCCTATGAGACACAGGAAGGCCAGCGCCGCTACGTGACGGAGGTCGTTGTCGACAATATCGAGTTCAACGGCCCGCGTCCGGAGGGCGCTGGTCAGCCGGGCAACAACCACTACAGCCAGCAGGCACCGGCACAGGCCCCGCAGGGTGGCCAGGCCGCGCCGCAGGGCAGCTTCGGCCCGGAACTCTCTGACGATGAAATCCCATTTTGATTGGAGGGAAACACATTGATGAGACGTGACAGAGGTAGAAGACCACGCAGAAAGGTCTGCCAGTTCTGCGTAGATAAGGTCGACCATATCGACTATAAGGACGTTGCAAAGCTTCGCCGCTTCGTGACGGAGCGCGGCAAGATTTTACCGCGCCGTATTTCCGGCAACTGCGCAAAACATCAGCGCCAGGTAACGGTGGCAATCAAGCGCGCACGCAATATCGCGCTGCTCCCGTTCACTGCGGAATAAGGATTTTCAGAGGTGCCGTACCGGCTGGTGCGGTGCCTTTTTCGTTATGCCGGAAAGGGGGAGAATCATGCGGGAACGCATTGCGGCAGCGATGGATATCTTTACGCAGCCGCGCCATTTCAAGCTGCGCCTGTTCCTCGAGGGGAATCTCATCGGCGTGTTCACCGGGCTCATGATTGCGCTGCTGCGCTTCCTGCTCGCGTGGTCGGAGCGGGAGCAGCCCGTTTTCTACGCGTATCTGCTCGAGAATCCGCTGGCCATCGTCGGCTGGTTCACGACGCTCGCGGGCATCGGCTATATCCTCTACCGCATCGTGCGGACCGACAGCATGACCTCGGGTTCCGGTATCCCGCAGATCAAGGGCATCCTGCTCGGCAAGATGCATATGCATTGGGGCCGCGTGCTCGTGCTGAAATTCATCGGCACGGTGCTCGGCATCGGCGCGGGGCTGTCGCTCGGCCGCGAGGGCCCGAGCGTGCAGCTCGGCGCCTGCGTCGGGCAGGGCATCGGGCGGCTCGGTCATAGGCCGCGGGTTGAGAACCATTACCTGCTGACGGCCGGCGCCGGCGCTGGCCTCGCCGCGGCGTTCAACGCACCGCTCGCGGGCGTGATTTTCTGCCTTGAGGAGCTCACGAAGACGTTCTCGCCGCTCGTCCTGATGGGCGCGGTCTCGGCCTGCGTGACCGCGACGACGGTGACGCAGGTGTTCTTCGGGGCGGACCCGGTCTTCCATATGGGCGAGGTGCCGGTCGTCGACGCCGGGCATATCTATCTGCTGCTGATTCTGCTCGGCGTATTCGTCGGCGTGCTCGGCCTCGCATTCAATAAGATGCTGACGTTCTCGCTTGACTCGTTTGCCCGGTCGAGGCTCAAGGCATGGCAGAAGCCGATGGTGCCGCTCTTCACGGCCGGTATCCTCGGCTTTATCCTGCCGCAGGTCTTGGGCGGCGGCAGCCCGCTCGTCGACAGCCTTGTCGTAAACGATTACGGCCTGCTGTTCCTGCTCGTCCTGCTCGCCGGGAAGTTCCTCTTCACGATGCTATGCTTCGGCTCCGGTGTGCCGGGAGGCATCTTCCTGCCGATGCTCGTGCTCGGCAGCCTCGACGGCGCGATCTTCGCGAAGCTCATGCTGGCCCTCGGGCTCATGGATCCGGTCTGGACCGTGGACTGCATCGTGTTCGGCATGGCGGCCTATTTCTCCGCGGTCGTGAAGTCCCCGGTCACGGGCGCTATCCTGATCATGGAGATGACGGGCTCATTCGCGCACATGCTCGCGCTGATCATCGTGTCGATGACCGCCTATCTCGTCGCGGATCTCGTGAACAGCCTGCCGGTCTACGATATGCTGCTGAACCGCAGCCTCGCCTTGCAGGAAAAGCTGCGCGTGCGCATCCGCTCGCACCGCATCATGGAGGAAGTCGTCGTCGAGGCGGGAAGTTCTCTTGATGGCATGGAGGTACGCGATGTGCCGTGGCCGAAGAAGGCATTGCTCGTCAATATCCGCCGCGGGACGGAGCAGTACGCGCCGGATGGAGCGGCGCGTCTGCAGAGCGGGGACTACCTCTACGTCCTTCTGGAGGCCGAAGATGCGCAAACGTTACAGGCGATGGCGCAGATGCGCGATTAATTGGATAAAAGAAGAAAAACCCCTTGATAAATCTTCTCGAATCTAGTACAATATTCGTACAACAAGAAAAAACAATACCTCGGGGGAGCTGCGGAAGATGAGCCGGAGCAGGATGCGGAAGGCTGATCCTGCAAGTTCCCGGGGAGACACAGGATGAGGAGTGTTTGAATGATGTTTTTGGAAGAGAGACAGGATCTGATTCTGCAGATGCTCGCCCGCGATGGCAAAGTACGCGTCCGCGACCTCAGCGAGAAATTCCATGTCACCGAGGACTGCATCCGCAAGGACCTCGGCGCACTCGAGAAGCGCGGCAAACTCAAGCGCACGTATGGCGGCGCGGTCCGCATCCGCGAGAACAGCCATATGGTCGAGGTCAGCAAGCACCGCAACACGGACGTTGAGGCCAAGCAGCATATCGCGCAGGCGGCGGTCAAGCTGATCCACGAGAAGGATATGGTATTCCTCGATATTTCGACGAGCAACCTCGCAATCGCTGAACTGCTCGTCAAGATGGATGAGGAGATCACGGTCGCGACGAACATGATTGATATCCTCGTCGTGCTTTCGCGCAACCCGAAGATCCGCGTGATTTTCGCTGGCGGCAAGCTCAACAAGAGCCGCGACGGTTTCTGGGGTGGCATGACGCTCGATTTCATCTCCCGCTTGAAGCCGGATATCGCGTTCGTCGGCGCGGTCGGTGTCGATGTCAAAGAGAACAGCGTTTCCACCTATGATATCGATGACGGCATCAACAAGGCTTCGATCATCCGCCACAGCAAGAAGGCCTATGTCGTCGCTGAGGCGCGCAAGCTCAGCACGGACGGCAACTATAACTATACGACGCTCGACACGCTTTCCGGCCTGATCACGGATTCCCTGCCCTCGCAGGAGATCCAGGACGCAGCGAACTCCTACGGCGTGGAGATCATCCTGCCATGATGCGGTCGTTTCGGGTGCCGGAGGACCATTGGTACAGCTGGTCAAAACTTTATACGGGACTCGTGAGAGGACTGAAGGTATATGGATTCTACCTTCTAGTCCTTTCTGTTTTTCGCGCGTTCTTCATCCTCTGGATGCATGAATACATGGGCGCAGGGACTGGGATGCATGATGTCCTGCTCGCGCTCTGGCGCGGCACGCGGCTGAGCTTCCAGACGGCGGCCTGCCTCGCGCTCGTCAGTTTTCTGCCGGGGTTCCTGCTGCATTATCTCTGGAAGAGGGCGGAGAGGCCCGTCGTGCTCGCGCTGAATGCCGTGCTGCTCGTGCCGCTTTCGGTTCTCTATGTCGCGAGTTTCCCGTTCTACCGGCAGTTCCACGCGAACTTCAACCAGATGCTGTTCACGGGGGCGAAGGACGATGTCGTAGCGCTGTTCTGGACCATGGTCCAGCAGTACTACCTGCCCGTGCGGCTCGCCGGGGCGCTGCTGCTGGCATTCGTCCTCTGGCGTCTGCTGCGCGCTTTCCTCGCAAAGGATTTCCTGAGCGGCTGGTTCGCGGGACTCCCCGTCCCGCGCCCGGTCCGTTATCTCGGCCGGCTCGCGTTCCTCGGCTTTTTCTACCTGATGGTCCTGTTCGGCATTTTCGGCGGGTCGACGGGGTGGCAGACCTCGGTGGACTGGGAGAACGCCGGCGTCACGAAGGATGATTTCCTGAATGAGGCGATCCTCGATAACCCGCAGGCCATCTACCGCGCGTGGAATCTCAACCGCCGTATGCTCGCGTGCAACGGGCTCGACTTCACGGCCGAGGACATCCGGAACCTTGCGGCGCTCTATTCGCACCGCGCGCCGGACTCCGACGACCTCGACACCTATCTCGTGCAGCAGGCACAGGGACCGCAGATTGAGAAGCCGAAGCAGATCATCGTGATCCTTTCGGAGAGCTTCGCGAACTGGCCGTTGCTCGACAAATACAAGGATATCCCGATCAGCAACGGCATGCGGTCCTTGATCGCCGAGGACGATACGGACTACTGCCCGACGTTCTTGCCGAACGGCGCGAGCACGGTCTCGGCGGTCACCGGCGTCGTGACGGGGTTCGCCGACGCGAACCTGTACCTCACGACGATGCCGGAATCCTACCGCGAGCCCTATATCACGGCCAGCGCGCCGCAGATGGCAAAGCTCGGCTACGACACGGCGTTCTGGTACGCGGGGCCGGCGACCTGGGAGCGCATCGGCGCGTTCACGCAGGCGCAGGGATTCGCGCATTTCTACAGCCGCGGGGACTACGGCGACGTGCCGGGCAGCGTCTGGGGCTGCGAGGATGAATACCTCTACGCGCATGTCTTGGACGGCCTCTCGGCGGATACGCCGAGCTTCAACGTCGTGCTGAACGCATCGAACCATTCCCCGTACGACGTCGATGTCGAGGCGAAGGGCTTCGACAAGGAGGCCGTGCGCGAAAGCCTGCCGGATGATGTACAGAATGACGAGGAACTGCTGAAGGAACTCGGGCATTATTGGTATGCGGACCGCGAGCTCGCGAAATTCGTGAAAGCGGTCAAGGAGAAATGCCCGGACAGCCTGATCGTGATTGTCGGGGACCACGGCGACCGCTACAACATCCAGAAGACGCCGCCCATGTATGAGCGCTATGGGATACCGTTCATCATCACGGGCAAGGGCATCCATAAAGGAACCCTGCTGCCGGACAGCGCGGGCAGCCAGATTGATATCGTGCCGACGCTCTTTGAGCTCATCGCGCCGAAGGGCTGGCAGTACTATTCCGTCGGGCGGAGCCTCACGACCGAGGCACGCCGCGGTGTGAACTACGGCTTCTTCATCACGAGGCAGGCCATCGGCAAGGCCGATACTGTGCCGCTCGTGCCGGAGAGCGTAGACGGCGGCGAGGCGCCGGTCATCGACGACCAGGCCATGCAGGACTACATCAACGCCGTCCGCAGCATCTCGTGGTGGCGTCCGAAATATGGGCCGACGCTCGACGATGCCTTGGTGGATGAGATAGGGAGATGAAATTTTGCCGAAAGATAGGATGGAACCCGGAATCCTCGACCTGCGCCATTGCAGGCTCTGCCCGCGGGACTGCGGGGCGGACCGGGCATCGGCGCCAGGCTTTTGCGGCGCCGGCATGCGGGCGCGCATCGCGCTCGTGTCCCTGCACCCGTGGGAGGAACCCTGCCTGACCGGCACGCAGGGGAAGGGCGCGGGCACGGTGTTCTTTTCGCATTGCAACCTGAAATGCTGCTACTGCCAGAATGCGGAAATCTCGCATGGCGGCAAGGGCATCGAGGTCACGGACGAGCGGCTTGCCGAGATCTTCCTCGAGCAGCAGGCGCGCGGTGCGGCGACGCTCGACCTCGTGACACCGACGCATTACGTGCCGCAGATCCTGCATGCGCTGGAGCTCGCGCGGGAAAGGGGCTTCCATCTGCCCGTCGTCTATAACTCGAGCGGCTATGAGAAGGTCGAGCTCGTCCGCGCCCTTTCGGGCTTCGTCGATATCTATCTGCCGGATCTTAAATACGCGGATGACGCATCCGCCATCGCCTATTCGCGTGCGCCAAAGTATTTCGAGACCGCTTCGAAAGCACTGCTGGAGATGTTCCGTCAGACCGGCCCTGCTGTGTTCGACGTCGAGGGACAGATGCGGCGCGGCCTGCTCGTGCGCCACCTCGTGCTGCCGGGGCACCGCCATGAGAGCATGAAGCTGCTCGACTGGCTCTGGGATACGTTCCGCGACGATATCCAGATTGCGCTGATGAATCAGTACACGCCGATGTATCATGCGGCGGAACACCGCGAGATCGACCGGCGCCTGACGACCTTCGAATACGAATCCGTCGTCGATCACGCGCGCGAGCTCGGCATCACGCACGCCTACGTGCAGGAGCGCCGCGCGGCCTCGCGGGAGTACGTGCCGGTGTTCGACGGCAGAGGCGTGGAAAAAGAAAATCTCGGATGAGAACCCTTTGGGGGGCTTAAAAACAAGCGGGAAATACGATACAATAAACTCAACTTCGAATTTATTCCTAGCATAGGGGGGCTTGTATTGCATATCCCGGAAAACTACCTGAGTCCGTCGACCTGCGCCGTGATGGGCGCGGTCATGCTTCCTGTATGGCTGATCGCCGTGCAGAAGGTCAAGAAAGAGGTGCCGAAGGAGCGGATGCCGTTGCTCGGCATCGGCGCGGCGTTCGCGTTCCTCGCGATGATGTTCAATATCCCGTTGCCGGGCGGTACGACGGGGCACGCGGTCGGGGGAACCCTGCTCGCGATCCTGTTCGGGCCATGGTCGGCGTGCCTGGCCGTGAGCCTCGCATTGATCGTGCAGGCCGTGTTCTTCGGCGACGGGGGTATCCTCGCCATCGGGGCGAACTGCTTCAATATGGCTTTCGTCATGCCGTTTGCCGGCTATGCGGTCTATCGCCTCGTCCGGCGGATTGCCCCGCAGCATGAACTGCTGGCGGCAGGTGCCGGCGCCTATGTCGGCATCAATCTCGCGGCGCTCATGACGGGCATCGAATTCGGCATCCAGCCCGCGCTGTTCCACGACGCGGCGGGGCAGGCGCTCTACGCGCCGTATCCGCTCTCCATCGCCTTGCCCGCGATGATGATCGGCCATCTGACCATCTTCGGGCTCGCGGAGGTCGTCTTCACGACGGCGGTCTACGCGTATCTGCGGAAGGCCGCGCCGGATCTCGTGGCCGCGAAAGCCATGCATGCGGGCAAGTCCGTCTACGCCTTGCTCGCCGTGCTGATCGCGGGGACGCCGCTCGGGCTCCTCGCCGCAGGGACGGCTTGGGGCGAATGGGGCGCTGACGAGATCGCGGAGACCGATGGATTCGGCGCGGCCCTCGGCTACACGCCGGCCGGCATGGAGAACGGATTTTCGTTTGATGTCCTGCTCCCGGACTACAGTGCGGCGGGACTCCCGGATGTGGCAGGCTACCTGCTCTCCGCGGTGATCGGTGCGGCAATCCTCATCCTCGCGTTCCGCGTCGCGGCGTCGCTGAAGCGGCAGCCGGTCGACTATGGGACTCGATAACGTAACGTAATGTATTAGGGCGGCTTTTATCATGGAACTTCCGGATTGGGTTTTGCAGGAAGAACAGTATCAGCCAGACCGGGATAGGGACGCGTTCCTGTCCCGGTCTCTTTTGCGTATCCTCGCGGTCGTGCTTTCGCTCCGCGCGCAGGGGCGGGGGCAGACGAAAAAGCGGCACGCGGGGCGGGCGTTGATTTTCCTGCTCGTCTGGCTGCTGCTGACGGTCACGGCCCAGAACACGCTGATCCTGCTGACCGAGCTCGCCGTGACGCTCGTCTACCTCGCGTTCTGCGATGGGCGGACCATCCGGCGCGTGCTCGGGGCCGCCCTCTTTGCCGCCGCGTTTTCGCTTTTCCTCGTTTTGCCGGCTTTGTTTCTCGGCAGCGGGGCGCGCGTTCTGCTGTTGCCGGGCAAGACTTTCCTGACGATGTGCGCGGTGACCATCCTCGCGGAGCGCTATGCCTGGCACGCGCTGACGGCGGCGCTCGCGGCGGCACATCTGCCGCAGACGGTGATTTTCCTGCTCGATACGACGCTCCGGAGCATCCTGCTCCTCGGCGAGGAGGCGGAACAGATGCTCATCGCGCTGAAGCTCCGCTCCGTCGGGCATAACCCGAGAAAAGGGCGCGCCGTATCCGGCGTGCTCGGGGCGCTTTTCCTGCGCTCGCGGGCGATGTCAGAGGAGATGGCCGAGGCGATGACCTGCCGGTGCTTTACCGGAACCTATGGCAGGCAGGAGAGGGAGGAAGCGGAAGATGATTGAATTCGAGGATCTCTGCTATGCCTACGACGGCGTGCCGATCCTGCGCCATGTCGATTTCCAGATCCCGAAAGGGCAGGCGGTCGCGCTGCTCGGGCCGAACGGCGCCGGGAAGTCGACGCTGCTGCGCATGCTGAACGGCCTGATCTTCCCGGAAATCGGACAGTACCGCTTCGAGGGGACGGAGATCACGGCGCGCAGGATGCGGAATCACCGCTATTCGAAATGGTTCCATCAGCGCGTCGGGTTCGTGTTCCAAGACCCCTCCGTGCAGCTCTTCTCGACGAGCGTCCGCGAGGAACTCGCATTCGGCCCCGAGCAGATGGGGCTGCCGGATGCGAAAGTCCAGCAGCGCATTGAGGACGCGATGCGCCTGTTCCGCCTGGAGGGCCTCGCTGACCGCACGCCATATACGCTTTCCGGCGGCGAGAAGAAGCGCACGGCCATCGCCTCAGTCTTCACGATGAACCCATCGGTCTGGACCCTCGACGAGCCGCTCGCCGCGCTCGACGAGAAAAATGCGGCCTTCGTGCTCGATTTCCTCTCCTCACTGAAGCAGGCGGGGAAGACCCTGATCTTCTCGACGCACGACCGCCATATGGCCGATCGCTTAGCTGACGCGCGCCTCGTGTTCTGCGACGATCACACGATCCGCTATGAAACTTGATACGACAAAGCGGGCAGGAAGCCGATGCTTCCCTGCCCGCTTTGTCGTATCAAGTTTTGTTTGTTTTTTCGGTGGTTATTATCATGGTACGATATCCCTTTTTTACTGTATAGAAGGAGAATAAATATTTAACGCGAATTATATTATAAGAGAACCAATAAGTCGAATAAAGAAGGCCTGTACTCGAGACCCGGGAAGTCTCGAAACAAGGGGGAATGTGGGATGTTAAAAATTACTTCCATGAAAACGCGTTTGATGCTTGCCATCGGCGGCGTTTCGCTGATATCGACGCTTTGCGTTGGTGCGTATTTCATTGTCGGTACGGTGCGCGATAATCACGCGCAGCTTGCCACGTACAGAACTGACCTCGAGGAAAACGTGGGGAGTCAGCTCAAGGGAGAGACAGAGGTCGCCTATGGGATTCTCAACGAGTATTACAAGAAGCAGCAGGCAGGTGAGCTCACGGAGGAACAGGCGAAGAAGGAGGCCGCCGACCGCGTGCGCGACCTGCGCTATGACGACGGCAATGGCTATTTCTGGATCGATACGGTGGATGGCAACAACGTCGTGCTGCTCGGCAGGAAGGATGTCGAGGGAACGAACCGTTTCAACGCAAAGGACTCCAATGGGGATCTGTTCATTCAGGAGATCAACAAGTCGGCGCAGCAGGAGGGCGGCGGCTTTACACGCTGGACGTTCCCAAAGCCGGGCGAGACGGAGCCTCTGCCGAAATACGGCTATTCTATCGAGTTCAAACCATATCATTGGGTGCTTGGCACGGGCGTCTGGATTGATGAGATCGATGCGATCGTCGCGCAGAAAGAGGCGAAGCTCGCGGCGGATTTGCGCACGAGCATCCTGGAGGCGCTCGGCGTGATCGTCTTGCTGCAAATCCTCCTCGCGCTCTTTTCACGCTATATTGGCGCGAACATCGCGCGGCCGATCGTACGGACGACGGAGCGGCTCGGCATCATGGGGACGGGAGACTTCCGCCTCGAGGGTGAGGCTGCTGCGGAGATGCAGGAGCTTGCCTCCCGTCCGGATGAGCTCGGCACGATGGCACAGGCCATGCAGGAGATGAATGGAAAAGTACGCACGCTCATGCGCAATGTCGCGCAAACGGCGGAGTACCTCGCGGCGTCGTCTGAGGAACTCACATCCTCGGCCGAGCAAGCGGCGGAGGTCAGCCAGTCAATCGCCGAGTCCATCGTCAAGGTTGCGGGCTCCTGCTCGGAGCAGTTCGACGATGTGCAGACGGCCAACGAGCATACAAAGAAGCTTACGCAGCACATGCAGAACTTTGAGGGGCAGCTCGAAGAGACAGGTCACCAGGTTCAGCAGACGAGCGATGTCGCGACCGAGGGACGTCAGGGTGTCGAAACGGCTGTGACAGGCATGCAGTCCATTCAGACGAATGTCAGCCACATCGCGGAACTCATTGAGGGTCTTGGGGAGAACTCCAAGCAAATCGGCGAGATCGTCGACACGATTTCCGGCATCGCCGAGCAGACAAACCTCCTCGCTCTCAATGCTGCCATTGAGGCGGCGCGCGCGGGCGAACATGGCCGCGGCTTCGCTGTGGTCGCCGATGAGGTGCGCAAGCTCGCTGAGCAGTCGCAGGAAGCGGCGAGTGAGATCTCAGAGCGCATCGGCCGCATCCAGTCTTCGACGCAGGAGGCTGTGGACGCCATGCATCAGGGACTCTCCGAAGTCATGGATGGGACAAAGACCGTGCAGGGCGCAGGCACTTCCTTCGAGGGCATTGCGAGCATGGTCGGCAAGGTGGCAGAGGCATCGCAGGCGATGCAGTCCTCCGTCGAGCGTCTGACGCAGAGCATCGGCCGCATCGACACGGCAGTCGAGGAGATCAACACCAAGAGTCGTTCTGTGGCGGATGAGGCGCAGACCGTCTCGGCGGCGACGGAGGAAGAAACGGCCTCGATGCACGAGATCGCGGACGCGAGCCGCAAGCTCGCGGAGCAGGCGCAGAACTTGCAAAATTCCATCGCGGTGTTTAAGATATAAGCAGAATGGGTACTTACGAAATCTGGTGTGCACCCCGTCAATAGGACACGGAAAAAAATAATGGATATGCGGTTCGCTTGAGCGGCGAGCCGCTTTTTCTATGCGGCAAGATAATGGTTATGGTATTCCTGTGATTGCATATTGCTAATTTGCATTCTAGTGGATATTTCTCTTTTTGTGGCATAATAATACCCCCAGACAAGACAGTTTGTTTTTTCTGTCCTATCTAGGGGGATCCTATCACAGTGCCGTCACTGGTCCCTTTTGTTTTGAACCGATAAGATAGAGGTGTGGGAAGCCCTTTCGAGGATGGATGGTCATTCTTCTGGTGAGCCGTCGGGATCCTCGAGGAGGCTGTGCTGGCCGAGCATGGTGGTCAGCGTGCTGCGGTTGAAGCGGTAGGTCGGCGAGGCGAAGTCCTGTCCGGCGTCGTAGTGGTTGGACGGGGCGTTCAGCAGGCCGCTGATGGTGTCGTAGAGCATATCGTTGGTGAAGTAGCGGAACTGATGGCTGCGGAGCGCCTGCGTATGCATCGGGAAAGCGGAGCGGTAGCGCGGCGAGAGCCAGACCGCCATCGGGATGCGCACCATGTCGAAGCTGAACACATCCGGGTTATGCGAGATGGCGAGGTTTTCGCCGTGGTCGGAGAAGTAGAGCATCGCGGTCAGATGCAGGTTCTGCTGCGCGTAGTCGTGGATTTCCTGCAGGATATGATCGGTGTAGAGGATGCTGTTCGCGTAGGATTCCGTAGACGAGATGGTCGAATCGCCCTCGGCGGTCTCGAACTGGTTGAATGCGGACGGATAGCGGTTGTTGTAGTAGATATGGCTGCCCATGATATGCAGCACGATGAAGTTATTCTTGCTCGGGTCGACCTGCTGGAGATAGGGCAGGAGCTCCTCATCGTATTTGTCAGAGAAATTGTAGGAGTCGTCCGTCCAGAACGCGTGGTCCGCGGTCTTCGCGACGAGCGTGATCGCGCTGTCGTACTGGCCGTAGCGGCCCTGATTGCTGAACCACCAGGTCTCGTAGCCGGCCTTGCGCGCGACGTCGATGATGGAGTTCGAGTTGAAGAATTCCTTGTCGTTGTACTGGCTCTGCTCCGTCAGCGCGCGCTGGAGCACGGGGACGGTCTGCGACCATGAGGAATACGCGTTGTAGAACTGGATGTAGTCAGGGCTGTTCGCCTGCGAGGACATCCACGGGGTATCGTCGTACGGGAAGGAGGGCGTGAACGCCTTCATGTAGTTGCGCGAGGCCGATTCGCCGATGACGACGATGATGGTGCCTGGTGCTTTGACCGATGCGGTCTGCGTGCCGTCGAGCGCGAGCTCCTCGTAGCGGTCATCGTGCGTGACGCTGTACGCCTGCGTCTGTTTGACATAGGAGTCGACGTCATGGAACAGGCCGGCGATGGAGGTCTGCGGCAGGTAGAACGCGCAGGTGGCGAGTGCGGCGGCGAGTACCGCAGCGAGTGCGCCCGTGCGGCCCGCAGTCGTGCCATCCTCGAGTTGTTCCGCAACGCGGAGATGGCAGCGATAGGCCCAAAAGAGAAACAGCGCGAAGCCGGCGAGAATCAGGATCGTCGGGATGACGCCGACATTGGAATGGATGAAATCGAGGCTCTCGCGGTAGTTCGTCAGGTAGACGGCCATGATGGAGGCCGGCGTCAGGCAGTGCCAGACCATGACGTAGTAGGCGTACTGCATGAACGGAACGACGAGCAGCAGCGCGTTCAGCAAGGCGAACAGCAGCGAGAACACGCGCTTCCAGCCGAGACGGAACAGCACGCATTCGAGCGCCGTCAGCATCAGGAATTCGCTCGTGCCGACGAGAAAGTCAAAGCAGATCAGCGACTGATACCAGACGCTCTGATAGGTCCACGCGTAGAGCAGCGGGAAGGCCGAGCACCAGGCGAGCCCGGTCAGCAGGTTCGGCAGCGTGGCGCGCGAGAAGAGCGGCAGGTGGCTGCCGTACTGCACAAGCACGAGCCCCGCAAGCATCGGGATGGCGATCGGCAGGTAGTACTGCGCCCCCATATCCTGGCCGATATCGGCGTAGAAGGCGATGCAGCAGATGAAGTAAACGGCGGCAAAAGCCAGCCAGCGCAGCCATTTGCGGCTTGTCGTGCGCGTGGTATCTATCATGAAGGAATTCCCCTTTTCTGCAATAAATGAAAATGAATTGCAAAATGCATATCCTTATAAATTTTACTAGGAATCGATAGGAACGTCAATGCTTGGATGGACGAGTGTCGAGGATTAAATTTTTTATGGCACAGGGGACGCGGAGAGGGTGGCGTTTTCTCTGTCCTGCGTTCTGCCTGAAGCGGGATTCTGAGAAAAAAACGCGTTGTCAAAGGCCTGCTTTTCTGCTAGAATATATAACTGTTGCGAGACAAAAACCACAAGATATAGTGAAAGGCAGGGCTGGATACCACAAGATGTAGTGGTATTACGAGAATATGAACCTAAAGACAGTAACGAAGCGTTCCGGGCATACCGTTGCCTATAACCGCCAGAAGATCGTCAACGCCATTGCCGGGGCGAACGCGGACTGCAAGAACCCGATGACGGAGAAGGACGTCGAGGAAGTCGCGAGCCAGGTCGAGTGGGATATCCAGGACCGCGAGAACATCGGCGTCGAGGAAATCCAGGACATCGTCGAACAGGAGCTCATGAAATACGATTTCTACGACGTCGCGAAGAAATACATCACCTATCGCGCACGTCATGCGGAACGCCGCGAGGCGCAGAAGCACCTGATGAGCACCTACAGCCAGATCTTCTTCGGCGACGCAAAGGACTCAGATCTCCGCCGCGACAACGCGAATATCAACACGGATGCGCCGATGGGCGCGATGCTGAAGCTCGGTGCGGAGGGCGCGAAGCACTTCGTCGACAACTACGTGCTCGACGAGGAGTTCCACAAGGCGGACAGCGAGAACTGGATCCATATCCACGACAAGGATTTCTCGCTGATCACGTTCAACTGCTGCCAGATCGACCTGCTGAAGCTGTTCCACGGAGGCTTCTCGACGGGACACGGTTTCCTGCGCGAGCCGAATTCCATCCGGGCCTACGCGTCCCTCGCGTGCATCGCGATCCAGAGCAACCAGAACGATATGTTCGGCGGCCAGTCCATCAACGCGTTCGATATCGCGATGGCGGAGGGCGTGCGCAAGTCCTTCCACAAGGCAGTCTGGGACGAGGCCTATAAGTCGATGGCCTACCGTTTCGGCTTCGACCACCTCGTCGATGAGGCGGCGTTCAAGGCGGCGATCAAGGAGCATCTGAGCTTCGAGAACTGCCACTACACGGAGAAAGCGGATGACCCGGATGCGGCGAAGTCCATCGAGACGATTGCGCGCGCGCTCGACGCGGTCATGCGCGAGGATCTCGCAAAGCCCATCGAGGATGCGGAAAAGGCTGCGCCGACCATCTATCAGCTCGCCTGCGCCGATGTCGTCGAGGAGACGCATCAGGCGATGGAGGCGCTGATCCACAACTTCAATACGCTGCACAGCCGCGCAGGCGCGCAGGTGCCGTTCTCATCGATTAACTACGGCCTCGATACGACGCCGGAGGGCCGCCTCGCGACGCGGGAGGTCCTGAACGCCATCTGGTCCGGCCTCGGCAACGGTGAAACGCCGATTTTCCCGATCTCGGTGTTTCAGATCAAGGCGGGCATCAACTACAATCCGGGCGATCCGAATTACGACCTCTTTCAGCAGGCATGCAAGACGAGCGCGAAGCGCCTGTTCCCGAATTTCGTGAACGTCGACGCGCCGTACAATTTGCAGTACTACAAGCCGGGCAACTACAACTCGGCGGTCGCGACGATGGGCTGCCGCACGCGCGTCGTCAGCAACGTCAACGGCCCGGAGGAGTTCGGCAGCCGCGGCAATTTCTCGTTCACGACGATCAACCTGCCGAAGCTCGCGATCGAGGCGCATAAGAAATACCCGAAAGATCAGGAAAAGGAAATCGCGTATTTCTACGACCTTTTCGACAAGTACATCGACATCTCGAAGCGTTACCTCGAGTCGCGCTACGACATCATCGCGCATAAGAAGGCGATGAACTTCCCGTTCCTGATGGGCCAGCATGTCTGGATGGACAGCGAGAAGCTGAAGCCGGAGGATGAGATTGCGCCGGTGCTCAAGCACTGCTCGATTTCCATCGGCTTCTGCGGGCTCGCCGAGTGCCTGAAGGAGCTGACGGGCAAGCATCACGGCGAGAGCGAGGCTTCGCAGAAGCTCGGCCTCGAGATCATCGGGCATCTGCGCCAGCGCACGGACGAGTACACCGAGGAAACCCACATGAACTGGTCTACGTTCGGTACGCCGGCAGAGTCCACGGCCGGCCAGTTCCAGCGCGCGAACCAGAAGGCATACGGCAAGATCCCGGGCGTCACGGACCGCCCGTACATGACGAACAGCTCGCATGTGCCGGTCTACTACCCGATCAAGGCTATCGACAAGATCCGCATCGAGGCGCCGTATCACGCGCTCGAGAATGCGGGGCATATCGCCTATATCGAGCTCGACGGCGACACGACGAAGAACGTCAAGGCGTTCGAGTCCGTCGTCCGTGCGATGCACGACGCGGACATGGGCTATTTCTCCGTCAACCATCCGGTCGACCGCGACCCGATCTGCGGCTACACCGGCCTGATCGAGAACGAGTGCCCGCACTGCCACCGCAAGGAAGTCGAGAAAGGCACGTTCGTGATCCCGCGCCAGAAAGCGTAATTCAAGATATTGCGTAGAAAAGCGGCCGCCCCGCAAGCTGAGTTCAGCTCGCGGGGCGGCCGCTTTTTCGCGTTTTTCAGTTTTCGAGCAGCAGCCCGACGCGTTTCTTGGCCTTCGTCAGGGTCTTATTCGCGATATAGGTCGCGCGCTCGGCGCCCTTCTTCATCTCAGCGTCGAGGAATGCGCGGTCGTTCATGAGTTCGTTGAACTTCTCGCGGATCGGCTTGAGTTCATCTGCGACGGCCTGGCCCACAGCCTGCTTGAAGTCGCCGTAACCCTTGCCGCGGAATTCCTCGGTGATTGCGTCCATCGTCTTGCCCGTGACGGCGGAGTAGATCGTCATGAGGTTGCTGACCCCCGGCTTTTTCTCGACGTCGTAGCGGACCTCGGCATCGCTGTCGGTTACCGCGCTCTTGAATTTCCGCAGGATGGTTTTTTCATCGTCGAGGATCGAGATGGTCGCCTTCGGGTTCGTGTCGGACTTGCTCATCTTGCTCGTCGGATCCTGCAGGCTCATGACGCGCGCACCAGCTTTCGGGAAATAGCCCTCCGGCAGCTTGAAGATCTCGCCGTAGGTATGGTTGAAGCGCGTCGCGACGTCGCGCGTGAACTCGAGATGCTGCGTCTGGTCAGCGCCGACCGGCACGTAGTCCGCCTGATAGAGCAGGATATCACCGGCCATCAGCGACGGGTACGTGAACAGGCCCGCGTTGATGTTGTCCGGGTGCTTCTGGCTCTTGTCCTTGAACTGCGTCATGCGGGAGAGCTCGCCGAACTGCGAGCAGCAGTCCATGATCCAGCCCATCTCTGCATGGCATTTGTTATGGCTCTGCACGAAGACGAGGCTTTTCTCGGTATTGATGCCGCAGGCGAGCAGCAGCGCGAAGGCCTGCCGCGTCTGCTGGCGGCGCTTGACCGGGTCGATATGGATCGTCAGCGAATGCAGATCCGCGATGAAATAGTAGCAGTTGTATTCTTCCTGCAGATCCTTCCAGTTCTTCACGGCGCCGAGGTAATTGCCGAGCGTGAAGACGCCCGTCGGCTGAATGCCCGAGAGGATGATTTTCTTCGCTGCTTTTTCTTCTGACATAAAAAAGGCTCCTTTCTTCTGGGAAACCGGTCTGCGGCTTCCCGGCCGTCAGGAGCAAATGAAAAGCCCCTGACAGTAAACGATACTGCCAGGGACGAATTTTTTTCTTGAAATTCGCGGTGCCACCCTGTTTCACGCGGGAAATCCATTCCCTGCGTGCGCTTTGCGGGATACAAGCATATCCCTGACGCCTCACGCGCGTCCTGCGTCGCAGCCTACTCAAGGAATCCTCTTTCGGTGCGCCCTCGGCGACCCAGCCGGCCAATCGGTGCCCCATCCGCCTCACACTATCGCGGACTCGCTGTCAGTCCTGACTGCCATTCCTTCGCCTCAACGGTTTACCCCATCATAGCACAAAAAGAATCAGACCGCAAGATTTTCGCAGAAATCCTGTAAAGAACTTGCGAAAGCGCGGGCGGCGTTGCTCTGGTAGCGCCGTTTTTTTGTGAGCAGGACGGCCGTGCGGTGCGGGTGCCCCTCAATCGCGACATAGGCCGGCGGGCGGTTCGGGTGGCTGCCGCGGATCAGCGTATCGGGGAGGATCGCGCAGCCGAGTCCCGCGCCCGCGAGCGCCTGTGCGGCCTCCATGCTGCTGGTCTCCATTTGGATTCGCGGCGCGAAACCGGAGGCCTTGCAGAGCGCGAGCAGCTTTTCGTGGAGTTTCTGCTCGCTCTGCATCTGGATAAACGCGTCGTCGCGGAACGCGGCGAGCGGCAGGGCGGGCATTGCCTCGGTATCCGCATCCCCTGGCACGCGGCTGTATTCCCTGGCAATCGGGTGCGCAGGCGGGATGGCGAGCAGCAGTTCCTCGTCGAAAAGTGGCGTGACGAGAAATGCTTTTTCGTCCGCAGGCAGCAGGGAAATCGCGTAGTCGACCTCCCCGCGGCGCGCGGATTCCTCGATCTGCATGGTTGTGCTCTCGCGCAGGCCGATCTGAATGCCCGGATACGCCCGCTGGAAGGACGGCAGGAATGCGGCGAGCAGATACGCGGAGCGGAACGGGGTGATGCCGAGTGTGATGCTGCCGCTTGCGAGCCCGCGCATATCGTCGACACGCTGGTGAAACTCCTCGTCGAGTGCGAGAATCTGCCGTGCGGTGCGCAGGTAGAGCTCGCCGGCCTCGGTCGGCTGGAGCGGCGAGGAACTGCGGTCAAAGAGCGGTGTGCCGAGCTTCCGCTCGATGCCGGTCAGCAGCTGCGACAGCGATGGCTGCGAGACATAGAGCTGGGCGGCCGCGGCCGAGATCGTGCCGGCCTCGGCAATCTTCAGGATATAGCGGAACGGACGGAATTCCATGCGGCACCTCCTATAGGTTTTATCTTATAGTATATATAAAAATATTCGTATTCGACTTATGGCCAAATCTAGCATATACTAAAAGCAACGAAAGGGCAAGGCCCTGACAGACTGTGTATGGAAAAGATTCGGAGAGGAGCGGAGAACATGACAAAAGCAGAAGCGGTCGCGAAAATGACCGATGTCATGGCAAAATTCGTTGCGTTCACAGGCAAACGCCTGCCGGACGATGTGCGGGAAAAGATCAAGGAGCTCGCGGCGCAGGAGGAGGAACCGCTGGCGAAAGCGCTCTATGCCTGCATGGACAAGAACCAGGAGCTCGCGTGGAAGCTGAACCGGCCGAGCTGCCAGGATACGGGTGCCCTGCAGTTCTTTTTGAAATGCGGTGCGGACTTTCCCTATCTCGGGGAGCTGCCGGCGCTGCTGAAGGAAGCGGTCGTGCGCGCGACGAAGGACGCGCCGCTCCGCCACAATGCGGTCGAGACGTTCGATGAGTACAACACGGGCAAGAACGTCGCGAAAGGCATCCCGTCGATTTTCTGGGATATCGTGCCGGGCCGCGATGACCTCGAGATTTATACCTATATGGCGGGCGGCGGCTGCTCCCTGCCGGGGCATGCGAAGGTCCTGATGCCGGGCGAGGGCTATGAGGGCGTCGCGAAATACGTGCTCGACGTCATGACGAGCTACGGCATCAATGCGTGTCCGCCGCTTCTCGTCGGCGTCGGCATCGGCACCTCGGTCGAGGTCGCCGCACTGAATTCGAAGAAGGCACTGATGCGCAAAATCGGCTCGCACAACCCGAACCCGAAAGCGGCCTCGATGGAGAGGCTCCTGGAGGACGGCATCAATTCGCTCGGCCTTGGCCCGCAGGGCCTCACGGGCAAGAACTCCGTGCTCGGCGTCAATATCGAGAACACGGCGCGGCATCCGTCCGTCATCGGCGTCGGCGTCAGCGTCGGCTGCTGGTCGCACCGCCGCGGTCATATCGTTTTCGACAGGGACCTGAACTATACGATCGATTCGCATTCGGAGGTGGATTTCTGATGGCAAAGAAGGTTTTGACGACGCCAATCAGCGCCGAGGACTTGAAAGACATTCACGTCGGCGACGTGATCTATCTGAACGGATATCTGACGACCTGCCGTGACGTCGCGCATCGCCGCGTAGTCGAGGAAGGGCGCCCACTGCCGATTTCCGTAAAGGATGGCGCCATCCTGCACGCCGGCCCGATCATCCGCCCGCTCGGCGACGACAAATACCAGATGGTCACGGTCGGCCCGACGACCTCCATGCGCATGGAGAAGTTCGAGGAACAGTTCGTCGAGGAAACCGGCGTCCGTCTGATCATCGGCAAGGGCGGCATGGGCGACGGCACGATGCGCGCCTGCCAGGAGCACAAGGCGCTGCAGTGCGTGTTTCCCGCCGGCTGTGCGGTTGTCGCGGCCAACTGCGTCGAGGAGATCGTCGATGCGAACTGGAAGGACCTCGGCATGCCGGAGACACTCTGGACCTGCAAGGTCAAGGAGTTCGGCCCGCTGATTGTCGCCATCGACACGTATGGGCGCAACCTGTTCGAGGAGAACAAGGTCATCTTCAATCAGCGCAAGGTAAAGGCCCTCGAGGAAATTGACAAGCATGTCCGTTTCATCCGGTAAGACGGAGTAAGAGATAAAATACAGAATATAGAATGAAAAAGCGCGGAAAATAAAAGTTTTTTAGCGCTTTTTTTCGTTTATTTATAGAGGAAATCGGCCATAATGGTCGAAGTAAAAAAAGTTAGGGAAAGATAGTTCTAGCCAAGCCGCTATGATTAGCGGAAACAGGGGATTTTCCCTCGTGACGGGTGCTATAGGACCAAGAAGGATAAGGGGTGTTGTGCATGAAAAAAATAAAACGCCTTCTCGCGCTGCTTTGCGTCGGGGCGATGCTCGCCGTGTCGGCGGGCTGCGGATCGGGAGGAAGTGGGAGCAAGACAATTGCTTTCGTCTCCCACGATGATCTCGCAAACTTCCCGGGCGCACTTTACGACGAGGTAAAGACAAAAGCCGAGGCGCAGGGGTATCAGGTCGAAGTGACCAACGCAAAGATGGACGCGAACGCGCAGATCGACCAGATGAACGAGGTCATCGCAAAGAAGCCGGCGGCCATTATCCTGCTGCCGGTTGACGCGAATGCGATGCTGCCTGCCGTCAAGAAGGCAAACGAGGAAAAGATCCCCATCCTCGTCACGAACCGCGACATCGCGGACGGCGCACAGGTCGCGCAGGTGCACTCGGATGAGCGCCAGGCCGGCCGCCTGCAGGGCGAGTACATGGCAAAGCATTTGAAGCAGGGCGCCAAGATCGTCTACCTGCTCGGCGATGCCACGCAGGAATCGGCGCGTGAGCGCTGGGAAGGCTTCAAGGAAGCCTGCCTCGATAAGCGCCCGGATATCGAACTGCTTGCGTCGGGGGACGCTGCCTGGAATTCGTCGAACGGCATGAAATACATGACGCTCTGGCTTCGCGCGTTCCCGGAGATCGACGCGGTCGTTTCGGGCAACGACGCCATGGCGCTCGGCGCGATCTCGGCGATGAAGGCGGCAGGCCGCCAGAACGGCGTGCTCGTCACGGGCATCGATGCGGAGAGCGACGCGCTGAAGGCGATTGCCGCGGGCGAGATGAGTCAGACGATCAAGCAGGATCCGACGGCGACGGCCTCAAAAATCTTCGAGCTGGTCCAGAGCATGATTTCCGGCGGACAGTCGAATGACGACGAAAAGGTCGATTTCATCGAGATCACGAAAGACAACATCGGTCAGTTCGTGAAGTGAGCGGGGGTGAACGCATTGAAAGATATTCGGGTAAAGTATAAAATCTTGGTTCTTGCGGTCATCCTGCTCGCGACGATGTGCATCATCGCGGCAGTCGGTATCTTCTCAAACCGGCAGTCCAAAGAGTCCGTCGACCGGATGTACAATCAGAACCTCATGACGACGCAGTATCTGAACGATATGACCAATCTGAGCCAGACGATTCAGAGCGATATCGACTATCTCGAACTCAACAGTCTGTCGCCGGAGAATCAGAAAATCCTGATCGATGAACTCGGCAACTATACAGACCGGATTGCAGCGGATGGCGAGAAAATCCGCGCGATCGACAACAGTGACCGCGCGCAGAAGGCGCTCGATGAGCTCGCGGACAACACCGCGGCGTTCAAGGAAGGCGTCAAGGCCTCGGCGGGCTTGACGAACTCGCAGGAAGATCTCCAGAAGATGCTCAAGAACCTCAGCGGGGCCAAGGCGATCAGCGCGAATATCGCGGAGATCGCGCCGGATAACATCCAGCAGGGCAAGCTCCTGTTTGAAAAGAGCGATGAGGTCTACCAGCGTACGATCAAGATCTTTACGATCATCATTCTGCTCGGTCTGATCATCGGCGTCGGCGCGGCGCTCTGGATTGCGCGCAGCATCGCGACGCCGCTTGAGGCATCGGTCAACCTGCTCGATGCGGTCGCGGACGGCGACCTCACGGGGGAACTCCCGCCAGGTTACGCGGATCGCAAGGACGAGATCGGCACGATGGTCGTGGCGCTCGAGCGCATGCAGGAATCCCTGCGCGGCGTCCTGCATGACGTGCAGACAGAGGCCGAGAACATCACGGGCATGGTCGACGAGGTACAAAAGCTCGTCGGCGAGCTCAACGACGGCGCGCAGGATATGTCGGCGGCAACCGAAGAGATGGCGGCCGGCATGGAGGAGACGGCGGCGTCGACGTCGAACCTCCAGAACCTCACCGATACGATCAGCGACAATATCCGCAGCGAGGCGGCAGAGGCGAAGAAGAGCGAGGCCTACACCGTCGAGGTCGCAGACCGCGCGAACGGCCTGAAATCGAACATGGATCAGGCGCAGAAAGCGGCGGCCGAGGTCTATCATACGACGAAATCGTCGGTCGAGAGCGCTATCGAGGCCGCGAAGATTGTCGACAATATCACGTCGCTGACGCAGGATATCACGGATATCGCGGGGCAGACAAACCTGCTCGCGCTGAACGCAGCCATCGAGGCGGCGCGCGCGGGCGAGCACGGACGCGGATTCTCGGTCGTCGCCGATGAGGTCCGCAAGCTCGCAGAGCAGAGCCAGCAGACGGCGGAGAAGATCCAGTCGCTGACCGGCCGTGTGACGAGCTCCGTGCAGGATCTGTCGGATGGCGCGAACAGCCTGCTGCAGTTCATGGAAAACAACGTCAACGAGGACTACAAGCTCATCAACAAGACGGCGGACCAGTACCTCGCGGATGCGGAGTACCTGCGGAAGTTCTCGAGCAAGAGCAACGAGGCCTCGCAGCAGATTGCCACCGACGTGGAGACCATGAACAACGCGATGGGCGAAATCGCCAAGGCGACCCACGAGGAAGCGGCCGGCAACACGACCATCGCCGAGAAGGTCACGCAGGTCGCCGACAAGGCCAACGCCATCCTGCAGAAGGTCAACGCCTCGCAGGACGGCGCGGACAAGCTCAAGAACCAGGTTGCGAAGTTCAAGGTCTGACCGGATACACAGATTGCGTTTCCCGTGCGGCCGCGTAATAAGGACTCTCGGATGAGTCGGAGAACAGAAACTCCGAAAATCCGAAAAATCCCTTTACAAAGGCGTCTGGAATGTGCTATACTATTTTTGTTCGCAATGAGCTAGGGCTCATACGGCGGATACGGAGAGGTGTCCGAGTGGTCGAAGGTGCTTGACTCGAAATCAAGTGAGGTTAATAGCCTCCGTGGGTTCGAATCCCACCCTCTCTGCCATTGAGAATAAGGCCCGCGTGGACGGGCGTTCAGAGACCGCTATCGAAAGGTAGCGGTCTTTTTTTTGCGTATCTGGATTTTCCGGAATAATTCTCGATAACATATTGACATAGTATGTGAACTATGCTATTTTATGATGTAAGAGAAATGATGGGAGCGGTGGCGTATGAAACAGGGAAGAGTCGGGCGCGGGGAAATTCCGGAAAAAGTCATGCATTATCTGCTCGCGGGCATCAGCCGCATCCGCTTCGGCAAGGCGGGGCTCATCGCGCAGGACGGCGTCTTGATGCAGGTCGAGTTCTTCACGCAGCGGCGTCTTTCCTGCTGGGATGAGGGAGAGTCGGCCGGCGCGCTGAGCGAGCTCGAGAAACGGCACCTCGCCGCGCACATCCGCGCCGAGTTCTCCCACATCGATTACGGCCAGCTCGCCATCATCATCAAGGGCGGCCGCGTCGTCGAATTCCAGCGCACCGAGAAACAGCGCTTCACCGGCCTCGACGGCGAGGGTATCTGATTTTTACGCACCGCGTTCCTCATAAAAAGGAGCTGATTCTGAGAAGAAGGAATCGGCTCCTTTTACTATGTTCCAGCATAGTTATTGACATATGCCAGAAAAGTGGTATTCTATAGATAACGACATATGTCAGAAATAAATCCGCTATGCGGAATGCCGCATGGTGGTTTCCGCTTCGCCAGATGGAGGGATAGAATGGCACGGCCAGTCAAGAAACGCCGGGTATGTGCACTGCCCGGTTACACAGAGTTCTATGCGCGGCGCGAGGATACGGCGCCGGAGGTCTTGATGACGGTTGAGGAGTACGAGACCGTCCGCCTCATGGATTATTTCGGCCTGACGCAGCAGGAATGTGCGGAAGAGATGGAAGTTGCCCGGACGACGGTTCAGGCGCTCTATACGTCCGCGCGCAAACGGATTGCCGCAGCGATGGTGGAGGGGCGCCCTCTGATCATCACGGGCGGCTCGTATGCCCTCTGCGGGGCGGCCTGCTGCGCCTATGGTGCAGCGGCAGTTGGTGAAAACAAGAAAGGAACAGCAATCATGAAACTCGCAGTTACATACAACAATGGAACGATTTTTCAGCATTTCGGCAAGACCAGCCAGTTCAAGATCTATCAGGTTGAGGACAATAAAGTTGCTTCGGCGGAAGTCGTCGATACCAATGGACAGGGACACGGTGCGCTCGCGGGATTCCTGAAACAGCATGGCGTCGATACGCTGATCTGCGGCGGTATCGGCGGCGGTGCGCAGCAGGCGCTCGCGTCGGCGGGCATCGCGCTGTACGGCGGCGTGCGTGGAGACGCCGATGCGGCCGTACAGGATTTCCTCGCCGGCAAGCTCGCCTACGACCCGGCTGTGCATTGCAACCATCACGATAAAGTGCACGCAGACGGCCACGGTCAGGGCCATGGAAATGGCGCCTGCCAGCACAACGGCCAGCATCATGGATGCGGCATGCATTGATCGTTTCCCTTCATGCTGATATCTGTGACGATATCGGTATGAAGGGGGATGACAGCATGTCGGCAGAAGAAAAAACTGGATGTGTTTCCTATACCTGATCCCGGGCCCTGAGCTGCTCGGGATTATTTTTTATTGAAAACTTAAACTTCCCACACCGAAAATCGGCCTGAACCCTGAAAACTGCATATCTCAGAAGATAAAAAAGGCGTAAAGCCTCAATTCTTGGTATAATAGAAGTG
>Ga0310695_10003640_pt1 | contig 29850 bp, 25 predicted proteins | sample RumenRJG_04DNA_FD_203882 | JGI IMG/M metagenome (GOLD analysis project Ga0310695, IMG submission 203882) | Bovine rumen microbial communities from Lethbridge, Alberta, Canada - RJG_04 (v2) (version 2) | ecosystem: Host-associated > Mammals > Digestive system > Stomach > Rumen | place: Canada...
ATGAATTGAAAAAAACTCCCTCCGATATAATTTCGGAGGGAGTTTTCATATTTTGTGATTACTCGTTGTCTGTTATTTCAAATGTTATCTCAATGGTCTTCCACTTGCCGATGTTATCAGCGTTGATAGCATTCTTGAAGTCGTCTAACTCATCTTCCAGATACTCAATATATGTTGGATCAGCGTAGATAAATGCTTCAAGACCAAATTCATTTGTGAACATTGCATCATTTTCGATAGCGATGTCTTTGCCGTCGATCTTTACGCTCTTGATCTTTATTTTAGCTTCCTCTTCAGCATCATTGAGTGCGATCCCGAGAACTGAGAAACCATTGGGTTCAGAGTCACCAGCGTCAATTGAAACTGTGTAAGTTCCGTTACCATTTACAGTAGCGAATTTACTTCCCTTTGCGAGGTCGTTTGAGCCAAAGCCGAGATAGTACTGAGAGTACTGTTTGTCAGCTACGATTATATATGCCTCGTCGTACTCGGGAGAGATGTAGTCATCACTGTCGAAGCTGTATGTTGTGTCTGTTGCAGTAGTTGTAGTAGTTGTTGATTTTGATGATGAATCAGATTTAGTTGTTGTTTTGGGGGCTGATGAAGAATCGTCGTCATCCCAGTCGTAATCATAGTCGTAGTCGTCATCATCCCAGTCATAGTTATTTTTATGGGAATCGAACACATTTTTACCGATAGCCTTTGCACTATCATCAGCAAGGTCTTCCTCTAAGCCTATCTTTTCAAGTATATCTCTTACGAAGTCCTCGAATTCGTCACGTGTTACATACTCCTTGATAACGTCTTCCATTTCGCCGGGCTCGTCAAGCATTACAGCCTTATTCTTTGAAGGAATTTCCGGATCAGCGCCGTTCTTAACACCGATCGTAAAGGTGATCCTGCCGTAGTCTGTTCCGTCAATGATAACATCACCGGCAATTGACTGGCTGTCACCGTCAGTAGCGAAGTCGATAGCGATCGGGTCGTCAACATCGGGGATAATGAATTTTGTCTTTGCGTTGAAGTAACCGAAGTCCTTGTTAACGATTTCAAAGTCGTCGAATTCGATAGAAGCAGTTTCATCGTCAGAAGTGAAGTTGATATTGCCTGAGTAAACGTCGTTAACGCCGTCGGCAGTGAGCTCAATCTCAAACTCGGGTTCCTTGTCGCCGTCGAGGAGGTAGGACTCACCGCGAACCTTGTCGCCGTCCTTACCTATGATAGCCATGAACTCTTCATAGTCGTCCTCGCCTGTTACCTTGACACCTCTTATCTTGCCCTTAGCGTCGATGTAAGTGCTTACTGTAATGACCTCGTCTCCGAAGTTTTCTTCAGCAGCATCGTTTATCTCATCGAGAGCTTCATCGAGTGCATTATCGTATTCCTTAGAAGAAACAGCACCGAGTCTGTCGACCATGATTTCCTTGAGGAGTTCATCGTCCTTAGCGGACTCAATGAAGTTCTTAGCTATTTCATGTGCTTTTTTCTCGTCTATCTCGACTGAAACTACAGCGTAGTTCATGTCGATATCGTTTATAGTTACGCTCTCTTTCTTATTGAGCGTAACATCGCCAACGCAGTCGTTCCATACCTTAACATAGCGTGCAGCTTCCAGCTCTATTTCTTCGGGAGTGATAACAGAAGCGGGGTCCTGCATAGCCTTTTTGTATGATTCGATAAGAGTTTTTTCACTATCGTCGTAGGAATTTTCCTCAATAAGCTTTCCAGCGTCAACACCGAGCCACTTTTCAGTAAGCTCGGGGATACGAACGAAGTAATCCATAGTTGACGAATCAGAAGCGATTTCACAGGTAACAAGTCTGTCGCTGTTGAGGTCAACATAGAGGCTGCCGTCGATGAGGCTGTTCTTGGTCTGTCCCTCAGCGCCGAGGTTGATAGAATCGATATTCTGAATAATGTCTATTACCTGACTATCTTCTTCGTACTCGTCATCGAGGTCCATTTCGTCGATAATGAGGTCTTTGAGGTCGTCAGTAGGTTCATACTTTACAGAGAAGTTAGTGGTCTGACCCTCGTCAATCTTATCCAGTCCCTTCTGATATGACTCCGCAAATTTCTTTGCAAAGTCGTTTGCATTTTCTTCGTTTACCCAAGCGTAGTACTTTTCAGGGCTTGAGACGCGCATCTTGACCTGATTCTTTACGAAATCAGAGAGGCAGTAAGCAGCGACTCCGCCGCCTGCAACGACTGTTACAGCGCCTGCTGTGACAACAGCAACGATACCGGCGATAAGTCCGGTGTGACTTTTCTTGACGGTTTCAACTCCGGTAACTACGTCGCCCATGTTATTGTTAAAATTGTTGTAATCCGGCATTAGTGACTCCTCCTTTAAAGGTGTGTGAAAAAAGTTTTTTTCTAATTCATATTGACAATTATTTTGCCTTTTTAATACTATCACAAAATAGTCTTCATGTCAATGGAAAAACCGTATTTTCGCCGAAATGTATTACATTTGTCCATTTTTGTATTACAAATGTAACCTTGTATACAAATATATAATATAATGAGAAAAAACGAGCAATATTGAGATATATTATAAAAAATCAGCGAAAACCGGTTAAAATATCAATAGATGATACTTGCGGTTCAAACGAACTTGTGGTATAATCAAAGTACTGCTTAGGAGGGACGTATGAAAAGATTGATACCTGGTACGACTATGAAATATACACCGCAGGCAAGAAATGCTGCGTTTTCACTTATATCACCTGTACTCGAAGCTACCGGCGGACTCACGCTATCACAGCTTTCAAAGCTCTCAGGACTTGAAGGTTCAACTATCCAAAACTGGATAAAGCGAGGCTGGGTCTCTTCGACAAAGGGAAAGAAGTATTCCGAGCAGCAGGTGCTGCGTATACTTCTTATAAATATGCTAAGGGGAGCGATGAAACTTGAAAGTATCGTCAATCTCATGGCTTATATCAATGGAGACGTTGAGGACACGTCCGACGATATTATCGACGAGATAACGCTTTATAATATCCTCTGCCGTATCATATTCACTGCTGAGGACGAAGGTGCATTTGCGCCTGATATAATACAAAAGCTTATAGCACGTGAGCTTCGTGAATGTGCTGACGACATCATTTCTGACGAGGATAAGATTCAGAAAGCGCTGTATGTAATGGTTATGGCATACCGCAGTGCCTGCCTGAAAGCGGAAGTAGAAAAGGGAATGGCAGAGATATCGTTATGATTTTGCCGTAACAGATTGAAGCGTTTGCTTGTCTGTCGGATATAGGGAAAAGCTTTATAAAGCTGAAAAGGAGACGTAGGGGTGCGTCTCCTTTTTGCTTATGTATGAAAAAAGTTCCGCATATATTAAGTATGACTTTTTCGGCAAGCAGAAAGCCCCGCATTTGCGGGGCTTTCATAATGATTGTAAATCAGTTTATGCGTTAGTCAATGAGTACGGGAAGCTTTGTGTAAATCTTCGCGTCAAGCTTCTGGATAGCAAGAGCGTCCTGACCTGTAATGCCGTCTCCGGGATTGCAGCAGTCAGCATTTTCTTTTGCCTTATCAGTAAGCGCATACTTATCCTTGTTGCCGATGTACTGAAGGATAGTTACAGCATCTGCTATCGTGACGTCTTTATCAAGATTCGCATCGCCATACAGAATGCTGCCAGAATTAGTACTGCCACTACTACTGACGGTAGTTGTGTAGAGAGTAGATGTTGTGGAAGAAGTCTTTACTGTAGAAGTTGTTGTTGTTTTCTTCTCAGTTGAAGCAGTTGTAGTAGTTGTTGTAGGTCTTATTGTAGTTGTGACTACTTCTGTGGTTGTTGAAGATGGGTCAGCGTTTATAGGAGTACCGTTGCCCTTCTTGCCGCCGTCGAGGTTACTTCCCTCAGTGCTTGCGTACTTTGTATAGAACTCATTGAGTGAGATACCGTTTGAGCCGAGAGCTACCTGATGGTCGAGACCAATGTACTTTCCGGAAGAAGCAGTCTGCCAGAGAGCTTTCTCGAAGAGCTCGTACTTAGGCTCATTCCACTTGATATCGGTACCAGAACCTGCTGAGAACTGGAGACCGTCCCAGAGTCCGCCTGTATCGCCGGAGTTTGTATTGAGACACCAGAAAGTATGGTTGATATGGTGCTTTATCATGTAGTCACGGAGAAGAGTCATCCACTTCTGGTTTTCCTTTCCGTCCATATGACCGCCCCACTCGCCGATAAGCTCAGGACCGATTTCCTCGGCATTGATGTATGCCCATGTATCGTACCAGTAATCGTCAAGGAGAGTCTTTTCAGTGAAATCCTTATCAAACCATTTCTGAGCGTAAACTGACGGACCGTAATCGTGAGGTGAGTAAACTATCTGTGAAGTACCCTGCTTGGGCTTGATGGGATATTCTCTTGCGCCGCGGAAGTTACCGCCCCACCATGCACCGATGTAAGGAGAGTTGTCACGTCTGTCGGGCATACCCCAGTAGTCGCCCTCCATAGCACCGCTCATCGACTGCTCAACACCTTCAACGAGGATAAGAGCGTGTGGGTTAACGTCGAGGATAGCCTCTGCACACTTTGTAGCGGCATAAGCCCAGTTGTTCTCGTCAGTAGAGCCGTCCCACTTAGCGGCTTCGTCGCCTTCCTGACCCTTGCCGTGAGGCTCGTTCTTGAGGTCGTAAGCGAGGAGAGTATCGTCGTTTTTGTACTTGTCAGCAAGCCATACGAGAGAGTCTATCCATACGTCGGTAGTTACTCCGGCCTTGCCGTACCAGAGGTTGTAGTTGTGACCTGAGTTGTCAGTGTGCGGGCTGTGGATATCGATGAATGCCTTGATGCCGTACTTCTTGCACTTCTTCATCATGATGTCGAATACCTGCATACTGTCTACAGGAGTTTTTCCGTCCGGACCGCAGAAGTCTGCATTGATAGTGAAAGCAGGGTCAGCGTTAGCGGAGAAGCTGCTTACCGGATTGGGTTTTCCGTTCATCCATGAAACTATAAGCTCTGTGGAAATAGGAAAACGGATGATGTTGATACCGCGGTCAGCGATTTCGCGGAGACAGTCGTCAGCGTCTGCACTCCAGAGGTAATGCGGACAAGCCTCGTTACAGTTGAAACCGAACCAGTTTGCACCTGTGAGCCATACCTCGTTGCCGTTAGCGTCGTAGAGACGGCTTCCATCAGCGTGGAGCCAGTCGTCGTTGCCGTCATCGACCGCGTAAGAAGTTACACCGGGCGATGTCATGACTGCGGAAAAGCTCGAAGCAGCGCCTGAAACGGTCAGTGCAGCAGCCGAGGCAACAGCAGCCATTGCCTTGAAAAATCTGTTCATTGGTATTTCCCCTCTCATGGATACCGGAATTTTTTTATGGTATCCTGTTAGCTTTATTTTAACATTCATGGGGGAAAATGTCAACAGAAATATTATGAAAAACCGCAAAAAAACACGAATATCAAGTTGCATTTTTCTTATGGATATATTATACTAATTATATAGCGGAAAATAATGCGGCGGAGGTGACGGATATGATATATCTGCTTGAAGACGAAAGCGGCATACGCAATTTTGTGCTGTATGCGCTGAACAATTCCGGATTTGAAGCGGAGGGGTTTGAGACTCCTTCCGCGTTTTATAAAGCAATGGAGGAGCGGCTGCCCGACCTGCTTCTGCTTGATATCATGCTGCCCGAGGAAGATGGTGTAACGATACTGAAAAAGCTGCGGAGCGAGAGTAAGACGCGGAAAATGCCGATAATACTGCTGACTGCCAAGAGTACCGAATTCGACAAGGTAACAGGTCTTGACAGCGGTGCTGACGACTACATCACGAAGCCATTCGGTACTATGGAACTTATTTCGCGTATCAAGGCGCTTCTGCGCCGCACGTATGACACTGATACTGCCGAAACTCTTACCGCAGGCGGCATAACAGCAGTACCGTCGCGGCACGAGGTCAGCTGTAACGGAGAGCGTGTGACACTCACACTCAAAGAGTATGAGCTGCTTATCACGCTGCTGAGAGACCGTGGAGAGGTGTTTTCGCGTGAACAGCTTCTCCGCAGGATATGGGGGTATGATTTCACAGGCGAGAGCCGTACTGTCGATGTACACATACGTACCCTTCGCTCAAAGCTCGGAGACTGCGGCGACGTTATAGAAACTGTCCGCGGAGTAGGCTACAGGATAGGGGGCGGAGCGATTGACTAAAAAGATATTTGTCAGTATACTGTCGATATCGTGTATAGCGGTCGTTGCGGCTATAGTACTTCTTACACTGCTGAATTATACGGCAACGACTGATTCTGCTGCCGACGACCTCAGGGAAGATTGTATCATGATAGCTTCGGCAGTCGAAATGAACGGCGGACGATACCTCGACGAGACCGATTTCGGCGACCTCCGCGTAACATGGATAACCCGCGGCGGAAGGGTTATATTCGACTCCGCCAAAGACCCCACTTCCCTCGATGACCACTCCGGACGTGAGGAAGTTGCCGAGGCTATAAAGTCCGGCGAAGGCAGGTCCGAGCGCTATTCCGACACACTTATGACAACTACGCTCAACCATGCTCACAAGCTTTCCGACGGTTCTGTCATACGAGTTTCGGACGCACAGAAGTCGTTTCCGGCACAGCTTCTGAAAAGTCTTCAGCCGCTGCTTGCAGTGCTTGCAGTGCTGATACTCTTTTCGATGATATCGGCTACGCTGATTTCGCGGCATATCGTTCAGCCTATCAACAACATCGACCTCGACCACCCGAAAACAGAAAAAAGCTACAAGGAACTTGCACCGCTGCTGCGTAAACTGCGCAAACAGAACGGTAAAGTCAACAGGCAGATGATAGAACTTCGGCAGAAGCGTGAGCAGTTCGACATCATCACCGAGAGCATGAGTGAGGGACTTATTATAGCTGACCAGAAGGCAAATATCCTTGCAAGCAATGCGAGTGTTTACCTGCTTCTCGGTATCAAGCCTACAAAGGAGCAGCATACGGTGTTTTCTCTCTGCCATAATGAAGAGTTCCGCCGCTGTATACAGAATGCAATGGGCGGAATGCGTGCAGAGTGCCTGCTTTCGACTGAGGGCGGCGAGCGCAAGGTGATAGCGAGTCCGGCGAACAACTGCGGCAGTGTGACCGGCTTTGTCGCATTCATTCTCGACGTTACCGAGCAGCAGAAGCTTGAGACTATGCGCCGCGAGTTCACTTCAAATGTATCGCATGAACTGAAAACTCCGCTCACGACTATTTACGGCATAGCTGATATGCTTGCAAATGATATGGTGAAAACCGAGGACGTTGCACGTTTCGGCAGGGATATCCGCAGTGAGTCCGAGCGGCTTATAAATCTTATCAATGACATTGTTTCACTTTCAAAGCTCGACGAAAATACTGCTCCGCGGCAGGACGAGGAAGTTGATATCTATGAGCTTGCAGAGGAAGTTATATCAAGACTTGAACTCAATGCAAAAGAAAAAAATGTAACAGCTTCACTCTGTGGTGACCATGTTAAAGTTTCCGGAAGCAGAACTGTTCTCAGTGAGATAATCTATAACCTTTGCGATAATGCGATAAAGTATAACGTCAGCGGCGGCAGCTATACCGTGAAGGTGTCGCATATCCCGACAAAGGCACTTATCACGGTTTCCGATACAGGAACAGGTATACCCGCCGACCACATCGACCGTATATTCGAGCGCTTCTACCGCGTAGACAAGAGCCGCTCACGCAAGATAAAGGGAACAGGTCTCGGACTTTCGATAGTCAAGCACGGTGTAGGCTACCATAATGGAATAGTCCGCGTAAGCAGCGAACCCGGCAAGGGTACCAGATTCATAGTCGAGCTGCCTGTTGATGGAGCTGCCGCAAAAGGTCATGCAAAAATTTCAGAATAGGTCTTGTAAAAAACTGCGGATTGTGATATAATAAATTAGATATTGTTATTTTGGAGGTGCATTATGAGTTCTGACCCTTATGGGAATGTAAAGTTTATATTCCATGCTGCGAAGAGCCATATCCGCGCTTCCGGAAAATGCGTCCGAGCCTGATCTCCGGCTGAGTGACGAGTGCGCGTGAATGCCTTTTTGCAGTAAATCTTGCGAAAGGAGATGCGCACTTTTTTGTGTGCTCACATAATATGATCAATTACTACAAGACTGAAAACGGCAGGCTCGATCAGATAGACGAAGCTGAAAACGGCTGCTGGGTATCTGTTATCGACCCGACCCCGCAGGAAATAAAACTGCTTATCGACGATTTCGGACTTGACAGCGGTTTCGTTAAGTCATCTCTCGATGAGGAGGAGTCGTCGCGTATCGAGCGTGAGGACGATCAGACCCTCATCATCATCGACACTCCCGTTTCCTCAACAGATGAGGACGAGACGAAAATGTTCTATACAATGCCTATAGGTATTATCATAACTGAGGATAACGTTTTCACTATCTCGCTCCATTCCACACAGATAATCGACGAGGCTGTACGCGGTACTATCCGCAACCTCCGCCCTACGTTCAAGACACGCTTTGTATTGCAGCTTCTGCTAAGGATAGCGGCACTGTTCCTCTATTACCTGAAACAGATAGATAAGATATCATCTGCGGCAGAACAGCAGCTCCACGATGCAATGAAGAACGAGCTGCTCATGCAGCTGCTCGCGCTTGAGAAGTCGCTTGTATATTTTTCTACTTCACTGAAAGCCAATGAGGCAACTATCGAGAAGATCTTTCGCGGCAGAGTTATCAAGCTCTATGATGAGGATCAGGACCTCCTTGAAGATGTGCTCATCGAGATGAAGCAGGCGATCGAGATGGCGAGTATATATACAGGCATTCTTTCGAGTATGATGGACGGCTTTTCATCGGTAATTTCCAATAACCTGAACATTGTTATGTGGCGGTTGACTATAGTCACCATTCTGATGGAGATACCCAACATCATATTTGCACTCTACGGTATCAATACGGTAGACCTTCCTCTGCCGTTTACATGGTTCCCGATATCACTTGCTGTTTTCCTGACAGCGGTTGCGGGATTTGTTCTGATAAAATGGAAGAAGAAATAAAACAAAAACAGGCGAACATCGGGATAATTCCCTTGTTCGCCTTTTTTTAACAGAACTACAGCACGGTCGTCAGTTTTGGAGTTTCACCGTCTTTGAGCTGTTCGAGCATATTGCGGAGTTCTATCAGCTCGGGGATAAGTTCATCGCTGCCGCTTCGTGCGAAATAGCTTATGCGAGTACATACGCGGTCGACCTCGGCAAGCTTGTTGTTTTTCACGAGAACTGCCGCACTGTGCCGGAAGCTTTCCCAGTCGGATTCGAGTTTTTCTGCCGCTTCGACTGCTTCTTCATTGTGACCGCTGTTCCATAGTTCCTGCACAGTATCAGAGTCGCTTATAAGCGAGCCGCATTGAGTATTCACCCAAACTCCCGAAAATATCGCTCCTGTCAGGAGAAGCACCAGTATAATGAGACTTGTCTTCACTCGCGTCATGCTTTACCTCCGTTCACGATGAGCGGTCTGCCGCCGCTTTTGCGGAATATACAGCACTTGCCTGAGCTGTCGGCAGTCATGATGAATATCTCGCTCAGTTTCAGGTGATTATGCTTGGCTGTGCGGCTTGCGAAGCAGGGGTCAAAACCGAGTGAACGGAGTGCCGCGGAGATAACCCTGCCGTCGGAAACTATCACTTGCGGCGGGTCGGAATCATCTGCATTTATACAAAGTTCCGCGCGGACAGGAGTATCCGCTGACGGTCGCTTCATCACGGATATACTGCCATTAGTCTCTACTATTGCGAACTGTACTTCTGAAATGTCGAAAACGTCCTTGCTTCTCAGCGCGGTCATGATGTCATCGACTGAGAAGCGGAGTTCACGCATTACCTCGCGGTCGATAGAACCATTGCTGATGAGGGTTTTCGGACTTCCGGATATCAGCTCACGAATCTTCGGCAGACGCAGTCCGAGCCATGAAACGGTGACCTCGAAGCAGACAAGCATGAGTATCGGTGTAATGCCGACTATCATCGGTATATCGGTATCTTCGAGGGGGAGAGTTGCAATATTCGAGACGAGTATAGTAATTACCAGCTCCGACGGCTGAAGCTCACCAAGCTGACGCTTTCCCATCAGTCTTACTGAAAAAATAACGAGTATATAAAGTATAAGTGCACGTATCAGACTTATCGACATTTTAACAGCTCCTTCTTATATATTATTCCTTGCGGCGTGGAAATTATGCGAAAAAAGCTCCCCGAGGCAAAAGCCTCAGGGAGCAGTGACGATATGTGTTATTAGTATAAATCAGAATTTATGTGAGAACCTGAATTAAATAAAGTTCACTTTCTCGTCTTCCTGTAAAAAACAAAGCCGTCCTCTTCTTTTATGATCTGATACCCTAACTTTTCGTAAAAAGCGTTTGTACGTACATTCCAGCTTGGAGTGTCCAGATTAAACTCCGCGGCAAATGGATAGTTCTTTTCTATGCACTCCATTAAACGAATTCCATAACCTTTTCTATGATAGACGCTGTCAATAAAAATTCTGCCAATGTACACACTATTTTTTGTTTCATCCGGGAATATGACGGCTGCTCCCACAATATCTTTTCCTATCATTGCTTGATACAAATGCCCCTCTTGAGCCATCTGTTTATGCCATTCTACCGAATCATATCCGGGCGGACAGTCACCTTTTGCACCGCCGACATTTACGTCTGTTTCAAATGCTCTGACAGATATGTCTACAATTGTTTTTATCTGGCTTTCTTCTGCTATAACAATATACATTTTACTTCCTCAATCATCTTACAAATTTCGATTTATTTTAGTAACATTATATCCGAAAAAAATGTTTCTGTCAACGGCATGAATAATTATCCTTTTGCCGGACATAATAATAACAGCTTTTAAAGCTCAATTTATTTTTAAGGAGTGTATCCAAAATGGAAAACAAGCACAAAAATGACTGCATCAAATGCTCAGTATCACAGTGTCAGAACAACATGGTGACAGAGAACTACTGCTCACTTGGTTCTATCTCAGTAGGCACTCACGAGGAGAACCCCACCGTTCCCGAGTGTACCGACTGCAACAGCTTTGTGAAGAGAACAGGCTGTCAGTAAAAAAAGTAGGCGGGCGGATAGTATCCGCCCTACATACCACAGAAATTATGAATATTTCGTGAACACAGCGCGCCTGATTGGTCAACATTACCAAATATTATGAGCTGTTACAGTCAAATCGGGAAAATTTTTTTAATACTATTGCATTATATCAATTTTTCATGTATAATATGTATTAAGGTTAATAGCTACTATTTTTATCCAGTCAGGAGGCTGATAATATGTTCGATAAAACAATGACCTTCACCGTTAACGAGGACAAGGAAGCAGAGCTCAGAAAAAATCTTACCATTATCTATGATGCTCTCGTTCAGAAAGGTTATAACCCTATAAATCAGATAGTAGGATATATCCTCTCCGAGGACCCGACCTACATAACGACCTTCAACAACGCAAGAAACCTTATCCGTCATATCGACCGCGATGAGCTTCTTCAGGTGCTAGTAAGGAACTATCTCGAATCATGAATAGGTCCCCGCTGACTTCGGACAAGGAGCGGCAGGGTTATGAACTTGACGACTGTGGCAGTGTTTATACTTAACACTGCCACATTTTTCATGCAGTATTTTTCAGAAGCAGGGATATAATATAACTGCGGGGATATCCCGCTGTAAAGGAAAATGCCTATGAAAAAGATTGCTTCTGCGGCGGCGATGCTTACTGCCGCAGTTATGCCTGCCGTGTCAGTTTGTGCGGCTGACTGCACTAAGACAGGATACGGGCAGGGTACGGATACGGACTCTTTTAACCGTCCGACCGGCGCTCTGCAATTCAATGACCGTTTCAGCGACCTTGATGCCTTCGCTATGACGGAAGATGAAAACAGGATAATAATAACCTTCGACCAGGGCTATGAAAACGGCTATACCGCGAAAATCCTCGATACGCTAAAGGAAAAGAACGTCAGCGCGATATTCTTCCTTACCGGCGACTATGCAAAAAAAGAACCCGAACTCGTAAAGAGAATGATTGCAGAGGGTCACACCCTCGGCAACCACGGTATGACCCATGCAAGTCTTCCTACGCTTTCGGAAAAGGAAGCAGAGGAGGAGATAATGTCACTGCATAATTACGTGCTGAACAACTACGGCTACGAAATGCAGTACTTCCGCTGTCCGTGCGGAGAATATTCGGAGCAGGCACTTGAAACGGTTCAGAAATGCGGCTATAAGACGGTTTTCTGGAGCTACGCTTACGTGGACTGGAAAACGGATTCTCAGCCTTCACCGGCTGAAAGTCTGCAAAAGCTGACCGATTCGGCGCATGGCGGAGAGATACTTCTCCTGCACTCGGTATCTGCTACAAATGCGGAGATACTCGGCAGTGCTATAGATTCTTTCAGAGCCAAAGGCTATAAGGTATGATTCAGACCCGACGGAACTCCCGTCGGGTCTGTTCTTTTGATACTCCGTACGGAAACGATAATAATTTATCGTTTAGCGATAAATTATTATCGTTTGTTTTGCACAATTGAGGCATGATTGGGATATGCTGTTTATATGCAAACATACAATAATTATCGTAAAACGATAAAAAGTAGTTGACAAACGTAAATATGCGTGGTATTATAGTCTCAACGAAGGGAACAACAGCTCCCACAACGTTAAAGGAGGAATTTATATGAAAAACGAAACAGTAAAGAAAATCAACACTCTCGGCAAGATAATGCGTATTTTGCTGAACATTACAAAGGCACTGCTTATCGTTGCGACGGTTGCAATCGTGGTAATGGGAATCGGATTCGGGATTTTCCTGCCGTCGGATTCGCTCAAATCGAAAGGCTCAATCATATGGCAGGTAGTCGAGGACGACACCAATATACCGTCGTTTCTCGGTGACGACTTCTTCAACATAGAAGAGGGCGAGGAAAAGGTTGACACCGATGCTTTCAAACTCGAATACAAGGCAACTGCTACCCCTTCTGAAGAAAATGAAAAGGTAACGACCTACGATGTAACAGGAAGCTATTCGCAGGACGATATAGTTCCCGTAAAGATAATGTTTGCAGTTGTGTGTACATTCGCCGCAGTGATATGTGTAACATTCATAATTGCTCTCATATTCGGAAGCAGACTTGCAAAGGCATTTGAAAAATGCGATTCACCGTTTGAGGCAAAGGTACTCAAGGCTATGAAGGCATTTGCTTTCTCACTTATCCCGTGGGCAATAATCAAGGCAGGTTCGGGAAGTGCATCAGGAGTTTCTGCTATAATATTTGTATTCGTTGCTATCATGTTCTCATACATTTTCAGCTACGGCGCACAGCTTCAGAAAGAATCTGACGAAACCATATAACTTGCGTCATAAGGGAGGAAAATATCATGAAAAACTCAAACGTAAAAACTGTAAACGGAATAGGCAAGGCTTGCAGGATAATCTGTACTATAGGTATGATGATATGCATAATCGGTTCGGTATTATCCCTCGTCGGAATTGGAATAGTTGCGGCTATCCCGACTGACATCATCAAAATATCAGGCAACGCCGGTGCTGATGTTACGCTGACTATCGATGACCCTGATTCAGATTTCTTCTCAGTAACCGGAAATAACCACGGGCTTAATATTACTTTCAATGACAAGGATTTCGACATCAGCAATGACAAAATCGACTTCGACGGTATATGGTCAATGGACGTTGAAGAGGTCTCAGAGGACGGCAACACTGCTACCTACAAGCTCAGCGGTGATTTATCAGAAGTTGACAAGAAAGCTATCAAGCGCAAGGCTGTTATCTCTATCTTAGAGGCATTCTTTTCGGTAACAGCAACAGCTGTCGTACTGTTTATCGCAAAGAACCTTTTCAACGAATTTGCAGTATGCGAGACTCCGTTCACTGACGCTATCGTAAAGAAAATGAAGGTACTAGGCTGGTCATTTGTAGGCTATGCGGCATTGATAGGTCTTAACCTCACAGTTGTTGTTGCGGCACTTGCAGTTCTCATGCTTGCGTATGTATTCGCACACGGCGTAGAGCTTCAGAAGCAGTCTGACGAGACAATATAAAGGAGGTCGGCACTATGGCAATAATCCTTCGGCTTGACCGTGTAATGGCTGACAGAAAGATGAGTCTGAATGAACTCAGCGAACACGTCGGCGTAAGCAATGTTAACCTGTCAAAACTAAAGACCGGCAAGGTAAGTGCAATACGTTTCTCAACGCTGAGCGCGATATGCAAGACACTGAACTGTCAGCCGGGTGATATCCTCGAATACATCGACGATGATGATTCCGGACAGGGCACATAAATACACTGAATCCGCAGGGGAGCATTTCAAAGCTTCTCTGCGGATTTTTGTGTTAAGGCAACACCGCACAAAGCCCGCCTGAAGGCTTTGTACTGGATATGCTTGCATATTTTCCACCATCTTGCACAGAAATTCCTTGACATACGTCAGTATGCCTGCGGAATTTCTATACAATCTGGCGAAAAATCTGTCGGCGCATCTCCAGCACAAGCTTTGTGCGGTATTGCCTTAATTATTCTTCAGTGTGACTTTACCGCTGAATCCGTCACCTGATATCTCAGGGACTTCGGCTGTGCCGTTTTTGAGCAGACTGCCGAGGACGGTAACTATATCACATTTGCCGGTGAGACTGTGTTTCTGTGCGGCACGGACAGCTCCCTCAAGTTCCTCCGGTGTGCGTTCATTCAGCAGTTTTTCTCCGGATATATCGCTTTCGGCGACGATACATTCCGGCGATACTTTCCATTCGCTGAGGATATATGTGAGTACGTCTGCACAGTTTTCACTGTCGATGACAATGAGTTCTGTATAACCGGTAAAAATCTCCTTGCCTGTGCGGAGTTCCGCGGAAGTTTTTGCTTCACTGAGACTTCCGGCAGTAACTGTCACATTCTCGTCCGAGAAAAAACTCATGGTGACGCGGTTTCCGTCGACAGCCGCCGCACGCAGATAGTTTTTATCATTTACCTTTCCGTCCGATGCACAGCCGGTCAGTGTGATAAGTGCGGATAATGCCGCGATAAATCTATACTTCACGCTTTTTCATCAGTCCCTTTCGTATGAGATTTTCAGCCGGAGCAGCGATAAGCATTGCGGCAGTGACGGCTGCAAATACAGCAGCATGGTCGGTGATTTTCAGAGGTATGAGTCCGACAGCCGCCATTATTATAAGAGCCGATGTGCAGCGGAATTTTTTCATCTCCGGAAAAGTTACACCTATTAGGTATTCCGCTGCCGAAGCCTGCACCGCTATCGAATATACCGCAAATACGGAAAATACTATCAGGAAAAGAGAGTCTATCCGCTGAACCGGAAACGGCTGTGAGAGCTGAGCTGCGATTGCTGCCGGAAATTCAGAAACGTCCATGATACCGCCTGTCACGAGTACGGCGGTGAGTATCACAAGAGCGGAAATTATCGCTTTGCAGGTGAAGTACATGACGGTGCTGTCGGATAAGTCGTCGTCGGTGAAGCTGAGGAGTACCGCAAAGCTTACACTGCCTCCGCTGAGAGCGAATCCGCGAAGCAATTCACCGGAAAACTGCGAACTGTCCGGCGGTTCGGGCATAGGCGGAGCTGAGTGTATTGCAGCACTTACCACAACTATCGCAATGCAGACTGCTCCGAGTGCGGCAGCGATAACGCCCGAACGTGCGAGTGCTTTTATACCGGAAGATGAAATATATACGCATACGAGCGCTACAAGTCCGGCTACAGCAAGACTTCCCCATATACCGCTGTTTTCGTATGGGATATAGACAACCGTGCTTGCCTGCCGGAGCATTGAAAACAAACTTCCGCCCCATGCAAGTACTCCGGCGAGCAGAAAAAGTCTGACTGCATGGCTGCATGATGCGAGACTCTTTCCGCCTGAGTAAAAATAAACGAGCGGCATTGCTGTGACGAGCTGAAGAATACTTCCAGCGGCAAAGCCTGCGGCTGTTATTGCGGAGATGCCTCCGGATATGCAGAAGAGAGCGAAAACGTCTCCTATCAGCAGCAGTGATACGAGCTGAAACTTAGTTATCCTGTTCATTGTAAGCCTCCACTGTGAAGCCTCGCCGCTGCATTTTTCTCATGCCGAGGCGGAAGGCGGTGTCGCCCATTCCCTGTTTGCGGAAAGGCGAAAAAGGTGCTGTGAATGGGAAACCGTAGTCCTCGGCGGCACATATATTAGTCAGCACTGCACAAGCGAGAAGGCTTATGCCGAAAAGTCCCATTATACCGCCTGCGGCAAGAAATCCGAGGCGGAGAATGGTTATCTGCGGCTGCAAATCGGGAATTGCAAATCCTCCGAGTACTGCGAGGGCAGTAATGGTCAGCAGGGGAGTGCTTACGATTCCGGACTTTACTGCCGCATCACCTATTATGAGTCCGCTTATAATGCTTACCGAGCCGCCGACAGGCTTAGGCAGGCGCACTCCTGCCTCGCGTATGACCTCGTACATCAGCAGTACAAAAAAGGCTTCGGCGAGTATCGGCAAGGGAGCGTTTTTTTCTGCATCGGCAAGCAGAATCAGCATGGTACTGTTGAGAAGCTCCGGATGATACATGACTATCGCCGCGTATACCGCCGGAAGCAGTACTGCTATGAGGAATGCGGCGTACCTCAGCCATCTGCTGAAAACTGCATAATATGGCTTGAAGGCATAGTCGTCGATAGTGTGAAAGCTTTCGCAGAAAAGCCGCGGGATTATTATCGCGTACGGCACTCCGTCCACAAGCACCGCTACACGTCCCTCTATGAGCTTTGAGCAAAGGACGTCCGGACGCTCTGTAACACCGGTCGTGCTGAATATTTCAAAGCTTCGCTTTTCGAGAAAAGGACGGATGTATCCGGTCGTCAGCACCGACTCCGGCTGAGCTTCGCTGAGTGAACGCTTTATCCTGTCAAGGAGTTTTTGAGGTACGCGGTCGCGCATATAGCAAATGCAGATGTCGGTACTGCTCTTGCTGCCCTTTACAGTCAGCTCCATGACGAGCTCAGGACTTTTCAGCCGCCTGCGCAGCATTGACATATTCGTCCTGACCGTTTCAGTGAAGCCTTCATGGCTTCCCATTATATTTCCTTCGCCGGACGGCTCCTGCACTCCTCGCGAAGCGTAACCCTGTACTCCGAATCCGAGAGCAGTGTCTGCACCGTCTGCAATGAGCACTGCGAATCCGGAGTTTATCAGCCGGAATAGGGTGTTATAGTCGGTTGCTTTGGGACGGTCACACGAAAGCAGAAGATGTGTACTGATATAGTTGAAAAGCTCCTCAGCACCGGACTGCTCTGATATTTCCGTGAGCGGAGCAAGTACCATTTCTGCCGCCGTCTGTGTTGACATCATTCCCTCACAGCTGAGCAGACAGCACTTCACTCCGCCGGTCGTGAACTCATTTATAAGCACATCGGACGAGCCGCCGGAGAGCTCTTTTATCATTGCGATATTGGCTTCAAGCTCCGGCAGTATACGGAGATTTCCACATTCTTTTCGGGACATTTTCTCACCTCGGAGATAGTATGCCCGATATTGCGCGTATAATGCGCTGATATGACGGCACGGTTGCAAAATCGGTTCTGACGTGGTAAAATAAACTGAAGGGAGATGATATCATGTACGGCAAAACTGCTACAAACTGCGAGACCTGCACTAACTACGTCTACGATGACGAGTGCGATTGCTACGTATGCCTTGTAGACCTTGACGAGGACGAAATGGCACGCTTCATTCAGGGAAGTAATTATGCCTGTCCATACTACCGTCTTGATGATGAATACGGAGTAGTTCGTCACCAGAACTGACGATGTACTGAAAAAGCGCTCATTATCCGGAAATATTCTGCATATATATTACTGTCCGCAGAATAACAGAAGGAGTGATGCGCTTGAAGATACCACCCGCTCAGCGGGCAGTCGCACTTGGAAGGTATATGGTGGAGAACCAGTCAACAGTCCGGGCTGCCGCAAGGAAGTTCGGCATATCCAAGAGCACGGTACATAAGGACGTCAGCGAGAGACTGAAAAAGGAAGACCCTGTGCTGTACTCGCAGGTGAAGGGGCTGCTTGAGATAAATAAACAGGAAAGACATATCCGCGGCGGACTTGCTACGCGGGAAAAATATCGCGAGATAGCAAAACATAAGCATAATATGTAGGGGCGGAATATATCCGCCCGCTGAAGCGGCATCAAGCCGCATATCTATCTGAAAACAGCAGACTGACAGTGTGTTCCGCTGCATAGCTGTTCATGGGCAGCACCGGCGCATTACTGACGTCAGCCACTTTGCTGCGGCATCTGTCACACTGCTGTTTACTTTTATTCTATGCAGAAAAACTCAAAAAGCGACAAAGAAAATTCTTACAGTGCAATATTTCAATGTTTTAACATTTACAGCTGAGAGACTGCGTATCATCGTGGAACCTTGCTGTTACTTCTGTAGCAATTCTGTAACTTGCCGCAACTGACTTGTATTCAAACCTTGACCTGTCTGTTATTGCAATAGGAGCGGGTATGAGTTATAATAAAATCACAGAAGAGATAAAAGATTCTGTTTGATATAAATACACACCCATAATTCCCCGCATAAGCGGGGGAGCAATTAAAGCCCCCTTATACCTCCGGGCTTTCCATATAACACACCTTTTCAGATTAGAGCGGCTGCCGTGGGAATACTCGCGGCAGCTGCTCTTTTTGTTTTTGTACGAAAAAATTGCTGAAACCCCTTGAAAAAAAACCTGATAGCTGTTATTATTAAAGAAGTATTGCATTTTGAAAGGAAGCTTGAAATGAAAAAAATAATCAGAAAGATAGTATCAGTTTTTCCGAAGCCTATAGAGGAGCTGTACCTCAAATTTGAGGATAAGTGGCTTTATCTCTTTTTCGGTGTCCTTACTACTGTTGTAAGCTTTGCTTCTGCCGGACTTGCAAAGTTTGTGCTTGAGAAGTGGGGCGGATTCGGCGAAGGTTCTGTCAGTGATATAAGTACGGTTTTTTCATGGGTTTGCGCAGTAACGTTTGCGTACCTTACTAATAGAGTGTGGGTATTTGATTCGACGACTAAGGGTGCGAAGAATCTTATAGTTGAAGGCGGAAAATTCTACGGCGGAAGAGTGTTCACTCTTGCAGTGGAATGGGTCATAATGCGTATAGGATATGCTATGATAGGACTGAACTACTGGGTAGTTAAAATACTTGCAAATGTCATAGTCCTCATACTCAATTATGTCATCAGCAAGGTTTTCGTATTCCGCAAGAAAAAAGAGGAAGCAAATGGCTGAGACGATAAAAATCGGAAAAGTTGAAGTCGCTAAAACTGCCGCACTCGCTCCTATGGCTGGAGTTGCTGACAGGGCATACCGCCTCATGTGCAAGGAATTCGGGGCGGCATACGCGGTTAGCGAAATGGTATCGGCTAAGGGAATCTGCTACAGTGACCGCAAAACTGCGGAGCTTTGTACTGTCACTGACGAGGAACGCCCCATGGCTGTGCAGCTGTTTGGCAGTGAACCGGACTTCATGGCGGAAGCTGTCGGGATAGTGCTGGAGTATAAGCCGGATATCATCGATATAAACATGGGGTGTCCTGTACCCAAGGTAGTTGGTACAGGAGCAGGTTCGGCGCTGATGAAGGATATTTCTCTTGCTGCTGACATAACTGCGGCTGCGGTAAAGGCTGCCGGTGAAACTCCGGTTACGGTTAAAATCAGAAGCGGCTGGAACGCTGAAAGTATTAACGCAGTCGAAATGGCAAAGACTCTCGAAGCTGCCGGTGCTGCTGCTATAGCCGTTCACGGAAGAACGCGTGACCAGTTTTACAGCGGACAGGCTGACCTCGGCATCATCAGGGACGTAAAGGCTGCGGTAGGAGTTCCGGTCATCGGCAATGGAGACGTTACCGATGCTGCATCGTGCATGGCGATGTATGAGCAGACCGGCTGCGACCTTGTAATGATAGGCAGGGGAAGTTACGGCAGACCGTTCATATTCGAGGAGATAGCGGCCGCTGCCGAGGGCAGGGAATACGTTCCGCCGACTGTTGAGGAGCGTATGGAAATAATGCTGAGACATATAAGAATGATGCTGGAAATGAGTCCTAAGAATGAAGAAATGGCTATGCATGAGGCGAGAAAGCACGCTGCATGGTACATGAACGGTTTTTACGGCTCGGCGAAATTCCGCGGACGCTGCTATCAGCTCAGCTCATATGCTGAGGCAAAATCCCTTGCGGACGAGTTTATTAAGCTCCAATTAGACAGAATGCACAGAAATCAGGTTTAAATTTCGTTATAATCAACAAAGCCGGATTTATCAGTAATGAACAGTACGACTAAATGCCTGTATATAGCCGTTTTCTGGATTTGAGAAGTCAGTTATGAATATAAAACTAACTGTAATTATACGTGATAATCATACAATTTGTAATTGCAAAATGAAAATCAATGTGATATAATTAATGTGCGGAATGACAGGCTTTCGCATAAAAAGGAGAGAAAGATATGGCGGACTTAAAACGCAAAGCGGCTGCTGCTGCCGTATTCTGCGTCATGATGATGTCGGCTGCAGGCTGTTCAAACGTTGGCGAGAACACCTCAGAAGTTCATGAGACTACATCATCTGCCGGATCAGAATCAACTGCCGGCGAAACTGTCGAGACCGAACCCGAAACCAGTACTCCTCAGGAGGACAAGCGCGTTCATTTTATCGCTGCCGGCGATAATCTGATACACTATTCCGTGTTCAAGAATGCGGAAAGACTTGCTGGTGAGGGCGAGGCTTATAATTTCCGACCGCTTTATGAAAATGTCAAATACCTGATTGAAGATGCTGATGTGGCTGTTCTGAATCAGGAGACCATCATCAGTACAAGTAACCCGATAAGAGGCGCTGACGGAGGTGCGCTGCTGTTCAATTCTCCGCCGGAGGTCTCGGATGCGGTCATCGACCTTGGATTCGACGTTTTCACAATGGCGAACAATCATCTTCTCGACTTCGGTGCTGACGCTCTGGAAGAATCGATCAACTTCTGGAACGCAAAGGCTGAAGAAAATGACCTTACCATTCTCGGAGCTTATCTCAATGAGGACGATGCGAACGATATCCGCGTGCGCGAGGTCAATGGCGTGAAGATAGCTTTTCTTGCTTATGCCGAGCATATCAACGGCTTTTCCTTCCCCGAAGGCTGCCCGCTCAGAGTTGTCATGAACAGCGAAGAGAGTGTCATTGAGAGGCAGATAAAAGAAGCGAAGGAACTCGCTGATGTCGTTGTTGTCTCCGCACACTGGGGTGTTGAGGACACTCATGAGGTGTCGCCTGACAGAATTGAACTCGCGCATAAGATGGTCGAGTGGGGAGCGGATATCATCCTCGGCTGCCATACCCATACTGCCGAAACTATGGAGTGGATCCCGAGAAGTGACGGTTCAAAGGGCTTTGTTTTCTATTCTATGGGCAATTTCATATGCGCTCAGACGGATAACTTCAACCTCGTTGGAGAAATGCCCGATCTCGATATCGTCATGAACGGCGAAACAGGCGAAATATCGCTTGAAAATGTTGGCGTAATACCAAATATAATCCACTACGAAGCGGGCGATTACGACAATCTAAGGGTATATCCTTACAGCAAGTATACCCCTGAGCTTGCTGCTATGCATGGGATAGGTTCAGCGGTGCCGAGAGGCACTTATCCCGACTTCAACTGGGACATCCTCAACGACATAATCGACGAGAGTATTCCGGAAGAATTTCGCAAGCTGGATAAATAAATAAAGTTGTTCACATTTCGTTAATATCAGCCTTTCGGAGAAGATTTTTCGAGAAATTTGTGATTGTGCAAAGCGTGCAAAAATGTGACGCTCTGTTTAGACAAAATTCCAAAAACGACATAAACCTATTTACTTTTTTTGAGAGCTGATATATAATGAAATCATGAATAAATATAGAGCATGGGCTCATTGGGTCAGGATGCGCTTTTTCGTGTCCGGATCAGGCGGGTCTCAGTTGTATCGAGTCCCTTCCGGATGCGGTGTGTACATATACTGCACGAAGATGAGGCAGTGGTGCGCAGCTCTGTAATTCGTTCCCGCAGTCCGGAAGACTGCATCAATTTAAGATATAATAAAAGGGGCACCTGTTCCTTTGTTATATAACAATTAATGAAGAAGGAGGAAAAAATCATGAAGACAAAAAAGATAGTCATCGGGGCTATGGCCGCAGCGATGCTTTCACTTTCAGTCTGCTCAATCGCTCCCGCTGTTGCGGCTGACGAAACAGTGCAGATATCCGTCAGCAAGACGACAGCAGAGGCAGGAGGGCAGTTCACTGTGGACGTATCTATGGCTGATATACCTTCAAATGGTATTCAGTGCTGCAACTTCTCAATTCAGTACGATTCATCTGTTCTTGAGATCACAGATATCAAGGCAGGCAAACTTGCAGGCTCAGTAAGCGGGGATTCTTCCGCATCACTGCTTCCTACATTTAACAGCTACGCAGAAAACAAGGGCTCGATAGCAGTTATGTGGTCAACATCTGTTGACAGCGCATCAAGCTGGATCTCGGGCGAGGGTACATTCTGCACGATCACCGGTAAGGTTGCAGCAAATGCAAGCGACGGTACAGTAGCTGAAATCAGTATCGTTCCCACTGATAGAGAAACCCGTGAGAAGTCAGGTGAGAAGAACACTGCTATTGACTGCGGTTACACAAAAGACGGCGCTAAGGTTTCTTACAACGTTAAGACAACAGCCGGCAGCGTAACAATCGGCAGTACTCAGACAACTACAACAGAGCCTTCAACTGGAAAGAAGGGTCTCCGCGGCGACGCTAACGAAAGCGGCGACGTAACAGTTGCTGATGCAGTTGCTATTCTCCAGTCGATCGGTAACAAGGACAAGTATGCTCTTAGCGACCAGGGCAAGATCAACGCAGATGTTGATGGTGTTGCTGGTGTAACAGCTAATGATGCGCTTACTATCCAGAAGTACGACGCTGGTCTTATCACCACTCTTTAATCTATAGCCACTATCTGAAGATTATCTGATTTGTCCCCCTTACAAAGGAATACAAACCCAATTCATAAGTTATTAATAGGCGTAAAACCCTAAAGAAAGGAATTATTACAAATGAAGAAACTTATTTCTGCAGCTGCTTCACTTGCTATGGCTGCATCAATGGTAGGCTCAGCAGTTCCTTTTGCTACAGGTGCTGCTGACGCAAGCAAGAGTCTTGAGATCCGTGCTTTCGAAGATACAGCTGGTAAGGCTGTAAGCACAACAATCACTGCTGAACAGATCGCTGCTGGCGACGTTACAATCCCCTTCGGTATCTACCTCGTTGAGGGTACAAACGATTGTGATTCACTTACTTGCCAGTGGTCTGTAAACTCTAAGGACGGCGACGCTTCTACAGCTTACGTTTCCTTCGAGAGCCATGAGGCTGGTACAGAGTACTACACAGACAAGAGAGACGTAACTCTCGCTGACGGTTCTACAGGTAACAGCAATACACTCGTTGGTTTCGCTGGTACAATGGTTCAGAACAAGAGAAAGGGCGACTACTTCAGCGCTACTGGTGACGGACAGTACTTCTCACAGGCTGGTTACAAGTCTGGTAACATCGCTAATGCTTGGGGTTCAGCTACATGGATCACAGCTAAGGACGGTTCCGGCTACAAGTGGTCTGGCGATAAGTCTGATTCTTACCCGATCTATGTTCAGGACGCTGTATTCAAGAAGGGTACACCTCCCGGTACATACACAATCGATTTTGCTGACTATGTTCCCGAGGCTGATTACCCGGACAATATGTCTAACATGATCGAGAGCAACGGCAAGATGACTACTAAGAACGGTAAGCTCAATCTTAAGAGCCTCACAATCACAATCGAGGGTGCAGGTCAGCAGCAGACAACAACAACAACTGCATCTACAGCACCTGTTACTACAACAACAACTTCTTCAGCTACAGATGCTCCGCAGACAACTAAGCCTGTAAATCCTAATGCTAAGGAAGACTTCATCGTAACTCCTGCTGAGGTTAAGGCTAAGCCCGGTGAAACAGTTGACGTTGAGTGTTATGTAAGCGCTGGCAGCCACAAGGTTGGTCAGTACGTTGTTCGCCTTGACAAGGAAGACCTCCCCCAGGGCATCACATACACATTAGATGATACTCTCTGCTACGCAGTTGATGCAAAGGGCAACTTCGAGTATGAACTCCTCGGTGATACATACTACTGCTCAACACTTTCTTCAGGTGATCCTACACCTGTAAATGAGGAAGAGCCTGTTATCATCTTCACATTCAAAATTCCTGAGACAGCTACTCCCGGTGAGTATGACTGGAACATCTCAAGATTCCACGTTGTTGAAGACGGCTTCAAGAAGCTTGAATTCGACGCTACAGTAAAGCCTGGTAAGATCGTTATCGAGGGCGACGGTACAACAACAACAACAGCTACAACAACTACTACAACTACAACAACAACTACTACAGCTACAACAACAACAACTTCTACAGCTTCAACTTCAGAAGACGGCACAACAACTACTACAACTACAACAGTTAAGCCTGGCGACGCTCTCTACGGTGACGTAAACTGCGATAAGAGGGTTAACATCGCTGACGTTGTTGTTCTCAACAAGTGGCTCCACGATTCTTCAGCTTACAAGATCACTGATCAGGGTAAGATCAACGCTAACTGCTGCGATAAGGATACAACTGAGATCGATTCCAACGACTCACTTGCTATCATCCAGAGCATTGTTCACCTTGTAAAGGAACTTCCCTGCGCAAACTCTGCTCTTCAGAAGTAATCAAAATTTAAGGTGATTTAATCTAATAGAGCAAATGCTCGGAAAGGAAATGCACAAATGAAGAAACTGCTTGCGGCAGTTACGTCCTTCGCAATGAGCGCATCGCTCATGTCGAGTGCATTTGCTTCTCCTTTTAATGTTAGTGCTGCCGGCAGTATTTCTGCTGAGCAGCCTAACGTTAGTATGGGAGAAGTGCTGGACGGAGCTGTCAATAAGACTGCTGTTCAGGCTGACTTCGTTGTAACTCCTAATGAAATCAAAGCAAAGCCCGGTGAAACAGTTGAAGTTGAGGTTTATGCAAGTGCTGGCAGCCATAAGGTAGGTCAGTATATTGTTCGTCTCGATGAATCTGATCTCCCCCAGGGAATCAAGTATTCAGTAGAAGATCGTCTCTGCTACGCTGTTGACGCAAAGGGTAACTTTGAGTATGAACTCCTCGGTGATACTTACTACTGCTCAACACTTTCTTCAGGTGATCCTACACCTGTAAAGGAAGACGAGCCGGTTATCATTTTCAACTTCACTATCCCTGCTACAGCAGAGCCCGGTGAGTATGACTGGAATATCTCAAGATTCCATGTTGTTGAAGACGGTATCAATAAGATCGAGTTTGACGCAAACGTTAAGCCCGGTAAGATCGTTATCGAGGGTGACGGAGTTAACACAAGTAACACTACAGCACCCACAACTACTAAGAATCAGCCCAATACTACAACTACTAAGGCTCCCAATCCCAATGCAAAGAGCGACTTTATCGTAACACCTAAGACTGTTACTGCTAAGCCCGGCGAAGAGGTTGAGGTTGAGGTAGGCGTTAAGGCTGGAAACCATAAGGTAGGTCAGTACATCGTTCGTCTTGATGAGTCTGATCTCCCGCAGGGTATCACTTATACAGTAGATGATCCGCTTTGCTACGCTGTTGGCGCAAAGGGTAACTATGAGTACGAGCTTCTCGGCGATACTTATTACTGCTCAACACTTTCAGGCGGCGATCCTACTCCTGTAAATGAAGATGAGCCTGTTATCATCTATAATTTCAAGATCCCCGCAAACGCTAAACCCGGTACTTACAACTGGAACATCTCAAGATTCCACGTTGTTGAGGACGGTATCAACAAGCTTGAGTTCGATGCTACTATCGAGCCCGGTACAATTATTATCACCGGTGACGGTGAACAGACAACAGCTTCTACAACAACTCCCGTACAGCCTGGCAAGGTTGCTTCTGACTTTATCGTAACACCTCAGGACATCACTGCTAAGCCCGGCGACAAGGTTGACGTTGAAGTTTCTGTCAAGGCTGGCAGCCACAAGGTAAGCCAGTACATCGTTCGTCTTGATGAGTCCGATCTCCCCCAGGGAATCACTTACTCACTCGATGATGAACTCTGCTATGCAGTTGATGACAACGGTACTCACAAGTTTGAGAAGATCAAGGATACATACTATTGTACAACTCTCAACGCTGGTGATCCTACAGCTGTAAAGGAATCTGAGCCTGTAATGGTTCTTTCATTCAAGATTCCTGAGACTGCAAAGCCCGGTAAGTACGATTGGAAGCTTTCAAGATTCCACGTAGTAGAAGATGGCTATAACAAGATAGAGTTTGATGCAACTATTAATGCTGCAAACATCACTATCCTCGGTGATGATACAACAACTACTACAACAGCTACAACTTCTACAACAACAACTACTACAACTACTGTAACAACAACAACAACTGGTTCTACAGAAACAACAACTGTCACAACTGCTAACGACGGTAAGGCTGTTTGGGCTATTCCGAATGTTACAGCTAAGGCTGGTTCTACTGTAAAGATGGACGTTATTGTTGACGGTCAGTCTGACCTTGCAGTTGCAGGTGCTCAGTTTGATATCAACGCTAAGGCTCCTATCGCACTCAGCGCTGCTGGTGCTGACTGCGCTGCATACAGCTCTAAGCTCGTTGCTAACGCTGGCACAAGCGAATTCGCTTTCGGCGAAAATAAGGGTGATGCTCACATTGCTGCTAACGGTGCTGTGATCGCTACTCTTACATTTGAAGTTCCCGCTAACGCTTCCGGCGTATACCCCGTTGAGTGGGCAAACGTTTTCGTAAGCGATACAAACGGAAATGAAATCACAAAGCAGGTTACTCTCAAGAATGGTTCAATTACTGTTGAGTCTGATACAACAGATGGTTCTGTAACTTGGGAGATCCCCACAGTTCACGCTAAGGCTGGCAGCACAGCTAAGATGGAGATCGCCGTTTCTGGTACAAAGGGCGACGTATCCGTTGGCGGTGCACAGTTCGTAGTTTCAAGCGACAAGTTCGCACTCGCTTCTGTTGGCAAGCAGTCTGCTGCTTACAATGGAGACGTTACATCTAACACAGCAACAAACGAGATCGCATTCGCTAACGCAAACGGCGATGGTACTGTTGCTGCTGACGGTGAAATCGTTGCAGTCGTAAACTTCGACATCCCTGCAGGTACACCTGCTGGCGAATATGACGTAGTTTGGGGCAAGAACGCATTCATTTCAGATGCAAACGGAAATGACATCACAAGCAATGTTACACTCGTTAACGGTAAGATCATCATCGATGATGTTACTGACGGCGACATCACATGGACAATCGACGAGAAGCACGCTAAGCCCGGCGAGACTGTTGAGCTTGAGGCTAAGGTTACTGTTGGTACAGCTAACCTCTCAGTAGGCGGCGCTCAGTTCGATCTCCCCGTTTCTGATCCTATCACTCTCAGCACTGCTGCTGGTTCTGATGGATACTCTGCTGCTCTTACATTTAATGTAGACACTAACGAGTTTGCTTTCGCAAATAAGGACGGTGCTGGCGTAGAGGCTAAGGACGGTTCAGCAGTAATCAAGCTTACTTACAAGGTTGCTGAAAATGCAAAGCCCGGTAAGTACCCTGTTGAGTGGACAGATGCATTCGTATCTGATTCAAACGGTGAGGATATCACTGCTAAGATCAGCTTCATAAACGGTGCTATCATCGTTGATGAGGACACTACAACATCTACATCTACTACAACAACTGATTCTACTGACACAACAACAACAACAACCGTGTCTACAGACACAGACACAACATCAACATCTACATCAACAACAACTGATACAACTACAACATCTCCTGTCAGCGAGAGTACAACTTCTGTAATTTCACTTCCTGACGGTGCAGTTGCATGGGATATCCAGGAAGTTGATGCACAGCCCGGCGAGACAGTTGCAGTACCTGTTATCGTTCTCGATCCTAACAAGGTAAATCTTCCTATCGGCGGTGCGCAGTTCAAGGTAACAGCTGACACTGTTACATATGACAGCATTGCTGCTGGTGAGTACGGCGCTAAGGTAGTTGCTAACCCGTCTACATTCGAGTTTGCATTCGCAGATGAGAACGGCGGCGAGATGACAGCTGCAAACGGTGCTAAGGTATTCACAATCAGCTATGTAGTTCCCGAGGGTACTCCTGAGGGTCAATATCCTGTAGTTTGGAACAATGATTTCTTCAATGTTTCTTCCGCTGACGGCGCAGACATGACAGATCGCGTAGTTTGCGTTAACGGTGCTATCAATGTTGTAAATCCGAAGTCAACAACTTCTTCTGCAACAACTACAAAGGATACTGATACTACAACTTCAACAGTATCAACTGATACTGACACAACAACAAAGACAACTGATACAACTGTATCATCGTCTACATCTACATCAACATCAACTTCTACAACTACAACAGTCAGCGTTCCTCGCGGAGCAATCGGCTGGCAGGTTGAATCTGTTACAGCTCAGGCCGGTGATGAGGTAACTCTCAAGATCACAGTGGTCGATCCCAGTGGTTCTGCACTCCCTGTTGGCGGCGCTCAGTTCGTAATGACAAATGAAGGCGATATCGCTATTGTTGGCGGTACAGGTTCTGACGCTTACAGCGCTAAGATCGTTAACGGTGTCGATGGCGATGTAAACAGATTTGCATTCGCTCACGAAATCGGTGAGGGTGTTGTTGCTGGCAACGGCGATACTGTAATCACTCTTACTTATAAGGTTTCTGAAAATGCTAAGCCCGGTACATATCCTGTAAATATTACAGAACTCAATGTATCTGACACTAACGGCAGTGATATTACAAAGCAGATCCTCCCGATCGCTGGTTCTATCACAATTGTTGAGCCTGTTGTTACTTCAACTACTACATCAACTGTAACAACATCTTCAACAACTACTGTTTCAACTTCTGAGACATCAACACAGTCTACTGACTCTACATCTAAGTCAACAGACACAACAACTAAGACAACTGCTTCAACTTCACAGTCTACAGCTACTGAGACAACAGGTACAACAACTACTGTTTCAGTTCCTAAGGGTGCAGTAGGCTGGCAGCTCGACAATGTTAAGGGTAAGGCTGGAGAAAAGGTAACTCTTACAATGACTGTTCTTGATCCCGCTAAAAACGGCCTCATGATCAGCGGCGGTCAGTTCGTTCTTTCAACTGATCCTGTTATCGATTCTGCTTCCGGTACACCTTACGGTGCTAAGCTTGAGTACAACCCTGCAACATCCGAGTTTGCATTTGCAGACAAGGACGGCAACGGTATAGCAGCTGTGAATGGTGCTACTATGATGACAATCGAGTACATTATTCCTGATGACGCAAAGCCTGGTACAATCTATCATGTTGATTTTGATAAGCTCTTTGTAAGTGATGAAAACGGTAACGACATTACCGCAAACATACTTGGTATCGGTGGTTCAATTGAGGTTCTTCCTGAAGTAACATCAACTTCAACTACTAATACAACAGAAGAGTCAACAACAAAGTCAACAGAGACTTCTACATCGACAAGCGAGTCAACAACAAAGTCAACAGAGACTTCTACATCGACAAGCGAGTCGACAACAAAGTCAACAGAGACTTCTACATCGACAAGCGAGTCGACAACAAAGTCAACAGAGACTTCTACATCGACAAGCGA
>Ga0310695_10003642_pt1 | contig 29833 bp, 23 predicted proteins | sample RumenRJG_04DNA_FD_203882 | JGI IMG/M metagenome (GOLD analysis project Ga0310695, IMG submission 203882) | Bovine rumen microbial communities from Lethbridge, Alberta, Canada - RJG_04 (v2) (version 2) | ecosystem: Host-associated > Mammals > Digestive system > Stomach > Rumen | place: Canada...
TGTAAAAAATGGTTTTCTTCATATCGAAAAGAAAGGTCAAGAATATTCTATGGTTAATTCTAAAAAAATAAATATTGAGAATGAAAATAACCAATTAGAACAAACATCCCTAGATAATGCTGCCGATTTACTAAAAACTATGAAATTCAATAAAGATAATTATAAAGAACTTCTTGATGTAATTAATAAAATCTCAGCACTTAATGGAAAAGAGCAGCTTCAAGTTCCTACAGAAGAACAGGTTCAGAATATTGTTTCTGCAGAAGAAACTTCACAGCCAGAAAAAGAAGGTGTAGGAGAGAAAGCTACTGAAGAAGTTCCTGTTACAACAAAGCCTTTTGACCCTAAAGCTCCTGTTGATTTTGGTAAAACAGTTCTTCCAGCATTTGCTGTTTTATCAGAAGGAAAGCTTCATACCGTTGAAAATGGAGTTGCAGCTTCTTTTGATAAAATGAAAGAAACTTATCTTATTGATAACGGTACAGAACGTTTTGAACTACCTAAGTCCACTTTTGAAACATTATTAAAAGATAAGGTTGAAGAAGAACAAAAAAAAGTAAGACTTGCAGAAGGAAAAACAATCGTATTTGAAGATAAGTCTAGGGGAGTGCAGGGAACTGTAGTCCCGGAATGGGCAATGTATACCCAGAACGGTCTTGAAACTTTCAAAGATTTTGTAGCCCAGAAATACAATGCAGCAGATAACTCTTACACACTTTCAAATGGTCAGACAACAATAAACGTAGATGCAGAAAGATTTAAGGAAATTACAGCACCAGAACGTTTTGAAACAAAGTATGATGAAAACTCACCAGCGTATAAAAAACTCTGCGAAACTCAGTACAATGATTATTTCAAACCACGTGATAATACAGCTTATAATTTCCGTCATAATCTTTCTGTTTTCTGCCGTAAAGAAGCAAATTCTCCTTGTGATGCATTTACAATTGCAAAAGGAATAATTAAAGAAATGAATCATAAGGAAAAAAAGAAAACAAAAGAACTTATAAAAAAAATGTGCGGTAAAAATGAAACAATAAACGAAGTTATTGTAAGATGCTATCACGAAGCAATTAAAGAAATTCCGTTGAACGAAGATTACATTAAATCTGTAATTCCAGAAAAAATAATTGCCAGACCTTTTTATGATACAATAAATACAGATGGTACAAAAATAGAAAATGACCCGGTGCTTATTCAAGGTAATATAAATAAAAATCTTTCAATTGGTTCAACAATTAAAAATATAAATATTGATACAAAAAAACTTTTTGGACATGGCAAGAAAGCTGTTCATTTCGATGAACTCAAAGTTATTTCTGCATCAAAAGAAAATAATTCAATAACCGTTATGGATGAAAATAAAAGTTATATGAAACTTCCACGTGACACAGTTCTTGAATTTTATAAGCAACAACAAATAAAAGAATTGAAACAGATTCAAAAACAAAATAAAAAAAATAATTCAATACATATTTCAAGCTATTAACAATTATAACCTTCTGTCCGTAATACGGATCAGAAGGTTATTTGTTATTTAAAAAGTTCATTAATCACTTTACGAGCAGGTTGTAAAGTTTTACACATATCAGTTATCAACATTCGTGTATAATAATCGGTCATTTCTGTAGTTGTATGACCAACAATTTTTCTGACATCTTCAACTGGAAAACTTGTACGCATTTTTGTAACGTATGTAAAACGAAGAGAATGTGGAACAAACTTTTTTTCAAAAGTATTTATTCCACTGGATTTAAGAACTTTTTTGAAAGTATATTCAAGATGGCAATTTGTAAAAAGCTTGTCATTTTCATCAAGAAACAAATAATCATCTGATTCCAATTTATTTGAAGTTATATAATTTACAAGTTCAATCAAAACTTTATCTGGAATTGGAACACACCTGATTTTTCGGTCATTGTTATTTCCTTTTTTATTATAATTTGTTCTTATTCCATTTCGCTTAATAAATCCATCAACTACAAGAATTCCTTCATATATTTTAAGTTGTCGAACCTGTAAAGCTCTTGCTTCACCAAGACGAAGTCCACAGGATGAAGTAACATAAAAAAGAAGCCATTCTTTTTGTGAAACCCAAATGTTTTTATTAAAAATTAAATTAAGCTCATTAGATGTAAAAACATCTGGTTTATGAGAATTTCTTGCAAATCTTTGAAAATGTGGCTTAGGAACAGGCTTAGTACATTTCCAAACACTTTCATCATAAATATTTCCAAATGTTTCTAAAAAAAAATTTTTCCAAGAACCAGAATGAAAATCATCGTTTAATAAATAATTTTCAATTTGAGAGATTTTAAGTTCATTAAGTTTATAAGAACCGAATTCTTTAATTATCAATTCAATAAATTGTCTTTTTTGTTTAATTGTTTCAGAAGAAAGATTTTTTCCAAAATGTTCAAGACGTTTTAGATGTTCGCTTTCATTGTCAAACATATCTTGTGCTATATTTTTAATTAAATATTGATTATCAACTAAATATTTTTTTTTAAATTTAATTAAAAACATCATAGCGTCTTTCTTATTTTTGCAATTTCGACAGGTTTTAATTCTATCTTTTTCACCGTCAAAATATGAAAAGTAAAATTTTACTTTTCCATCAAAGATTTTGGATTTAAGTTCAAAGTCTTTCATTATAAGTAACCTCATTTATTTTGTTTATATAATTCATAAAAACTATGAATTAGACTTTGTATTTGATTAACATAGATAGAAGGTAAAGCGAGCAGTTCTTTATCAGATTTTGTAAGAAACTTTTTATAATTATCAACTTGCTCACCAGTCATTAAGTACTCAACTGTAACATTAAGTAGTTCAGCCATTTTGTATGCTAAATCAACACGAGGTAATCTTTGCCGAATATCTATATAACCCATAAATGTATTATAAGGAATATCTAATTTTCCAGCGAATTCTTTGAATTGTAGATTTTGAAATAGAAGTTCTTCTTTAAGATTTTTATTAAAACTCATAACAAAATTATAATAATATTTTATTTTTATATTTGACAAATATGCTTAAAATGTGTAATAATTAGTTAAGATGTGATTAACCGAACATTTTGTTTTATCTTTTTTATACAAAACACTCGGTTAATTTGAGAAAATAAATTGTTATTACTTATATTATAAGTAGTTAGTCGGGCAAGAGGGATTTGAACCCCCGACATCCTGGTCCCAAACCAGACGCGCTACCAGCTGCGCTATTGCCCGTTGCGTGATTAATAATATATATTATTATCACGCTTTATTCAAGAGGTTTAACCTCATTTTTTATAAAATTTATTAAATTCCTATAAAATGAGTTTCAACTTTATCCTGAACGTATTTTACAAAGTCATCAAGTTTCATTGTTTCCTGAGGTTTTCCGCTTGAGAATCTGTAGCGAACGCAAACAGCGTTTTCATCCTGTTCTTTCTGTCCAACTACAAGAATGTACGGAGTTCTGTGTTCCATTGAAACCTGTTTAATTTTTGCCTTCATGTTTGAATCGTCAAGATATACGTTTGAGCGGATATCTGCTGAAAGAAGTACGTCATTTACTTTCTTTGCATATTCGTCAAATTCACTTGATACAGGAACAACTGCAACCTGTTCAAATGCAAGCCATGTAGGGAAGGCTCCTGCAAAGTTTTCTATGAGGATTCCAAGAAAACGCTCTATAGAACCAAGAATTGCTCTATGGAGCATTACCGGATGATGCTTCTGGTTGTCTGAACCAATGTATGTTGCATCAAGGCGTTCAGCACTTGGTAACTGGAAATCTGCCTGAATTGTTCCACACTGCCATTCACGTCCTAAGCAGTCATAAAGCTTAAATTCAAGTTTTGGTCCGTAGAATGCACCTTCTCCAGGCTGGATTTCATATTCAAGCCCAGCTTCATGGCATGCATCAGCAAGAGCTTTTTCAGCACGTTCCCATGTTGCAAGGTCTCCAACGTGGTCTTCCGGCATTGTAGAAAATTTTACAACAAGTTCATCAAAACCAAAATCATGATAAACCTGCTTTAAAAGCTTACAGAATCTTGCAACTTCAGATGCAACCTGATCTTCAGTACAGATAATATGTGCATCATCCTGTACAAAACCGCGTACACGCATAATTCCATGCAAAGTTCCGCTTGGTTCGTTTCTTACATCATGTCCAAATTCTGCAAGACGTAAAGGCAAATCTTTGTAAGAACGCTGTTTCGACTTAAAAATTTCCAAAGCACCTGGACAATTCATTGGTTTAATTGCAAACATGCGTTTTTCACTTTCAGTAATAAACATATTTGCCTGATAATGACCCCAGTGACCAGAGCGTTCCCAAAGGCTCCTAGGCATAATTGCAGGAGTATTTACTTCAAGGTAACCGTCGCGGCGAACCATTTTTCGCATGTAGTCCTGAATTACAGTGTAAGTTGTCCATCCGTTTGGATGCCAGAAAATTTGTCCTGGATCTTCAGGATCAAGATGGAATAAATCCATTTCTACGCCAAGCTTTCTGTGATCTCGTTTTTCAGCTTCCTCGATCATCTTAAGATAATCTTTTAAATCATTTGGTTTTTCAAAGCAGAGTGCATAAACGCGTGTAAGCATAGGACGGTTTGAATCACCACGCCAGTAAGCTCCGGCAATTTTATCTAGCTTAAAAGCCTGTCCGTTTATCTCTTTTGTATTTGCAACGTGAGGACCTCTACAAAGGTCAATAAATGAATCCTGCTGATATGTTGAAATTGTTTCACCTTCCGGCAAATCATTAATTAATTCAACTTTATATGGTTCATCCTTAAAAAGCTCAAGTGCTTCTTTTTTCGAAACTTCCTTGCGTACAAAATCATGATTACCCGCAAGAATTCTTCTCATTTCTTTTTCAACGGTAGGAAAATCGGTTTCGGTGAATTTGGTGCCTTTTGGAAAATCAAAATCATAATAGAATCCGTTGTCTACAGATGGACCTATTGCAAGTTTTGTTCCCGGATAAAGTTTGATTACAGCCTGAGCCATAACGTGTGCACAACTGTGCCTGATTGTCTGTAATTTTTCGTTTGCAGCCATTTTTTTAGTCTCCCAATCAAATTGTTTTCATTTTGAAAACCGATTTTTCCTTATTTTAAGTTCATGTATGAACTTAATTTTGCTATTATATCGCTTTAATTGTAAGTATTCAATAAATTGTGTATATTTATACATATGATTAAGGCTCAGATTGAAGATAAAGAATTGCTTTTACATTTGGATTCACTTGAAGAAGATAAACTTCGGATTTTTACTATGGCAGATGGTCGTGTGCGTGGTGCTCTTTTTCACGGCACAAGGTTTGTAAATCAGATGCGCGCTCAACATAAGCTTGGAATTCTTGAAACATATATTCTTGGTCAGGCTTGCCTTTGTTCAGCGCTTACCATTCCAATGATGAAAGATCTGGAGCATACAGGTGTGCTTTTTGAAGGAACTGGCTCTGCGGAAGGTTATTCTGTAGAAGCTGACTCTACCGGATATGTCAGAGGTTATCTTTTAAACGATAAAATTCCTCTTTCAAAGCCTTTGGAAAACTGGAATTTAAAGCCGTTTCTTGGAGTAGGAAATATTACTTTTTCCCGAATTCATAAGGATGATAAATTTCCGCAGCGTTCTACAGTAGATGTTGATGGCGAAAACATTGCAAAAGATTTTGCAACCTATTTTGCACAGTCTGAACAGATTAATACTGCATTTAATTCTGGTATTCAATTTGATAAACAGGGCAGGGTAACGGGTGCTGCTGCAATGTACATTCAGGTAATGCCTAAAACTGGAGGAACAGCAAAACTTGGTTCTCAGGTAGACAGCCATATTGAAGAAGATTCTGATGAAGAAAAGCTTTTATGTCGTGTTGAAAACGCATTTAGGGCCTGTCCTAGTCTTGGTCTTTTGTATAGTGAGAAACAGGTTGATTCTGAAGATATAATTATAGGTTTGTTTCGTGAATTTAAGCCTGTTATTACATTAAAACGTGATATTAAATTTGATTGTCCTTGCAAAGAAGAAGACTTTATTTCTTATGTAAAACATCTTCCAAAGGAACAACTTGAACAGATAAAAAATGATTCTATGCAGCCGCTTGAAGTAAAATGTGAAAACTGCGGCAGCATTTATAAAATTCCATTTGATAAAATTTTCTAAATAATTTTTTTATATATAAAATTTGTTTTTTCTTGACGAAAATTTGTTCCGATATTATATTTAATACCGCTAGGGGGTGTCCCGGTTTCGACGGAATTGGGAAATCTTGTATTGCAGGTAGGACTGAAGGTTCCTTAAACTGACAAACAAATAACTGCAATTTTCGCAAGAAAAGAAGAAGAAGCTGATGAAGCTTCTTTCGAAGCAGAAGCACTCGCTGCGTAAGTAGCCGTGCAGGAATTCAGGCGGCCCTGTTCCGCGTTGTCTGAAATTCTTTTACCTTATCGGGACTTGCTGTGCATTGTGTCTGGTCTTTGCATAGGACTCTTAATCAGAATACGGAGGCGACGCTTGTTATGCTGCTACCGTCTCCCGACAACTACCTCGCATAACTAAACTTGTAGATGTACCTGGTTTACTTTTTCGGACGGGAGTTCAATTCTCCCCACCTCCAAATAAAAATAACTTCAGCTCAGCTGAAGTTATTTTTATTTAACGAGTTTTGCCTTCGGCAAAACTCGCACGTTGGAATTACAAGCTTTGCAAAAACTCGCACACACAAGTTTTCTTTTCGGCAAAACTCGCACGTTGGAATTACAAGCTTTGCAAAAACTTGGTTATGCAAAAAAAATGCTTCGTTGAAAAACGAAGCATTTTTGAAACTTGAAATATAATCAAAAGGATTATTCGCCGTCATGTCCAGCATGACCTTTCTGCTGGAATTTTTTAAGCATTGCAACGCCGTTCTTTTTTCCGTTGTAAACAAAGCCACCGTTCCAATATTCCAACGCAGCAAACAAAGCGTTTCCGCCGTCCTGACTGTCAGATTCTTTTGTTCGGAACGATACGTAGTCTGCAAGCTGCATAAAATCATTTTTATGAAGACATTCAAGACGCTTGCGGTTAAAGTCATTCCATTTATCAAGATCCTGGAAACCTTCACCTTCATCCTGAACAATAATATGTGCATGAGAAGGACTGAAAGAATACCATACAGTAACTTTCTTGTTTATATCACAATGATTTCCGTGTTTTACTGCATTTTTAATAACTTCACTAATCTGCTGTTCCAAAAGGTTAAGCTCTTTAATTTCTGTTGGCGCAGACTGAACAATCAGCAATGTAAAATAGCGAATCTGTCTAAAGTCTGAAGGAAATTCCTTCTTAAGCATGTTTGTTTTGTCAAACAATGGATCATTTTCATCTGATCTAAGTTCTTTAAATTCCTGTACCATATTTTCCTCCTGAACTTTAGCTTACTCTTTTACCATAAGGAGAGCTTCTTCTATACTGTTTGCAATAGGGAAGTAGCCCATTAACTTTGTAAGTTCAATTACTTTTTTAACTGAACCATGAATGTTTGCAATTGCAAGATTTAAATTCATCTTTTTAATTGTAGAACAAATGTAAATAAGAGCACCAATTCCAGAAGAGTCAATATAGTCAACCTGTTCAAGATTAATTACAAAGTTTTTAACGTTTTTCTCCAGCATTTTCATTACAAGTTCTTTAAGCTTATAGGAATTGTAAAGATCCATTTCGCCGGTTACGTCTATAATATAAACATCACCATTTTTACGTATTTTAAGTTCCATAAGAAGCTCCTTTTCTATTGTATTTTAACAACCAGAAGACTTTGGTCATCGTATTGTTGTGCAGCACCGCAGTATTTTTTCAAATCTTCTTTTACACGGTTTGAAATGTCCTTACCGTTAGATGCGCTGTTTTTGGTAATCACTTTTTTCAGACTATCAATTGAATATTGTACACCATTTTCATTAAGAGATTCAAGTAAACCGTCGGTACAAGTAACAATGATGTCTCCTTTTTCTAATGTAAATTTTTGATCTGCGTATACAGTGTCTTTTGTTACTCCCATCGGTTCTGTTGGTGTAGAAATCTGTTTAAAAGATTTATCCGAAGCAGTAAAAATAAACACAGGATTATTTCCGCAGGTCGCTATTTCTGCCTCCCTTGTTGTTGTATTAAGATTTATCAATGCAACACTTGCAAAGTGATCAATTTTTGCTGTTTCAAAACAGATGCCTCTGTTTGCCCATGAAAGGATTGTAGATGCTGTTTGATTTGTATTAACTGCAAGTCGAAGAATAGCTCTAATCATAATCATAACAATCAAAGACGCCATTCCTTTTCCGGCTACATCTGCCATTACAAAAGAAACTTTATCTTTTCTTGATACCATAATATCAAAGAAGTCTCCGCATACGCCTTCCAGTGGATTTGAATAACATCCAAGTGAGATTGCAGGAAGAACCGGAAGTTTTTGTGGTAAAAGTTCTTTCTGGTATTTGGAAGCAATTGTTCCACCGGCATTTAATTCTGTGTGTTCAGCATAATCAAGGAAGCTGTAAAGCGGTTTTAAGGTTGTAGAAATTGCATCAGAAAGTATAACAGCATTATCAAAGTCGTCTTTAGTGAACTTATCTTTTCCAGGGTCTCGCGAAAGTGCAACAACACCAACAGATGTATCTGCCTGTTTAAGCGGAACGAAAATGTAACTTCCACACTGAAGGAATTCTTCTGGACCGTTCTGATAAACACGAGGATCTTTTACAGAATCCGGAATAAATGCAGGTTCTCCGCCTGTGTAAATTTCACCAAAAATATTTTCAGAAGTAGGGAATTGAGCAAAACGAAGGTTTGTTTCTACACGAATTGGTTTATGCGGCAAATCTTCCGGCAGCTTGTATGGAGGAGGAAAAGAACCTTTAAATGATTTTACTGCAAGGGTATTGTCGTAATCATCTGCAATCAGAATAACACAACCATCTGCAGAAACTTTTTGAGTAAGCATATCATTACAGTATTCAAGGAAATTTTCCATACTGTTTTCTGCATTGAAAAAAGTTGAAAGTTTTAATACAAGTTCTTTATTTATGCTTAAAAGCTTTTGATGTTTTTCTTCTATTTCTGCAATAACTTCTTTGCTTACTGTGTCTGAATCGCGTTCAGCGGCAAGTTCAGCAGCCTTTTTTGCGGCACGCTTTTCTTCCCTTTTTTCTGGATTATCAAACGCCTTTACAACAAGAAAAGGCAGAACTACAAACTGTGAAAGAATCAGAGTGAATGCAAAATATATATAGTGCTGGCTGACATAAGAATAAATTGAACCTGCAACTAAAATTCCTGTCATTAGAAAGAAGATAATGCTTACTTTGAATGTGTTTCTAAGCCTGATTACTAAGAGAAAGAGAAAAAGCAGTACACCTAAAACTGACGAAATAAGCAATGGAGTACCAATAAAAGAATCAATAGAGGTCACAGAAATCTCCTTTTTAAATTATAATACACATCATCGGTATTATTTATTAATTTTAACATCGAAATTTTCAGCAGTCAAGTTTTTAAACCATGTAAAATCCGTTTGAAAGTTTGCTAAAAATTCTGCTTGTAAAAAATCCGACAGATAAAATAAAAGCTAGCTGCTTATAGAGTCTGATGCAGAATTAAAAATCTTTTTACGCAAAATAATTCTGTTTATAAAATTTTTGATTTTCCTTGAAAACGGAATTTTGTATTTTTTCTTAAAATCATTGATTGCATCTTCCAAAGGAATTTCGTTTCCGAATTTTTTCTTTAAATCATCCCAATAGCGGATTACCCAAACATACATATCGGCAAGCGTTCTGCCAGGAAAACTCTTAAGAATTTTTAGTTTTCTGATTGCAGTTACAAGCGGTAAATAAACTTTTGTAAACCATGACATTATTGCATCTTCCATAGGAATTTCTGTGTTGCTGGTTAAATTTATAAAGTATTTGTGCGTTATAATGTGATTGTATATTACGTCGTAGCGTCCTGTTCTCGAAAAGTCCAGACACCAGTAATCGGTAATGTCGCCAAAGCCTGTTTCTGCATAAAAAAGTCGTTTTTCGTAGTTTATAATCTGCTTTACAATATCATTTATGTTGTCAGGTCTTTTAAGAACTATTTCGCTTTGAAGAGAAACAACTTCTGCATCAATAAATTCTACTCCGCGTGATTTTGCAACAGAAACCCTGTGATTTCCGTCGCGTACAAAATATAATCCTGCAATTTCGTAAACCTTTATAGGTGGAAGGTCTATTTCCTGATATGCGGCTTTATCTACACTTTCCCAGCGGTTTTTTAAATGTGAACTTTTTGGGAAAAAATTGTTGTCGAAATCGTTGTAACGGCCTTCGCTGCCTACAATTTTCTCTATTGGAATCACCTGCATTCCTATATAGGTTTCTGCTGTAGGTTTAATCATCTGTTTTACGTCGTTCAGTGAGATTAAAGATGCTTCTTCCGGCGAAAGCAAATGTTGAATTTCATTAAAAAATGCTTTGTTTTTTGCACGGATAAAATCTTCTTGAATCTGCGGTGTAAAAATATCCATAAATATGCTGCTCCCGTAAAAATATATTTCTAGCTGTCAGAAATTTCAGCTATTGGAAAATCTATTACAATATGTGCATAGGCATTCACGACCTGAGTGTCGTAATAGTGCCCGGCTCTTTCTTCTCTCATGTCATAAAGGTGTATGTGACCATGAATCATATATGTTGGTTTAAACTTTTCCAAAAACCAGTTGAAGCATTCAAAGCCTATATGGCATGGATCTTCGTGGTCGTGTATGTGCCTTGGAGAAGCGTGTGTCATGAAAATATCCAGAAACGTGCCATACTTTATTTTATTAAAAATAAGGCGTGGTACAAGGGTAAAAAGTTTAAATTTCATCTGTGCTTCTGTGTACTGGCAAAGACCGTTATTGTATCTTTTTGAGCCTGAAACACCGGCAAGAAGCAGAGGTCGCTTTTTTTTAGTTTTTGGATCGGTAAAGTTCAAGTCATTAATTCTAAAAGTACGGAAACCTGCATAAACTGCTCCGTGGTTGCATGAATTATCTGACTGAACTTTTGTAAGCTGATTTGCCGGTATGCGAACATCTGAATGGTAAAAGTGAAATTCTTTAAGATTGTGATTTCCGAAAATAAAATATGTAGGCTTGTTAAGTACTGTGACTATAAAGTCAATGTAATCCATCGGAAGATCGCCCGCGCAAAGAATAAGATCTACGTCAGAAAATGTTTCTTTAACATTTTGATTATAAATTAACGGATCTACATAATCTGAGACGCATAAAATTTTCATCAGGCACCGGCTTTTGAAAGAACTTCTTCAAGTTTTTGTTTTTCTATAAGCTCTACAGGACGTCCGTCCGCAAAACGTTTTGCGGCAACTGAAAAACCTGAACTTGAGAAAAGATATCCTTTTACAATATTATTTGACTTCATTGTGTCCAGTGATTCGTGAATTTCCGGCTCTTCAACGGCTTCTGGATCACGATAAAAACGTAGCATTACAACCTGTTTTCTTACCGACATCCAGGAATCGTCGCCTTTGTTTACGCCTGTAATCTGACAACCCCATTTTTTTGAGTCGCAGGAAAGCACCTGTAGATTAAGCGCTTTTACCGCCGCATTTTTGCAGATAACTGCAAATTCATCGTTTCCGCAGGTAAGAAAATCTTTGAGATAGTCATTTGCCTGAAGGTCTTTATATTCTGTAAGTTTTGATGCAACGTCGCGGAAGCCTTTATTTTTTTTGTAAATCAGTTCCCATTGTTCAATAGCTTTGTCTATTTTACGTGCTTTTTCGTAGCATGCTGCAAGAAAATATCTTGCAAAAAGGGTTTCTGGATTTGAATTTGCTTTATCAAGGTCTATCGCACGCTGGAAATCCAGAGAAGCATTGTCAAAACGGTTTGCAATCATATAGCACGAACCGTGTTCAATTATTGATTTTTGTTTTACTTCAGGATCACGCTGCGCTTTTTCAAAGGCTTTTATTGCTCCGTTTAAGTCTTTAGCGTCCTTAAGAATTTTTCCAAGATAATAGTAAGAAAAATAGTTTTCCGGACTAAGCTTTATGGCAAGATCAATTTCGCGTTTTGCTTCGTTGAACTGCTTTGTTCTGTAAAGCATAAGGCCTATTTCTGCATGAGCCTTTGCATGTTTTTTGTCTATTGCCGCTGCTTTCTGCATAAAGCCCAGTGCTATGTCATATCGGTTCTGAGCTTCGTAGATTTTTCCTACCTGAAAAAAGTTGTCGGCACAGGTTGGTTCAAGTTTTGTAAGCAGAAGAAAATGCTTTAATGCTTCATTCTGCTGATTGTATTTTAAAAGCAGTTGAGAATATTCCTTTCTAAATGCAAGTTCATTAATTTCGTTTCCAAAAAGAGCATTTTCATTTACGGTTTTGTATTCCATAAGTGCAAGCTCGTTTTTGTTTTCTTTTATATAAGCTTTTCCTAAAAGATAATGTCCGTAGTAATTTTTAGGATCTTTTTGTAAAAGCTGTTTTGTAATTTTAATTGCATTTTGAGTTTTGCCCTGTTTTATAAGGCGTGGTACGGCATCCAGTTTTTTAGGTGAAAGAATGTTCTTGAAAATAAATACTCCGAGAAACCCTATGAGTAGACCAAAAAAGATTATTACGATTAAGAAACCCATTTAACTCCGTACATCCTTATAAAGAAAGATTATTTGTTCTCGATAATAAGAGTATTGAATTTAATTGAATATGTCAATTTTATGGTATAATGTGAATATAGGAAAAAGGTTTTAGATAATGAAGAAAACACTTCTAATTTCTTTATTTTTTATTTTAATTTCTGCGTTGTATGCAGAATCTGAAGGTGTAAAGCTTTTTAAGGCAAATTATCCTAAAGATGCAATTCCGCTTCTTGAACAAGAAATTGCAGAAGGAAATGCATCTGCGGAAATTTATAATTATCTTGGTTTAAGTTATTACCAGATGGAAGAATATGAAAAATCTGTAAAAGTTTTTGAAAAAGGCTTGCAGACTCCATCATCCAGTACAAAAATTCTGGCTTTTAATCAGGGAAATTCATATTATGCACTTGCTGATTATGAAAAGGCTGCAAACAGTTATTCAGTTGCAATTGCTCAGGATCCAGAATTTTCAAGTGCTATATTAAACCGTGCAAATGCCTTGCTTATGGCAGGTCAGCTTACAAATTCTCTGGAAGATTATGAACTTTATCTTACAAAAGCCCCTGAAAATGAACAAAAAGAACAGATTTCTTCGCTGATTGAAGCATTGAAAGAAGAAATTGCACGACGGGAAGAAGAACGTCTCAGACTGCTTGCAGAACAGGCTGCAATGTGGGAACTTGTAGACGATGATTTTTCGGCTTACAGCGGAAATGATGGAAATCAATGGGAAAAAATTGAAACAGAAAACCTTGAAGATCGTTTTGCAGGAGATAAAAAAAACTGGGAAGAGTTTGCCGCAGATAAACCAGAATCTTCAACAGATAAAAATCAGCTTGCTTTAGATGATGAAAATCAGAAGACAGAAGACTGGGAACACGTTGAAAATACAGCAATAAAGGAAGTTCCTGAAAACTCACTTGCTGAAAAGGCTGACTGGAAAGGCCTTTCTGATGATGAGCAGAAGGAACTTAAAAAAGTTGAAGAAGAAGTTCGTGCCGAACAGGCAAGGCTTAACGAACTTGAGCGCAAACGTCTTGAAACTGAACAGGCTGCTGCAAAGGCAGAAGCTGAACGTAAAAAACTTGAAGAAAAGCTTGCAAAACAAAAGGCAGAGGAAAATGCAATAAAGGCCGAAGTTGAACGTCGTAAAAAACTTCTTGAAGATGTTGCAAATTCTCTTCAGCAGGATACATCAAATATGTCATCAAATGCGGAAGAAACAATTGATTATTCAGCTGAAGGTGAACTTGACTAGCAGGATTTTATGAAAACTGAAAAAAACAAAGATAAATTAAAAAAAGTTGCCCGGATTGCGGCTGGTATTCTTATTGTGTTAATTCTGCTCCTTGTAAAAAACTGTGCGCAGAGTCATTCTGGGAAGAAAATATTTGAATTTGAAAGAATGCAATCAGAAAATCAGAATGAATGGAATGAAGTAAATCCTGATGATAAAGAGGATTCTTCGGGGCAGGAAAAAGAATCTGCCGAAAATTCAGAAGAAAAGCAGATTTCTGATGATAAAACAAAACTGGAAGATGATAAAATTTCAGAAAAAAAAGAAAAGAAAACTGAATCGTTATCAGATAAGAAAAAAGATAAAAAAGATAAGGTTGAAAATCAGAATAAAAAAAATGAATCTGAAACGCGTAAAAAATCAGACGAAAAAAAATCAGATAATAAAGAAAATGAAGCTGAAGCATTAAAAACGACCGAAAGCAAAAATATTGAAGAAAAAAAATCTGAGAATAAAAAATCAAAAACAGACGAACAGTTAAAGGCTGTTGAAGAACTTATAAAATCAGAAAAAGTTGATGATGCACTTGAGCTTTTAAATAAACTTCTTCAGGAAGATGATGAAAATGAACTTGCTCATTATTTAAAATCATCGCTGCTTACAAAAACAAAAAAAATTGATGAAGCAATAAAAGAACTTGACCGCGCGATTGAACTTAATGCTGAAAATTATCTTTACTGGTACGATCGCGGAAAACTTTATTTTCTTAAGAAAAATTATGACCATGCAATTTCTGATTTTGAAAAGTCCTGCAGTTTGAACAATATGTTTGAACCAAGTTATTATAATCTTGGTTTTTCAAACGAAAAAATTGAACGCTATAACGATGCAATTTTAAATTATAATATTGCAATTGAAATTAATAATATGTATGAAAAAGCGTATCTTCAGAAAGCTCGCGTTCTTGTAAAACAGAAAAAAAATGAACAGGCTGTTGAAGTTTACGAAAAAATAATTCAGCTTTTCCCGAATAATTCTTTTGCAACGCAGGAACTTGCTTCACTTTACGCCGAATCAAAGGATTATGTGCATGCAGAAGAGTTGTATCGCGTAGCGCTGGATAAAATTAAAAAGACGGAAGATATTGTAATTACAAAATACAATCTTTCTGCTGTACTTCTTGCGCAGAATAAGTATGAGCAGGCTGCTGATTACGCGCTTAGTTCTTATACTATGAGTGAAGCTATTTCTGATCCGGTAATAAGGTCAAATGTTATCTATAACTATGCGTTTGTAAGCGAAAAAAATGGAAAAAAAGCCCTTGCCGAGCAATGCTATCGGGAAGCTATAAAAATTAATCCGCGGCATTTTAAGTCTGAAATTAATCTTGGTGCAATACTGCTTGCAAAAAATCCGCCGGAAACTGACGAAGCTGTTGTACTGCTGGAATCGGCGCAGAAACTTGTTCCTGATAATTTTGAAGCGGCAAATAATTTGGGAAGTGCATGGCTCATTAAGGAAGAATATGCAAAGGCTGTTTCGTGTTTTGAAAAAGCTTACAGCTTGAGTCAGGAAAATATTGAATTAAAGAAAAATCTTGCAAAGGCTTATGCAGGAAGTAAAAATTATGCAAAGGCAAAAGATTTTTATTCATCACTTATAAAAACAGAACCTGAAAACTGGAGCTTGTTCCTTGAACTTGCAAAGGTGTGTCTGGGCTCCGGAGACGTTGAGGGCGCAGAAAAATATCTTCTTTACCTGCATTCAAAAGCACCCGATTTTAAGTCACAGGAAGTTGAAAGTCTTCTCGCTGAAATAGAAGGCTAGGTTCTTTTTACAAGTTCAAAAAGTTTTTCCCTGCTTATGACTGTGTAAACCGGGCGTCCGTGAGGGCAGTGCGGGTCATTAAGTGTAAAAGCTTGTTCTGCAAGTTCAGCTGCTGTCTGGTCGTCAAGGACATAACCGTCTTTAACGGCAGCTTTGCAGGCTGTCATAGCGGCAATTGAACGTATTATTTCTTCCGGCGCAACCTGCTTCACAAAAAGCATTGTCTGAAGTTCATATTCTGTGCCTGTCCAGCGTTCCGGAATAGTTGTGACTTCCCAGCTGCCTTCAGCAACTTTGTTAATTTCAAATCCAATCTGGCATAACCGTTCTTTTAGTTTTTCCAGCTGATTATCCTGCGTTTTTGATTCAGTTCGTATTTTATATGGAAGAAGAAGCTGCTGTTTTTTTCCTTGTGAAGACATAAGTTTGTCAAAAATAAGTCGTTCGTGAACAGCGTGCTGATCTATTATGTACAGACAGTCATTTTTTTCTGCAAGAAGAAAAGTTCCAAGACACGAGGCCAGAAATTTTACGCTCTTTTCAGGTTTTGTATTTTGTGAAAGGTCTTGCTCTTTCAAAAGAGCCTGTCCAGCCAGAGAAGAAACAGATGTTTCATAAGAGATTCTGTTATCAGGTTGTGAAAAATTATTTTTTTGATAGCTTAAAGCTGCCGTATTTGCTGAACTGGAGGTTCCTCTTATTCCAAGATATTTTGAACGTACGTCGGAAAGAGATTTATAGTTTGTTTCTGACTGTTTGTAAGTTATATGCGGTACAAAAGAACTGGTTGAAGGTTTTTCCAGATTGTCAAAATCTAATTGAGGAATTCTAAAATCTTCATTTTTTTCATCAGCGGGTTTATCTGAATTAAAATTTGTTTTTGTGTACTGATAAAAGAAATTTTTGATTGTGGAACTTAATCCATGATGAAGTTCAGAAATGTCATAAAATCTGGCTTCTTTTTTTGCAGGATGAATGTTAAAGTCAATTTTATCTGATTTTACCTGTGCAAAAACTGCTGCAACCGGGTATGTTCCGTTAGGGAAAAATCCCTGAGCTCCGTATTCGACAGCCTGAATAAGCGAATATTCCTGAATTCGTCTGCCATTTGCGTAAATGAAAATTTCTTTTTTGTTAGAACGGGAAACGGCCGGTTCTCCGATTACTACAGAAAAGCTCCATTCCGGTTCTGTTTTGCCGTCGTTGTTTGAAAGTTCGTAAAAAAGAGCTTCTGGTTCCCTGTAAGAATTTGCCATAATAAAGCGGTCTTTAAGGCTCTGATTTGCAGGAAGATTTATTTTAGTTTCTCCGTCTGCTACAAATTTAAATGCAATGTCAGGCCTGGCCATAACTTTTTCTATAAAGGTATTTTTGCACATAAGGGCTTCGGTTGCAGGTCGTTTTAAAAACTGACGTCTTGCAGGAAAATTTTCAAAAAGTCCTTCCGACATTACAATAGTGCCTTCCGAATTTGCAGTAGCTTCAAGAATATGATCTTCTGTGATGCTTGCACGCATTTTCCAGCCGCCACTTATTATGGAAAGTCTTGCAACTGCCGCTATTGAAGCCAGTGCTTCACCGCGGAATCCGAGCGTTGAAAGATTCATTAAATCAACTTCGGTGGAAATTTTGCTGGTTGCGTGAGGCCTTGCACAGTTTTGAAGGTCTTCCTTTGTCATTCCGCAGCCGTTGTCAATTATGCGGATTTTTTCTATGCCACCGCCTGTAATTTCGACAGTTATGGCTGTTGCTCCAGAGTCAATTGAGTTGTCCATAAGTTCGCGAATTATAGCGTTTGGACGATCAATAACTTCTCCTGCTGCTATTTTTCGTGCAACTTCTGCCGCAAGCGGTCTTACAGGATTTTTTACGCTCACTTTCTTGTTCCGTTTACTTCGCTGTTTTCAGAAAAAAGTTCTGTCTGCGGAGGATTTTCTTTTGTCATAGGATTTGGTTCATTCATAAGAATCTGAACTTTTCCTTCAATTTCATTCAGCTGTTTTTCCATACCAGAAGCAAGTTTTATTCCTTCTTCAAAATCTTTAAGTGCGTCTTCGAGAGATATGTCACTTCGTTTTATATCTGAGGTAAGTTTTTCAAGTTTTTCAAGATTTTTTTCAAATGAATCCATATGTTTCCTTCCTTACAGGTTTTATTGTTTTACAACGGCAGTAAAAGAGCCTTCTGCCGGTTTTACTATTATTTCTTCGCCATTCAAAGCGTCTTTTGCACTTCTTATGACTTTCCCGTCTTTGTCTGTAACCATTGAATATCCGCGGTTTAATATTGTCTGCGGGCTGGCATTTTCAAGGATAATTTTGCAGTCCTGAATTTTCTGTCTTGAATTTTTGATTCGTTCCTGAAAATTTAAAACCAAATCTTCCTGTGCCATTGAAAAGCGGTTTAAAAGCGGCTGCTGAATACTTCTGAATCTAAGTTCAAGGGACGAAGGATCAAAGCTTTTTATAATAAGTCTTGCTTTTTCAATCTTCTGTTTAATTTCGCTGTAAAAATTCTGATTGTAATTTATAAGTGCCGACTGCAAATCTGAAAGTAGAGGCACGGCAAGTTCTGCCGCTGCTGATGGAGTTGGTGCGCGTTTATCTGCGGCGTAATCGCAGATTGCCCAGTCAATTTCGTGACCTACAGCCGAAATTACAGGAATTTTAGAAGAGGCAACTGCTCTTACTACAGCTTCTTCGCTAAACGGAAGCAAATCTTCAAGAGAACCGCCTCCGCGTCCAACAATCAAAACGTCACATAATTCATAGAAATTTGCAATTTCAATCATTTTTATGATTGTTGAAGCTGCACCTTCGCCTTGAACCACTGCAGGCAATACAATTACGTTTACAGCCGGGTTTCTGCGTTTTGTAACGTTAATTATGTCCCGAATGGCTGCACCTGACGGGGCAGTAACAACTCCGACGGTGCGTGGAAAAAACGGAAGTTCTTTTTTTCGATCGGAATCAAAAAGTCCTTCCGCGGCAAGACGTCGTTTTCTTTCTTCGAGCATTTGAAGAATGTTTCCGCTTCCTGCCATTTCCATTTTATTTACAATTATCTGATAATTTCCTTGCGGGGCATAAACCGAAATAGAACCTGTACAGCGTACCTTGTCTCCGTCCTTTGGACGAAATGTAAGATGCATTGCAGAACCGCGGAAAAGAACGGCTTTTATCTGGGCTGTACTGTCTTTTAGAGTAAAATAAATATGTCCGGCTGTACTTGGACGCCAGTTTGAAATTTCACCTTCGATTGTTATTGTGCGGAATGCGCCTTCCAGAATTTCTTTGATTAAGTCTGTGATTTGTGAAACTGAAAAAATTGTGTCCGATGAAAATAATTCTGGTTGCAATTTTTAATCCTGTATCAGAAGATGATTATGAAGTCTAATTAAATTTATTAACTTATTCAATCTGTTGCCGATAAACAAAGTGATGAAAAGTATTGTAATTTTTTTTGACGATAAAAATCCGAAATATAAAAACGAAAAGATTTTTAATGGAAAATCTGCGCTGGAAGAATCTGTCGTATGGGCAGAAAATTTGTGCAAAAAAGGACTGGTTTCTAAAGCAGTTACCATTTCTGGCGCTGATTCTGTGAGCGAACTTTTTGGCAAAATGAGTTCTCTTTGTATAGAAGAATCTGCTGATTTTGCTGTTTTTGCATGGAACGATCTTCCATTTTTAAACGAAGCCCTTACACAAGAGCTTATAAATACTCATCTTGAATATAAAGCTGAATATACTTTTGCAGACGGTTATCCATATGGATTTGCGCCGGAAATTATTGATGCAGGCGTTCTTAAAATCCTTTACGAACTTTCAAAAGCAAATTTCAGTGAAGAAGGAAATAAAAAAGTTTGTCGGGAAAGCCTTTATAATTTTATAAAACAGGATATAAATTCTTTCGAAGTTGAAACCGTAATTGCCGATGATGACTGGCGCCTTTTCAGGTTCAGTTTTGATTGCGGTTCAAAAGAACATTTTACAGCATGTAAAAATCTTCTTCCGCTTCTGGCCGGCAAAGAAAAACTTAGCGTAAATGAAATTTCAAAAATTGCTTCAAAAGCAAGCGGAATTCTTAAAACTGTTCCGGCTTTTTACAATATCCAGATTTCCGATTTTGTTTCTTCTGATTGTATTTACTCGCCTTATTGTGCAGAGTATTCAAAAAAATATAATCTTGATGCATTAAAATCAAAAAACTTTATGCCTTATGACAAGTTTGCAATGCTCGTAGATAAGGCTGCAAATTTCAGTGAAAATGCAGTAATTGGACTATCGCTGTGGGGCGAAGCTTTATCTAACCCGGACTGCCTTAAAATGATTGAAAAAGTCCTTTCGTATAAAGGACTCTCTGTGTTTATAGAAACCGACGGCCTTTTTGTTACGGATGATTTTTGTGCAGAACTTCAAAATATTCAGAATAAAGCAGAAGAAAGGACAAACGGCTGGGCAAAAATAATGATTGCAGTTCAAATTGATGCATTTTCTGATGCAGTTTACAAATCAATTCATAAAAACTGCAGGGATGATGCTTTTGGTGCCGCAGTTGCTTCTGTTTCAAAACTTTGCGGAGCAATTGGTGCAAATGTTTACCCTCAGTTTGTAAGAATGAATCAGAATGAAGATGAACTTGAAGGCTTTTTCAGATATTGGAATGAAAAATCAAATGCTTCTGGTGGAAATCTTATAATTCAGAAATATGATGATTTTGCAGGACTTTTGCCGGAATGTAAGCCCGCGGATTTATCTCCTTTGGAACGCAATGTGTGCTGGCATCTTAGACGCGATATGAACATACTTTTGAATGGAGATGTAACGCTTTGCAAAACCTGTTTGTTTGAAGAAATAAAAGGTAATGCTTTTGAAAATTCTCTTGAAGAAATCTGGCAGAATATGGATGATGCATTAAATCATCATATTAGTGAAAACTATTGTGAAAAATGCAGGAAATGTGATGAATACTATACCTATAACTTTTGATGAACATCAGATAAACCGAACCGTAATAGGCGGAAAGAAAAATGATTCTGCCAATGCGCTTAATATTTCGGTAATTCTCCTGAATAGCCGCGGAACTCAGTTTAAACAGAATGTGTTCGAAAATCTTCTTGCCTGCAATTTTGATTCAATTGTTTCCGTTGAGCATGATGCAAAGAATTTTTCTATAGATGATATGGCGTCAAAATTCCCGGAGATAAAATTTATTGTGCCTTTAGAAAAAACGACGGATGGGGAACTTATAAATATTGCAATGAGCGAAGTTTCGTCGGAATTTGTTCTTGTTTTAAGAGACAGTCTTTATATTCCGTCCGGAATAATTCTTCCACATTTTGCAGAACGTCTTACAAAAGAAAATATTTTTTGCCTGGTTCCGCGCCTTGTTGATTCTTCAAAGTCTGGACTTTTGTGCCAGTTTACGCCGGGAGCAGAAAAAACTCGTTTTGTAATTGATTCATCTTCCGTTATTACAGATGGAGCAAAAACGCTTTATCCGTACGACAATATTGCAATTTACAACCGGCAGAAATTTATTTCGCTTGGTGGTTTTGACTGGACTATAAAATCTTCATACTGGCAGACACTTGATTTAGCATTGCGTTCATGGCTTTGGGGTGAACAGACAAAACTTACATCAATACTTCAGTTTGCATATCAGGATGAACTTCCTATTGAAGATAAAACTATAAATCTTGATTATCTTCGATATTATCTTAAAAATGAGCTTCCAAAACTTAAAATGGAAACCGGCATAATAAAATCTTCTTCCTTTTTTGTTTTTTATGGACGTTCATCGTGCGGTTATATAGAAGCCCGCCGCCAGTTTAAAGAGGCAAGAAACTGGGTTTCAAAAAATAAGTACCGGTTTAAGATGGATTTACAGACATTTATTGAAACCTGGAATAAAGGTGAATAATGAAAACTAATAGAGCCGTTATTGTTCAATGCAGATTATCTTCTACAAGATTGCCCGGAAAAGCACTTTTAGATTTGGGTGGAAAGCCTGTGCTTGCGTGGGTGCTTAATTCAATGCATAAAGTCCGTGCAGACCGGTATTTTGTTGCAACAGATAAAGATTCTTTTGAAAAAATTAAGCCGGTTTGCGAGCAGTATGGTTTTGAATGTTTTGCGGGAAGTCTTGAAGATGTCTTAAAACGCTTTTGTGATTTGCTTTCTACAATTAATGTAAAAACTGTAATCAGGGCAACAGCAGATAATCCGTTTTTGTTTTATGAAGCGGCTAGCAATTCTGTAAAAGTCTTTGAAGAAAAAAATAAAGGCGGAAATTCCTGTGATTATCTTACTTATTCCGGGCTTCCTCATGGAAGTGGAGTTGAAATTTTTTCTGCAAAATCACTTTTAAAGGCTGCTTTGGAAACTGATTCCGCATACGACCACGAGCATGTTGGACCTGCGCTTTATAATCATAAAGATAAATATAAATGTGAATTTATAGAAGCTCCTCAGAGTTATTTTTATCCAAAAATTAGAACAACAATAGACACTTATTCAGATTTTTTGCGTGCAAATCTTGCATCAGAATATTTTTCCAAAAATATAGAAGATTTTTCTTTGAATTTTGTGCCTTCTTCAAAACAAATTATGGAAGCTTTTGAATCTGATTTTGTTCAGACTCCTGTAATTCTTGCGCCGTCCGTAAAAAAAGGGCAGGGAACCGGACATTTGCACCGCTGCCTTAAGACAGCCTTGAATAATAATTTTTTCATTTATATTCCAAATGATAAAACACTTGAAGAAGCTGATTCAATTATTGAAGAATACATTAAAAAAGGCTTAAAAAAGAATCAGATTATATCAAAACTGCCGGACGAAACTTTTTCTCCTGTGATTGTAACTGACAGTTTTATGCTAAAAAAAGAACAGCTTTCAGAATTTAAAAACAGTAAATTTATTGTTTCAATTGACGAAGGTTCTTCTTTTGATGAATATTCAGACTATCTTCTGGACATAATTCCTTCTGCCGGAATTACAAGAAAACCTAATAATTTTAATTCCTCATTTATAGAAAAGCCTGTTATTGTAAAAAACTCTCAAAATGATGATTTCAAAAATATTCTTGTTTGCCTTGGTGGTGAAGATCCTGCAAATCTTACAGGAAAAGCTGTTAATGCATGTCGTAAAGCCTTTCCAGCTGCAAAAATTACGGCAATTACTTCTGCTGCAAAAGATTTTGATCAGGTACAGAATATTGCTATAGAAAAATCAATTCCAAATTTAAAGGAACAGCTTTATAAGTTTGATTTAGTTATAACTCATTACGGACTTACAGCCTATGAATCAGCTTATGCAGGTTGTGCCGTAGTTTTGCTTCCAACATCACGACTTCATAGAAAACTTGCAGAAAAATACAATTTTGCATGCATTTCAAAAAAAATTACAGAAGAAACCCTTAAAATTGCGTGTAAATCAGAAAATATTCATCCTCAAATTTCTAAAGAAAATCAGTCTGGCTTACTTTGTGATGAAATTAAATTAATTTCCTCGGGTAAAAAAAATGTCTGCCCTGTGTGCGAAACTTCTCCTGCAAAGCCGGATACTGTTGTTTCCCGTAATTATACAAGAACATACCGTCGCTGCAGAAACTGCGGAATAATTTATATGGGCTTTTCTTCAATTAAAGACAAAGTTTATCAAAAATCGTATTTTTTTGAAGAATATAAAAAACAGTATGGAAAAACCTACGAAGAGGATTTTGAATCTATAAAAAAACAGTGTTTACGTCGTGTTGAGGTTATAAAATCAATTTTTGGAATAACAAAGAAACCTTCCGATTGTAATGTTCTTGATATTGGCTGTGCCTATGGACCTTTTTTAGCCGCTGCCTCTGAATCTTCATACAATGCATTTGGAACTGATATTTCTTTGGATGCAGTTTCTTATGTTCAGAATACACTTCACATTCCGGCTGTTGTCTCTGCTTTTCCGGAATTTAATGCAATGGAAGATTTTGGAATTATGCAGTTCGATGCAGTTACTATGTGGTTTGTAATTGAACATTTTAAAAATCTTGGAACTGTTCTTAAAAAGGTTAATTCAATATTAAAGACCGGCGGAATCTTTGCTTTTTCAACGCCTTCAGGTTCTGGAATTTCAGCTGTAACAAGCATGGATAATTTCTGTCTTAACAGTCCTTCAGATCATTTTACAATTTGGGAACCTAAAAACGCCGCTAAAATTTTACGCAAATTTGGTTTTTCGGTTGAAAAAATTGTCTCTACCGGACATCACCCGGAACGTTTTCCTGCCATTAAAAAGAGTGGTGCTCAAAGAGACAGCATTCAGTGGAAGCTGACAGATCAGTTAAGCCGAAGAAAAAAACTAGGTGATACTGTGGAAATTTATTGCAAAAAGATTTAGTCTTATTAAAAATGAATATACTGATACTTGGGGCAGGGCTTATGCAGAAACCTGCCATTTTATCTGCCAGAGAGCTTGGTTACAAAGTTTGTGTTGTTGATGCTGATTCTAAAGCAGTTTGCGTTCCTCTTGCTGATGAATTTAAACAGATTGATTTAAAAGATAAAGATGGAATCTTTAAATATGCAGATTTTCTAAAAAAAACTGAAAACGGTGGTCTTGCTGCTGTATTTACAGCTGGCACTGATTTTTCGGCAAGTGTCAGTTATGTCTGCGAAAAAACAGGTCTTTGTGCACATTCCTTTGAAGCAGCCCTTAATGCAAGTATAAAAACACAGATGCGTGACTGTTTTAAAAAAGCCGGAGTTCCTTCTCCAGATTTTGTCAGGGTTTCGAAAGATGATATCAGCGAAGAGCTTCTTCCACAAATTCTTAATAAAATAAATTTTCCTTTTGTTGTAAAGCCTGTAGATAATATGGGCGCCCGCGGTTGCCGGCTTGTTCGTTCTGAGCAGGAATTTTTGCCTTCTTTAAAAACTGCCGTTGAATGTTCCCGTACAGGTTTTGCAATTGTTGAAGAATTTATGGATGGCGAAGAATATTCGATTGATGCTCTTGTATATAACGGAACTTTTACAATAACAGGATTTGCTGTTCGTCATATAAAATATCAGCCGTATTTTATAGAAGTTGGTCATACAATGCCTGCTGTGCTTGATAAGAAAATTCATGATGAACTTATTTCTGTTTTTGCGCTTGGTGCAAAATCTCTTGGACTTACATGCGGTGCTGCTAAGGCAGATATAAAATATACGGCAAAAGGTCCTATGATTGGCGAAATTGCAGCCAGACTTTCCGGCGGATATATGTCTGGCTGGACCTATCCTTATGCTTCCAGTTTGAATCTTACAAAAGAGGCTATTTTGATTGCATGCGGCAAAAAACCACAGGAACTGGAAAAAAATCGTGTTCCGGTTGATTACAATTGTGCTGCTACAGGTCTGAATCAGCCTTACGAACTTTTTGAAGTGCCTTGTAAAAGAACCAGTGCTGAACGCGCATGGATTTCTATTCCGGGAACAGTTGAATATATAGAAAATATAAATGATTTTACTGACAGGGCAGTTTTTGATTCGCTTCCACGTGCAACTGTAACGCTTGGTTCCCAAGTGGACTTTCCGCGAAATAATGTTGAAAAATGTGGAAATATTATTGCTGTAAGTCATAGCAGAGAAGCTGCAATTCAGGCGGCAGAAGATGCTGTTTCCAATGTATTTATAACGCTAAAACCTGATAACCAAAAAACAGAATCTTTTTTGAATTATGCTGAAAATGATGATGAAAAAGATTTCCCGCCTTCAGCATTTGCAAAACTCAGTCAGAATGAGCTTTCGTTAATAAGCGGAGAAATTCCTGCAGATAAAAAAGTTTCAGATTTTATTCCTGAGATTCTAAAAAAATCCGAATATATAAATAACAAAGACTGGAATTATAATACAATAATTCAAACTGCCTCGAAATTTGATATACTGCGTGCAAAACATCCGGCTTTGGACGCTAAAAAATTCTGGAAGGCTGTAATGCGAGGAGGAATTCAGGCTGCGGTTTATTTTTCTGATACTGTCTGTATGAAAAACGGAAATTAGAACTGCTTCTGGAATTTTATTATGAAAAAACTTTTATTTCTTACAGTACTTTTTTTATCTGGATTAAATCTTGCGTTTGCAGGAAACGATCTTTCTTTGCTTGAAAGTGCAAAAAACAAGGGAATGACAATTTACTGGGATTCCCTTTCAGAAAGCGGAATGATAGAAAAAAACGGACATCAGGTTTCTTTCCGTTCCGGTGAACAGATTGTAATTTTAGACAGTATAAAAATGATGCTTACAGATGCTCCTGAATTAAAGGGAAATCAGATTTTCGTTTCTCAGAAATTTCTTAATGATTCAGAACAGTTTTTTAATCAGAAATCAGAAATGCCTTTTAAAGTTGGTGCAATTTTGATAGATGCAGGTCATGGCGGAAAAGATCCCGGAGCGTTAAAAACATTTAAGGTAAATGGAAAATCAATAACTGTAAAAGAAAAGGATGTAAATCTTAAAGTTGCTAAAATGCTTTATGAACTTTTGCACAATGCATATCCGCAGAAGCAGATTATCCTTACAAGAAATTCGGATAAGTTTCTTTCTCTTGGAGAACGAACTGATATTGCAAACAATGTAAAAGTAGGCGAGAATGAAGCTGTTCTTTTTATTTCTGTTCACGTAAATTCTTCTCTTAATAAAAATTCATCAGGTTATGAAGTGTGGTATCTTTCTCCAGGTTACAGACGTACAGTTCTGGATAAAAGTGTTGCAGAAGATAAAACTCTTTTTGATATTATGAATATCATGACCGAAGAAGAATATACAAGAGAAAGTGTAATGATTGCAAAATTCATTATGGACGGACTTCAAACTCAAATTGGTAAAGAATCTACTGCCCGCGGAATTCGAGCAGAAGAATGGTTTGTTGTAAAAAATTCAAATATGCCGGCAGTTTTAATAGAGCTTGGTTTTGTTTCAAATGAAAAGGAAGCTCTTCTTCTTAACGATGACAAATACTTGAAAAAAGCCACTCTTGGCATATATAATGGAATTGCGGCATTTGTTACGCATTTTGAACGTCTTCAGGGATTTACAGCTGTAAAATGATGAATTTAAAGAACATATTATTAAAGAAAGAAAATTTTCCATATCGAGTGATTCTTATAATAATTTCACTTTCCTTTGTTTTTTCGTTTACATTTTTTTTAATTTGTAAAGATAGTGTAAGGCGTGTATTCATTTTTCCTTCTGCTGACGGTGGAAAATATGTTGTTGAATACAGAAATCTTCCGCACAAGCCTTATGAGGGAGTTATTTTTAATTATGCATCGGAACTGCTGCTTGGCTCTGGTGTAGAAAGAACTATGGCTCTTTTTTCGCCGGGAACAAAGGTTAAATCCTGCTTTTTGCGTAAGGGCGTGCTTTATCTTGATATATCAGAAGAAGCCCTGTTTATGGGAAACGGCGTTATTGATATTGAGGATGGAGTAAAACTTCTTAAACTGAATATCAAAAAAAATTTTGGTAATGTTAATAAAATTAATTTATTCATAGACGGAAAACTGGCCTATGATTCTCATTGATTTTTAAAATAAACATTGACAAAACGATGTACTTGTATGATAATTATTTATAATACAAGGCTACATCGAATAGTATAAAAAAGGAGCTTCAAAGATGAAAATTAAGAAGACTTTAGGATTATTTGCAGCTGCTATGCTGCTTGCAGGTGGCGTTGCTTTTGCAGAAGAAGCAACCCTCATTGATTTTACACTTCTGGACGCAGACTGTGCAGCAGATGCGAACGGAAATCCAACTCAGAACAGTCATACAACAATGGACTATTCTGTAAGTGCGGGTGCTACTTTTACAGAAGATCAGAAAGATCTTATGAAGACATCATTGGCACTTCCTGAATGGGAAGTTAAGCTGAACTCATCTGCAAAAACTGTTGCAAGTTTGGCTGACTCACAGGTTGTTGCTGCTCCTGTAAAAGGTGATGCTGATCAGCCTTTTGCTGGTAAAAATGTAATGGGTGTTCGCGTTGTATTCCCAACATGGAACGCAAATGCAAATGCTTCAATCGTTCCACCATTTGACATTCCTGCTTATGAACCACTTTCATCTGCTGATGAAAACGGAAACCGCCAGGAACCAACAGATGAAGAAAAGGCTAGTGGAAAAACACTTTTCGAAGATGGATACGGTGTTGTAAAAAATGTTGGTACTCTAAAGGCAATTAAAGTAACTACAATGGGTATGAACTATCCACATGGATTGTATGTTCTTATGTCTGATAATGACGGTGTTGAACGCCGCTACTTCATGGGATATCTTGGTTTTGACGGATGGAAAGAACTCCGCTGGAACAACCCACAGTATATTTCAGAAATCCGTAACCGCGAAGTTCGTGTTTACCCAATTTATCCACGTGGTCTTCCTTTTGTAAAGTTTGAAGGTTTCCAGATTACACGTGATGCTGCTCATATTGGTGGCGACTTCATTGGATACTTCAAAGATGTAGCTATTATTTATGATAAAGCTCTTCTTACAAGCGACCGTGATATTGCAGATGAAGACCTTTGGGGAATCATTGGTAAGAAAGAAAAGGCTCGCCAGAATGCAGAAATGCAGAGATTCGGTAACAAACAGGTTAACCGCTATCTCGAAAAAGCAAAGCTTGCTTCTGAAGATGAATTCACTTCAAGTTTGAATTCTGAAGGTTCTGGAGCTGCTCAGCAGAATGGTGGCCAGGCTGCTGACTAATCTGAAATAGATTAAGTAAAAGCGCTGAGACTTTTTAGTTCCAGCGCTTTTTTTGCTTTAAACAGATTTTATAATTTTTTATTTGCTATGGCACATACAATTATTTCGAAAAAACAGTTAAAAGAAACTTATGATTCATATAATCCGTATTTTACAGAAATTATGAAACGGATTGTTTCTGTTTTGCAGGAAAAAGTTCATTTGTCTGCACAGCCCACTTATAAAAGCCGTGTAAAAAGTTTTAACAGTTATTATAAGAAGATTCTGCGTTTAAAATCGGATAAACTTTCACAAACTCAGTCAATTATATATCTTACAGATATTATGGGCATAAGAATGATATGTGCCTTTCTTGAAGATATAAATATTGCAGTTGAGCAGCTTAAAAGCATATTTGACATAAAAGAAGTTGAAATAAAGGGAGCAGATAAAAGTTTTAGCGAATTTGGGTATGAATCAATTCATGTGCTTATAAAAATTCCGGATGAATTAAAGCCTGAATTAAAAGGCGAATTTAAAAATCTTGCAGCTCCTTCTGATGAGCTTTTGTGCGAAATTCAGATTCGTACAATTTTGCAGGATGCGTGGGCAGAAGTTGAACATGAGCTTATTTATAAAACCGAATTTTCACCGTTTGATGCACCTTTAAGAAGAAAGCTTGCTTCGTTAAATGCTTCATTGACGCTTGCGGATATTACTTTCCAGGAGATTCGCGATTATCAGAATAAACTTCAAAGTGAACTTGAAAGCCGTCGTAAATCATTTTATTCAATTGCAGATGAAATGCTTAATGAAAATGATGGTGAAAAAATAGCTCCTGCTCAAATAAATCGGGTAACTCCTTTTGTGCTTGGAACTATTGATGATATGCTTCTTCAGGCTATTCATGCGCATAACGAAGGAAATCTTGATCTTGCGGTTTCAATTTATACTAAAATTCTTGAAACTGTACCTGAAAAAGACCGTAATGTAATAGCTGTAATTCGTAAGCATCGTGGTATGGCATATTTTGCGATGAATGATTTTGATTCTGCTCTTAAAGATTTTAAAATAAGTATAGAATTTGATTCAAAAGCTTTCCGCACTTACTATTACGAAGGTATTGTATATTCAATTAAAAAAGAATATAAAAAAGCCGTTGAATGTTTTGATAAATCTCTTGAAATTAATGAATTTCAAGCTCATACACATTTCAGGCGTTCAGTTGCTTACTATGAGCTTGCCGAATATGAAAAATCTATGAATGATTTGGATACAGCTTTGCGTCTTGGTCTTGATCCAGCTGAATGTAAGACTTTACAGCAAAAACTTACAAAAAAACTTGGTTTAAGTATGTAAAAAATTTAAAAAAATGCCATTTTAGGTG
>Ga0310695_10003644_pt1 | contig 29824 bp, 20 predicted proteins | sample RumenRJG_04DNA_FD_203882 | JGI IMG/M metagenome (GOLD analysis project Ga0310695, IMG submission 203882) | Bovine rumen microbial communities from Lethbridge, Alberta, Canada - RJG_04 (v2) (version 2) | ecosystem: Host-associated > Mammals > Digestive system > Stomach > Rumen | place: Canada...
GCCGGCCTTCAGGGCGCTGCGTCGCTCCTCGGCGGACTCGACATCGGCGAAGGCGCGAGCGTCTCCGTCAACATTGCGACGAACCGCAGCGCGGTGTTCACCGCGCGCGACTTCGGCAACCGCGACCTTGCCCATGCCGACAGCATCGTCGGACGCTTCAACAAAAAGCCGGGCGGCACCACGCGCGGCACGATTACGCACGACGAGACGCTGCTCTTCACAAACTACGGTTCCGGGGCGCGCCCGTTCGGCGACATGAACTACTCGGCTACGTATGCCGTGGGGCAGTTCTACGTCGAGGAGTCGAAACTCGGCACGTGGACGTTCGAGGGCCGGTGCGACGACCGCGTGGCGTTGTGGATCGACGGCGAGCGCGTGCTGCTTTCCACGGGGGACTGCGACACCGTCTCCGGCTCGAAGGAAATCACGACGGCCGGATGGCATTCCTTCCGCCACGTGATCTCCGACAACACCGGCGGATTCGGTCCTGCGGCCAACCATGCCTACCACACGGTCGGATACAAGGATCCCACGATGTCCGCCTACGCGCGCTTCAACGTGAAGAACCTGAAGATGCGCCCGGCGGCGGACATGGGCGACGCGGCGAACGCCAACACCGTGCGCTGGAGCCACTACAAGGGCACGTCCACCGACGTCACGGCAAGCACGTTCAAGCGCGACGACTTCGCGTGGGACTTCTGCTGCATCACGAACAACCTCCAGAAGCTCGCGTGGTACGGCAACAACGACACGACGTACATCAACGGCTACACGGTCAACCGCTACGAGGGCTGGTTCTTCGTGTCTGCGGAGAACGCCGGCAAGGAGTGGACGTTCCGCAGCAACTACGACGACCGCGCGGCGCTCTGGATCGACGGCAAGGATACGGGGCTCACCGGCGACAGCAACAATACGCTCTCCTACAAGGTCGTGCTCGCGAAGGGCTGGCACAAGTTCCGCATCCAGACTGCGGACTTCACCGGCAGCGCAGGCCCGTGGAGCGGACAGAACAAGAAGGCCGTCTCCTACCAGGTGGCGGGTGGAACGGAGACGTTCTTCAGCGAGGCGACGCTTCAGATGACGGTGTGCCCCGACGGCTACGTGCAGGGCGGCGTGACGCTCGCCTCGAACGCGACGCTCTCCAACAACGCGACCGAAAACGCGGCCGTCATCTATGGCGACGTGACGGCGACGGGCACGGGCGCGACGATGACCGGCGCGTTCAAGTTCGACGGCGGCACGCTCGCGTTCCAGAACGTCGCGGCGAACGCGAACGACCTCTCCACGGTGTTGGCGTTCCGCGCTCCGGCGGCGGACTACCTCGCCGATGTCGGCGCGATCACGGTTGACTTCACGGAGAAGCCGACGCGCAGCATGGTCAAGGTGGGCCCGGCGGGCGGCCTCACGGCGGAGACTGCCGCGCAGAAGGTGCGCGTGACCGTGAACGGCGAGCCGGCGGGGCATTTCCGCTGCCTCGTCGAGAACGGCGACCTCAAGCTCCGCTTCGCCAACGGTCTCACCGTGATCATCCGGTAGGGCGCGGATTCCAGCCGCGCCGGGATTGGGCCGCGACAAGCGCGGCCCCTCCCGCGTGAGGACGCCAGCGGGGATTGGGCCGCGACAAGCGCGGCCCCTCCCGCGCGAGGACGCCAGCGGGGATTGGGCCGCGACAAGCGCGGCCCCTCCCGCGCGAGGACGCCAGCGGGGATTGGGCCGCGACAAGCGCGGCCCCTCCCGCGTGAGGACGCCAGCGGGAACTGGAATCCCCCATGCGGGAGGGCTCGCGCTTGTCGCGAGCCGGGATTTTCGGCTGTCGCGGTTTGCCGTTGACAGCGAGACACGGGTTTTAGTACACTTCTCGCGACTGCGGTTGTTGTAACCACGGTCGTTCGAAAATGAAAAAAATACTGACTTTTGGCTGCCTGCTGGTTTCCGCGCTCGTGCAGGCGGCAGATGCACGTGTCGGACGCGACTGGTCGCAGATGAACTTCGGCGTGAACCCGTCCGTGTCGCCGGACGGCACGTTCTTCGCGTTCGAGTGGAAGGACCGGGTGTGGCTCGCGCCGACGGCCGGCGGCACGGCCGTGCCGATCGGGGACGGAATGTCGGCCGACACCCGGCCGGCCCTTTCGCCAGACGGAAAGCGCATCGCGTTCCTCTCCGACCGCTGGGGATCGCAGCAGCTGTTCGAAATGGACCTCGACGTCGCCGCGAAGACCGCGCGGAACCTAAGGCAGGTCACGTTCCACACCGAAAGCCTCTTCCCGTGGGGCTATACGCCGGACGGTTCCGAGATGTTGGCGCTCGCGTACCGCGACGACGCCTCGGAGTCGTCGTCGTCCAAGCGCCTTTCGCGCCGTCCGATTCTCGTCTCCATGGGCGCGCGCAGGGCGGAAAAGCTTCTGTTCGACGCGCCGGCGTTCTGTCCGTCTCTCTCGCCCGACGGACGCAGGGTCCTCTTTGCGTCCAAGATCGAGGAGCTCGGCCTCGAGTTCCGCAAGCGCCACGCCTGGTCGAAGACGTCCTACTCCGGCGACATCTGGCTGTTCGACCGCGAGACGGGCGCGTTCACGCCTGTCGTCCAGCGCCGCGACAACTGCACGTCGCCCATCTGGACGCCCGACGGCACGAGCTTCTACTATCTCTGCGACGCGGACGGCGTGCGCAACCTCTATCGCCGTTCCCTTGCAACGGGCGAAGAGCGGCAGATCACGCATTTCACGGACGACCACATGTTCTGTCCCTCGCTCTCGCGCGACGGGCGCACGCTGGTGTTCGCGAAGGGGTTCGACCTCTGGCGCATCGACCCGACGGCGAAAAGGCCGGAGGCGCGGCGCATCGCGCTCAAGCCCGCATTCCTCGACCCCGCCGCGCCGCGTACCGTGCGCCGCTGCTATTCGGACCTCGACAACGGCTACGGTTCCGGGAACTGCACGTTCCGCGACAACGGCAGGGAGGTTGCCTTCACGGCAGGCGGCGACGTGTGGGCGATGGAACTCAAGGACGGCGAGTGCCAGCCTGTCTGCCTGCACGGCTCGTCGCGTACGCACGAGCGCGACTGCGCGTTTTCTCCCGACGGCGACACGCTCTACTACCTTTCCGACCGCGGCGACGGAACGGATGTGTGGCGGGCGCACCGCGCGGGCACGAACAAGCTGTGGGCTTCGAACACCATGTTCGTACGCGAGCGCCTCACGTCGGACGACGTCTGCCGCCGTTCGCTGACCGTTTCGCCGAATGGTAGCCTGCTGGCGTGGTACGACGCCACCGGGAGGCTTTCCTTCGCCGACACGAACGGCGCCGTGCGGTCCGTATCCAAGGTCGCCTCCACGGCCTGCGAATCATACGCATGGTCGCCCGACGGACGCTACGTGGCGGCGGCGCTGAAGGACGGCTACAACAACGTGGACATTTGGGTCGTCCCGACGTGGGACGTGGACGAAAACGGCGAGGGGGCGCCCGCCCCGTGCAACATCTCGCGCAACTGGAAATGGGACGGCTCGCCGGCCTGGTCGCCGGACGGGCGCATCATCGCGTTTTCCGGCGACCGTACGGCGACGGGCGACACGTCGTACATCTTCTACGCCTACCTCGACCCGGCCGACGAGAGTGCCGAGGCGTCCGGCGGCGCAATCAGGAAAGAGCCGTGCCGGCCCGATTTCGCGACGCTCCCGGACCGCGTGCGTTCCACGGGGGTCAAGGGCTACAGGCTGCTCTTCGCGCCGGACGGACGGACGCTGTCCTTCTACTACTACGCCGACAAGAAGATGTGGACGATCAAGATCCCCGGGCGCATGGACGCGGAGAAACTCCTCGGCAAAAACGCGAAGCTGGTCGCGTGGCTCAAGGACGGCGACAAGGACAGGCTCCTCGGCACGATCGACGACCATCCCTCGGTCGGCGACAAGAAGTTCGACTTCGACGCCTTCAAGACGATTGACGTCCAGGACTACCAGGAACTCGCGTTTCTCGCGGCGTGGGCGAACGTGCGCGACACCTTTTGCGACGCAAACCTGCACGGCGCGGACTGGTTCGCTGTGCGCGACAAGTTCCGTCTCGCCGCACGCAATGCGCCGTGCTGGAACGCATTCTGCCGGATCATCCGGATGATGGACGGCGAGATCGACGCCTCGCACCTCGGCTTCTGGGCAAACGACACGACGAAGAACCGCTGGTCGAATTTCCCGTGGAAACGGGGATGGAGGATGTTCACGCCCCATCTCGGCGTACGTTTCGACCGTGCGTACCGCGGAGAAGGGTGGCGCGTGCGGGACGTCCTGCCGCGTTCTCCCGCCGACAGGGGCGCGGACGGCCTGCTGCCGGGCGATGTCGTGGTATCGATCGACGGGCGTCGGGTCTCGCCCGGCATGGACTACGCCGAGGCGATGAACGGTCCGTTGCCGCATACGTACCGCCTTCAGGTGAAACGCCCGGGCTGCGAGGGAATCCTTTCCCGCGAAGTCAAGGCAATCACGTTCGAAAAGGCGCGGAAGCTCCTGCGAACGGCGGACGTCGAGGCCGCGAAGGCCGTTGTGCGCGGAAAGGGCAACTTCGGCTACATCGCAATCGACGCGATGGACACCGAGAGCGCCGACAAATTCACCGACCAGGTGTTCGCCGAGTGCTTCGGCAAGGACGGGCTTGTCGTTGACGTGCGCTTCAACATCGGCGGCAGGACGGCGGACAGGCTGATCGACATCCTCTGCGGCAACCGCCACGAGAGGATTCTCTGGCGCGGCTCCGACAGGGAAGGGTATCTGCTCGACCGCTATGCGCGTCCGGTGATCGCCGACCTGCCCGTCGTCGTGTTGGCGAACGAGCGCAGCCAGTCGAACGCGGAGGAGTTCGCGCACGCGATGCAGACGCTGAAGCGCGCCAAGGTGGTCGGCATGGAGACGTCCGGAGAGGTGATTGCCACTGTCGACGAGTTCCTCTTCGACTACGGTGTGGTGCGGTGTCCGCACATCGGCACCTTCCTGCCCGACGGCAGAAGCATGGAGGGCAACGGCGCGAAGCCCGACGTGAAGGTGGAACTCACGCCGGCGGACATCGCCGCAGGTCGCGATCCGCAGCTCGACGCCGCGCTGGAGGTCCTTGCCGCCGAGATCGCCGGACGGAAGCCGTCCCCGCCGCTTGTCTATCCGGAGTGACGTCGGCGCATGACGAACTTGGTGACGGCGACGTAGGCGATTCCAAGAACGAGCGCGGCGACGATGATCCACACGAGATGGGCGTCGAGCATGGCCTTGCCCTTGTGGACGAGCTCCAGGTAGGTGATGTCGCCGGCGGTGCGTCCGAGGACGTAGCCGACTGCGGCGAGGATCGCTGTCCAGATGCCGGCGCCGAGACCGGTGAAGAGCGTGAACTTCCCGAGCGGCATGCGCGAGAGTCCGGCGGGAATCGAGATGAGCTGCCGGATCACGGGAATCAGCCGGCAGACGAACGTGGTCGCGCCGCCATAGCGGTTGAACACCTCGCACGCGCGATCGAGCGCCTCTGGCTTGAGGAAGAACCACTTGCCGTACTTACGCAGGAACGGCTCGCCGAGCTTCGCCGAGAGGTAGTAGTTGAAGTACGCGCCGGCGAGGGAGCCGGCGAGGCCGACGACCATGGCCAGCACGAGGTCGGGGACGGGCGCATGCAGCGAGAGCTCTCCGCGCGCCGCGAGAAACCCGGCGGGAATCATCACGATCTCGCTCGGGAACGGGATGAACGAACTCTCGATTGCCATGAAGGCGAAGATGAGCGCGTAGCCCCAGACGGGGGCGAGCGCGGCGATTGCATCGAGATGGGAGGCGAGGGTGTCGAGCATAGTGGTTAGTGGTTAGGGGTTAGGGGGCTAGGTGAGTTGGAGGGGGAGGAGGGGATCGCGGAGGTAGGGGCGGGGGATTGTTCGTTCCGTGGTCGTGGCGTCAGCGACGACTTTTACGGTGATGTCGCCGGAGAAGCTGTCGAAGCGGCTCCAGGCGCAGACGATGGCGGCGGCGATTTGGAGATCGGCTTCCGAAGCGACGTGCGGAAGGATGGCAGTCGGGCCTGGCACGGAGACGGGGGCGACGAGGGTGTCGGAAGGCGCACGACGTGCGGCGAGCAGCTGGTTCTCGTTCGCGTCGCGGCCGAGGATCACGCCCGTGCCGTCGGGGAGGCGGAAGCGGCGTCCGACGAGGAGCAGTTCCACGAGGCGGCGCTCGTCGAGACCTTCGTGGTCGAGGAGGTCCTTCAGCTTGCGCCCGAAGCCCTTTTCGGTGAGCTTGCAGCCGCCGGCGGGCGAGGGGTAGTCGACGAGACCGTACTTTCTCGCGAGCTCGAACTGCGGCTCGCGGCGGCGGCCGGAGAGACCGAGCAGCTTCGACCGGTCGAGCTTGCCCTCCTGTTCGGGTATCGTGGGGTCGAGAAGCTGGGCCGAGAGGGGGCGCACGAGTCGTCCTTCGAGACCGCTCGTGCGCGCCACGACGCCGAGGGACTGGCGGTTCTGCGACATCGGGCGCTGGTTGAGCACCTCGCCGGTGGCGACGAAGTCGTAGCCGAGTTGCGCCATCAGCTCGCCGGCGCGGCGGATCATCGTGGCGTGGCAGTCGATGCAGGGGTTCATCGCGCCGCCGAAGCCGTGGGGCGGGTTCTTGACGAGGGCGATCTCGTCGTCCGTGAAGTCGATCACGTGCAGCTTCACGCCGAGCGCGGCGGCGGCCTTGCGGGCGGCGGCGGACGCGAAAAAGGGCGTCTCGAAGGTGACGGCCTCCACCTCGGCGCCGGCGTCGCGCAGGACGCAGACGGCGAGCTGCGAGTCGAGTCCGCCGGAAATAAGCGACAGACCACGGCATTTTTTGGTATACTCTACGGTGTCCATGGCAAAAGAGTTTACAAAATGAAGAGCGGTTTGGCAATCCTATTTGCGGCTTCGATCGGCATTCAGCCCCTGCCGCAGCCGGATGGCCCGCTCGAGCCATCCGTCCAGAACGAGGTGGACCACGCCGTCGCCCGTGGCGAGCGGTGGCTCGCGGCGCGGCCGGAGTCCGCGCCCTGCCCGGGGGGCGGCACGAATGTGGTGTCGGGCGACCTCTTCGCCACGAACGGGCTGACGCGCGAGCAGATCGCGGTCAAGCTGGTTTCCTCCCAGCGGGCGGGGGGCTGGTGGCTCGTGGAGACGAACGCGGCGCCGACGCGCCTGGCACTTGAAATCCTGAAAGGACTCTGATGCATCCAGATCTCATACCGGGCCTGCCGGTCAAGACATACGGCTTCTGCATGGCGCTCGGCTTCCTGGCCGCGTGGCAGGTGCTGTCGTGGCTCTGCCGCCGCACGGGGCGCCTCGTGGAGCCGCTCTCGAACCTGCTGATGATGGTGCTGTTCGGCGGCATCGTCGGCGCGCGCCTCGAGTACGTGCGCGAGTTCTGGGGCCGCGAGTTCGCGTCCGACCCGATTCGCGTGTTCAAGATATGGGAGGGCGGGCTTGTGTTCTACGGAGGGCTGATTCTCGCGATTGTGCTGTTCCTCGTCTGGTGCCGTGTGCGTCGCGAGCGCGTGACGCCGGTCGCGGACCTCTTCGTGACGGTCATCCCGCTCGCGCACGCGTTCGGGCGCGTGGGCTGTTTCTTCTACGGCTGCTGCTACGGGCGGGTGTCGACGTGCGCGTGCGCCGTGGCGTTTCCGCGCCGGTCGCCGGCGTGGGTGGCGCAGGTGGACGGCGGGCTGATACCCGAGACCGCGCAGGCGACGCTGCCCGTCCTGCCCACGCAGCTGTTCGAGGCGGCGGCCGTGCTGTGCCTCTTCGCGGTGCTGCTCTTCGTGTTCCTCCGCAACTGGAAGACGCGGCCCGGCTTCACCACGGGGTGCTATCTCGCGGGCTACGCCTGCATACGGTTCGGCATCGAATTCCTCCGCGACGACATGCGCCAGCACGTCGGAATCCTGTCGATCGGCCAGACGGTCTCCATCGGGCTGTTCATCCTGGGAATTTCGTTTGTGCTCGTTTCTCTATTGCGTTCACGTCCCGAAAATTGTAAAATATTCGGACCAACCAAACAGGAGAGATCCTCATGATTCGGAAAATTTCTGCGAAATCGGCTTTCGCCGCAACGGCTCTTGCGGCGTGTGCAGTTGTTGCGCCCGCGCGTGCGCAGGATGCGGATGCGCCTGCGGCGGCGCTTGAGGCGGCTGCTGCAGACGGCCTTCCCTCGGTGCCTCAAGAGGTGAAGCCGTTCACCGCGCTCGTCAGGTGCGCGCGCGCCAAGGGCGTCGTCCTGGTGCTGAAGCCCGGCGCGTCCGACTGGGCGGCCGCGGAGGAAGGTCGGTACTATCCGCTCGGCACGTCGTTCCGCACGGCGCCCGAGCAGGACCAGCCCGCCTCGGCCGAGTTCGCGTTCGGCCCGATGTCGTATGTCAGGCTGACGGGCGCGGCGGAGGTGGCCACCAAGGCCATCGCCATCGGCGACCCTGCGCGCACCGTGGTGCTCAAGTCGGGCCGCGTGATGGTCAACGTGCCGCGCACGCTCAAGGAGGGACTCTTCTTTGTGGCGGCGCCGTACTTCACCTGCTCGAACCTTGCCGGCGAGAGCCTGTTCGACTACAAGCCCCTCGGCGACGGCGACGAGGTGGTCGTGCGCTGCGTGACGGGTTCGCTCGCGCTGGAGGGCCGCCACTACAAGATCCCGCGCATGGTGGCCGCGAACCAGGTGCGCATCCGCTCGACCGGCGACGACCTCTACTCCTGGCTGCGCGGCGAGCGCGGCGACAGCAAGGTGTTCCTCGACCAGGGCCTCATGACGGAGAAGAACTTCGAGACGGGCGAGGAGAAGGACGTCCAGAAGACGTACGAGTTCTCGCTTTCGCCCCGCTGCGCGGTCAAGATATTCCGCCGCCGCTCCCCGGTGGGCGGGAACATGCTCGTGTCGATGATGGCCACGGACGCCACCGGCGTGATCAAGACGCGCTGCGCCTACGCCGAGGGCCGCTCAAACGTGAACTCCGGCGAGCTGGTGATCGCGCCGGTCGTGGCGACGAACGCCGAGAAGGAGAAGGCCAAGGCCGCGTCGGAGGAGACGGAGGAGGTCGAGGCCGTCGAGGTCAAGCCCGCGAAGGCGCCGGCGAAGAAGGAGGTCGCGGAGGCAGGGCCACCGCAGGAAGAGGAGAAGAAGGACGACGAGAAGAAGGAAAACAAGTCCGACGACGACGACATTTAAGCGGTTCGCGCCCACGGCGCGGCCATTGGCAACAACGAAAAGACAGCAACAAGAAAAGACAGGAAGAAGAAAGTGGTTATTCATCATTTCAACCGAATCATCAAGAACAAGTGGGTCTGGGGCGTTTTCGCAGTCCTCATTTCAATGTTCTTCGCGTTTGACTTCATCTTCGACGGGCGTCGCGACACGCGCGGGTCCGACGGCGCGGGCAAGCTGGGAGGCGAGACGGTCCCGACGGCGAAGTTCGACGAGGTCCGCGCGGACGTGCTGGCCGAGATGCGCTTCCAGTACGGGCGCGAGATCCCGATCAAGGCCCCGCAGCTCAACCGGGAGGTCTGGTCGCGCCTCGCGATGCTCAAGGTCGTCGACGACCTGAAGCTGATGGCGGGCGACGACGAAGTCCGCGAGGCGATCTCCCGCTCGTTCCAGGACGAGAAGGGCGTGTACAGCGCCGCACGCTTCCAGGAGACGTGCGCCCGCGTGGGCTGGACGCCCGAGCGCTTCGAGGCGTACATCCGCCGCCAGATATCCATCGGACGTGTCAGGGGCGCGGCGGAGTCCGCCAGCTGGGTCTCGCCTCTCGAGCTCTCGAGCGGCGTGCGGGACGCGACCGACAAGATCACGGTGCGCGTCGCCAGGTTCCAGCACAAGAACGCCGCGTCCGTCAAGCTGGACGACGCCGCGCTGAAGGCGTACTACGAGTCCCACACGAATTCGCTCGCGCTTCCCGACCTGACGGCCGTCCGCTACGTGAAGGTCCCGGCGGACGACGCGGAGAGCCTCAAGAAGGTCGCGATCACGGACGACGACCTGCACGCGCGCTATGACGAGACGAGCGACCGCTACGGCACGAACGAGTTCGAGAAGGTCAAGGCGCAGGTCGAGCGCGAGCTCCGCCTCGAACGGGCCGTCGAGGCCGCCTGCGACGCGCTCTATGCGCGCGTCTGCCCCGACGGCGCGGCCGACGACGGCGTCGACCGCCTGGCGCAGCTCGCCAAGGCGGAGAAGCTGGAGGTCAAGACGTCGCGTCCCTTCTCCATCTCGGGCGAGAAGTTCGTGCCGGGCTTCATGGTGGACGCCGCCACGGTGCTGCCGGACTGCCGCGACTTCGTCGCCACGGTGTCCGACCTCGACCCCGCCGAGCCGTCCGCGCGCTACCGCGCGATCGCCGGCTCGAACGCCGTGTACGTCGTCGGCCTCGCCACGAACCTCTGCACGCTGGCGCGCGTGCCCGCGTACGAGGAGATCACGAACAACGCGTCCGTGCGGCGCGACGCGCTGGCCGACCTGAAGGCGCAGGACTTCAAGAAGGGCGTCGACAAGGTGCGCGAGGCCGTCCTCGCCGGCCTGAAGAAGACCTCGAAGTTCGACCCGAAGCTGTTCGGAGACGCGAACGTCTCCACGTCGATCACGTTCGTCGCGCAGACGGCGATGCGGGCGAACGCCTTCCCCGACGCGCGTTCGGTCGTTCCGGCCGCCGTCCGCCTTGCGAAGGGCGAGCTTTCCGAGCTGGTCACGACCGGTCTGCCGGGGAACGGCGTCGTCGTGTACGTGGAGGACCGCAAGCCTGGCGACGCGGCGGAGGTGGCTGCGGCCGGCCAGATGCGCGAAATGATGGCGCGCGGCCAGTCCGAGACCGCCGTGCGCGCGTGGAACGAGGCGAACATGGCCCGTCTGGGGATTCAGCCCAGCGACTGGGCCTCGATGAAGGACCTTTCGGACGAAGGCGACGTCGATGACGGTGAAAGTCCTCAGGAGTGACCCGGAGGCCCAGCTTCCCGCCTACGCCCATCCCGGCGACGCCGGGATGGACGTTCGTTCCATTGAGGAGCTGACGCTCGCCCCTGGTGCGCGGGCGCTTGTGCACACCGGCCTCGTGCTGATGCTGCCGCCCGACGCGGAGGCGCAGGTGCGTCCGCGTTCCGGTCTCGCCCTCAAGCACGGCGTCACGGTGCTCAACACGCCAGGCACCATCGACGCGGGCTATCGTGGCGAAGTCGGCGTGATCCTCGTCAACCTCGGCAACGAGCCGTTCACCGTCGAGAAGGGCATGAAAATCGCCCAGATCGTCGTTTCGCCCGTCGCGCAGGCCGAGATCGTCGAAGTCGCGTCCGTCGACGAGACGGACCGCGGCGCCGGCGGATTCGGCTCCACTGGCATTTGATACCTGGTACGGCGTTATGTTGCTTGATATCGTCAAATACGGCTCGGCGGTCCTCCGCGAAACGGCCGTGCCCGTGCCGGCCGTGACGCCGGAGCTGGTGCGTCTTGCGGAGGACATGCTCCAGACCATGTACCGGGCGAAGGGCGTGGGCCTCGCCGCGCAGCAGGTCGGCCGCACCGAGAGCGTGTGCGTGATCGACGTCCCGGCCGACTGCGAGGAGAGCGACGAGGTGAAGGCGTTCAACGCGCGCGTGAAGATGCCGCTCGTGATGTTCAACCCGGTCGTGATTGCGAAGGAGGGGTCGCAGGAGGGCAAGGAGGGCTGTCTCAGCTTCCCGAACATGGGCGGTCTCGTGGTGCGCGCGGACCAGGTGACGTGCCAGTACACCGACGTCTCCGGACGGATGCAGATCGTCACGGTGCGCGGCTTCCTCGCGCGGGCGGTGCAGCACGAGACGGACCACCTGAACGGCGTCCTGTACGTGGATCTCATGAGCGCGGTCGACAAGCTTGCGCTCGCAGACAAGTTGAAGAAACTGGCGAACAAAAACGGCGGTAACCTCTGATGGAACACGATTCGATTGAGGGCTGGCTGAAGGCGGGGTTCGAGTCCGCCTTCCCCGGCAACGACTTCTCCGGCGTGCGGGCGCTTCCGGCGACCGACGCCAAGTTCGGCGACTTCCAGTGCAACGACGCGCTGGCGGCCGCGAAGACCCTGCACATGCCGCCGCGCAAGATCGCGGAGGCCGTCTTCGCGCGCCTCGAGGCCGATCGGCCCGCGTTCGTCGCGAAGCTGGAGCTGGCCGGACCCGGCTTCCTCAACATCACCGTGTCGCCCGACTGGATCGCCGCGCGTCTCGCCGCGCTCTCCGCCGACGCGCACGCGGGCATTCCGCAGACGGGCGCTGGGCGGCGCGTCGTCATCGACTACTCCTCCCCGAACGCCGCCAAGCAGATGCACATCGGCCACATCCGCTCCACCGTGATCGGCAACGCGATCGACCGCATCTACCGCGCGCTCGGCTACGAGGTGATTGCCGACAACCACCTCGGCGACTGGGGCACGCAGTTCGGCATCCTCATCAAGGGCTACCGCGAGCTCCTCACGCAGGAAGAGCGCGACAACCTCACCGTCGCGAACCTCGAGAAGTGCTACGTGCTCTCCGCCGCGAAGGCGAAGGAGGAGGACGGCGCCTGGAAGGAGGCGTGCAAGGCCGAGCTCGTGAAGCTCCAGCAGGGCGATGCCGACAACCTCGCGCTCTGGAAGCGCTTCATCGACATCTCCATCGGCGAATTCGACCGCATGTACGCGAAGCTCGGCGTGAAGTTCGACACGTACCGCGGCGAGTCGTACTACAACGACACGATGCCCGGCGTCGTCGCCAAACTCCAGGAGATGGGCCTTGCCGTCGAGTCGGAGGGCGCGCTCATCGTGAACCTCGAGGCCGAGAAGCTCGGCGTTGCGATTGTCCGCAAGTCGGACGGCGGCTACAACTACACGACGAGCGACCTCGCGTGCGTCAAGTCGCGCGTCGAGGAATATTCTCCCGAGCGCATCATCTACGTGACCGACGCCCGCCAGCAGCTCCATTTCAAGCAGTGGTTCTCGATTGCGGCGAAAATGGGCTACTCCGGCGTCAAGCTCGTGCACGTTCCGTTCGGTCTCATGAGTTTCCAGGGCAAGGCGATCTCGACCCGCGAGGGCAACCTCATCAAGCTCGACGAGCTCCTCGCCGAGGCCGTGCGGAGGGCGCTTGAGATCGTGAAGTCTCGGACAACGACCGGGGCCTCTGGCGGCCCCGAACCCCTACCCAAGGATGCGGCTGATTCTCAGCTCGCCCTTGCCCAGTCCATTGGCTATGGCGCGGTCAAGTACACCGACCTCTCGCACGACCCGATCACCGACATTGATTTCAGCTGGGACAAGGCGCTCGCGCTCGAGGGCAACTCCGGTCCGTACCTTCAGTACGCCTACGCGCGCGTGTGCTCGCTCCTCGACAAGGCGGGCAACCCCGACCTCTCCGGCGCCGCGTTCGCCTGCGCGGAGCCCGCCGAGAAGCAGCTCGCGCTCCAGCTCCTGCAGTTCGGGCCCACCGTGCTCCGCGCGGCGGAGTGCTACAAGCCGTCCGTCCTCGCCGACTACCTCTTCCAGACGGCGCAGCTCTACAGCTCGTTCTACCAGCGCTCGCCGATCCTCAAGAGCGAACCAGCCGTGCGCGACGCGCGTCTGCGCCTCTGCGCGCTCTTCGGCACCGTCCTCTCCACGGGCCTCCACCTTCTCGGCATCGAAACGCCCAACCGCATCTAAAACAACCATCAAGCAAGGAGTCTCAAATGAACACAACCGCGAATCCCATGCTCGGCTCGCTCATCTTCGCCCTCGGCGGCTTCGCCGGAGCCGTGTTTGCCGTTCCGTTCCGCAAGGTGAAGGGCTGGGCGTACGAAAGCTACTGGTTCGTCTACGCCGTGGTCGGGCTGATCGTGTTCCCAGCGGCGCTCGCGTTCGCGACGGTGCCGGATCTCTGCGGCGTGCTCGCGAAGACGCCGACGGCGACCTTGCTCGGCTGCGCTGGATACGGCGCGCTGTGGGGCGTGGGCGGCCTCACGTGGGGCTTGATGATCCGCTATCTCGGCGTGGGACTCGGCCTCGCGATCGGCTGCGGGCTCTGCTCGGCCACGGGAACGCTCATCCCGCCGATCCTGCAGGGCAAGGCGGGTGACCTCGTCAAGGACTCCGCCGCGCTGATCACCCTGGGCGGCGTCGCGCTGTCGCTTGTCGGCATCGTGTTCGTGGGCCTCGCCGGCAAGTCGAAGGAGGCGGAACTTCCCGAGGAGGAGAAGAAGAAAGCCGTCGCCGAATTCAACTTCAAGAAGGGCATCGCCGTGGCCTGCATCAGCGGCATCTTCTCCGGGTGCATGAACTTCGGCCTCCAGAACGGCTGGTGGACGGACGCTGCCGGCGTGAAGCACACGGTTGCCGAGCTGGCCAAGGCCGTGAACACGGGCGACTGGTGGACGGGCATGCCCGTCCTGATCGTCGTGCTGTGGGGCGGCTTCCTCGTCAACCTCTGCTGGTGCTTCTACATGAACGCGAAGAACAAGACGTTCGGCGACTACGCGAAGGCAGCCTCGCCGGCTGGCCTCGGCGTGATTTTCTGGTCGGGCCTCGCGGGCGTCATCTGGGCATGCCAGTTCGCGTTCCTCAAGATCGGCGAGCCGCTGTGCGGCGACATGGCGTATGTGGGCTTCGCCATCCTCATGGGCGCAAGCGTGCTCTTCTCGTCGCTGCTCGGCGTGTTCCTCGGCGAATGGAAGGGAACCGGCGGCAAGACGCGCGGCCTGCTCGTGACCGGCCTTCTGATCCTCGCCGCGTCCATCGTCGTGACCGCCGTCGCCAAGATGTAAGCAGGGAAAGGAGCCGACAGCCATGACCTACCATCTCGCAATCGACATCGGGGCGTCCTCCGGGCGCCACATCCTCGGCCACCTCGAAGACGGGAAGATGATCCTCGAGGAGGTCTACCGCTTCGACAACTCGCAGATCCGCAAGGACGGCCACGACTGCTGGGACCACCAGGCGCTCGCCCGCAGCGTGCTGCAGGGCATCGCCAAGTGCAAGGAGATCGGCAAGATCCCCGCCACGATTGGCATTGATACGTGGGGCGTGGACTTCGTTCTCCTTGACGAGCAGGGCTTGCCCTGCTCGGACATGGTGGCCTACCGCGACGCGCGCACGGAGGGCGCGGACGCGCTTGTGGACGCGGCGATCTCCGCCGACGAGCTCTACGCCCGCTGCGGCATCCAGAAGATGCTCTTCAACACCATCTACCAGCTCGCCGCGCTCAAGAAGGAGCATCCCGAGCAGATCGAGAAGGCGCAGCGCCTCCTCATGGTGCCGGAGTACCTGAACTTCGTCCTCACCGGCAAGATGGCGAACGAGTACACGAACGCGACGACGGGCAACCTCGTCAACGCGCGCGCGAAAGACTGGGACTGGGAGGTGATTGACAAGCTCGGCCTCCCGCGCCGCATCTTCGGCAAGCTGGAGATGCCCGGCACGACATTGGGCGGCCTCGCCTCCGCCGTACAGGCCGTCGTGGGATTCGACGCGCAGGTCGTGCTGCCCGCCACGCACGACACCGGCAGCGCCTTCCTTGCCGTCCCGGCGCGCGATGACCAGGCCGTCTACATTTCGAGCGGCACGTGGTCCCTTCTCGGCGTGGAGAACGCCGAGCCGATCACCTCGCCCGAGGCGAAGGCCGCGAACTTCACGAACGAGGGCGGCGCGTGGTACCGCTTCCGCTTCCTCAAGAACATCATGGGCCTCTGGATGATCCAGTCCATCCGCCGCGAGCTGAACGGCGTGGACTACGTGGAGGGCAAGGAGAAGACCGCGTCCTGGACGCTCTTCGACTACGAGAAGGGGAAGAAGTACTCCTTCGCCGACCTCGAAAACGCAGCCAAGGCGGCCACGTCGTTCGCGGGACGCGTGAGCGCGAACGACACGCGCTTCCTCGCGCCCGCCTCGATGATCGCCGAGGTTCAGGCGGCGGCGGACGTCAAGCCCGCCACCGTGGGCGAGCTGATGCAGTGCGTCTACGCCTCGCTCGCCGACTGCTACGCAAAAATGATCAAGAACCTCGCGCAGCTCACGGGTAAGACCTACACCTCCGTCAACATCGTGGGCGGCGGATCGAAGGACGGCTATCTCAACAAGCTCACCGCCGAGGCGACGGGCCTTGAGGTGTTCGCAGGTCCCACCGAGGGCACGGCGATCGGCAACCTCATCGTCCAGTTCATCGCCGCCGGCGAACTCGCCGACCTCGCAGATGCCCGCGCCTGCGTGGGCCGCAGCTTCGACGTGACCCAGGTCTAGACCATGTACTACCTGAACAAAATGGCATGGGCTCTGCTCAACCCGCTCGTTCTCGGGTTGCTGCTCGCGGTGGCGGGCATTGTGTTCGCCTGCCTGCGAAAGCGCAAGACGTGCGTGGGGCTGCTTGTCTCCGCCGTCACGTGGCTGTGGTTCTGGTCCATGCCGCTCGTCTCGAACGCGCTCGGCGCGTCGCTCGAGTCGGAGTTCGAGTCCGTGCCCGTGGAGCAACTGCCGCAGGCGGACGCGATCATCCTCCTCGGCGGCGGGATGGGCGCGGCAACCAACGTCTATCCGTATGCGAACATCTACGCCGCGGCCGACCGCGCGTGGCATTCGGCGCGGATCTACAAGGCGGGCAAGGCGCCGCTGATCGTGCCGAGCGGTTCGGGGTGCGACTGCACCGAGGTGCCGTTCCTCGTCGACTTGGGCGTGCCGCGCGATGCAATCCACGCCGAGGCCGAGTCGCGCAACACGGAGGAGAACGCGAAGTTCATCGCCGATCTCCTCAAGGAACGCGACAGGCCGAAGGCGTTGCTCGTCACGAGCGCCTGGCACATGCGCCGCGCGCTTCTCATGTACCGGCGCTACGCCCCGAATCTCGAAATCGTGCCGGCGGCCTGCGACTACGAGAGCACGATCAGCCGCTCCTATCCCTTCCGTTGCGGCGACCTGTTTCCTGACTATGGCGCCCTCGCCGTGTCCTGCACAATCTGGAAGGAAGTACTTGGCTACTGGTGGTACCGACTTGCACGCCGATGAAGATCTGCTGGTGGACAGTCTATCCGACGGTGAACCAGGCTGCCATCCTGGCGGCGCTCCGCGCCCGCGGCGTCGACGTGGTGGCTTGCTACTTCGGACAGTATGACCCCTATCGCCGCATGCTGGGCTGGAAAGACCTCCCGCTCAAGCCGTGGGAATGCCGCGCGCCGACCATCGCCGCCGCGCGCGCGGCCATTCCCGACTGGGACGAGCGCATGCAGATGGTGCCGTCCTTTGCCGACGGCATCTCGTGGCGGGTCCTGCTCTGGTGCTGGCGGCACCGAAAGCCGTGGTTCGTCGTGACGGAGGGCTCGCGCGGATGCTGGTTCGTGCGCCCCCTGCTTCACCTCTTCGCCAGGTTCGTGGACCGCCACGCGCTGATGGGGTTCTTTCACGGCCGCGCGGCCGCCGAACAGTTCGGCCGCCTCGGCGTGCGCGCCTCGAAGCGGACAGTCTGTACCTACGCGCTGCCCGACCTGCCTTCCGACCTGCCCGCGCGCGCGGCGGTGACTACGTTCGTCTTTGCCGGCGCACTGACGGAACGCAAGGCTGTTGACGTCGTCGCCGCCGCATTCCGAATCGTCCACGCGGAGTTCCCGGACGTGCGCCTGATTGTGGTAGGGGACGGCGAACGGAGGGATGTCTTCGACGGACTTGACGGCGCGAGCCTGGTCGGAGCCGTGGCGCCTGAAGATGTCTGCCGCCACTTTGCCCGCGGACATGTCGTCCTGTTGCCGAGCAGGTACGACGGCTGGGGACTCGCGCTCCTCGAAGGGGCGGCGTGCGGCCTTGCCATGATCGGGAGCGACCAGACCCGTTCGGCGGTGGACCGGATCGCGGACGGCGTCAACGGCTATCTCGTGCCGGCGGGCGACGTGGGTGCGCTTGCAGACGCCATGCGCCGCTACGCGGCCGACCCCGGCCTTGCGGAGCGTCACGGCGCGGCGGCGCGGGAGTCGGTGCGCGACATGTCCGGCGCCGCGCAGGCCACACGGATCGTCGAGGGACTCGAACGCCGCAGGCGACGCGTTGTGGCGGATTTCTGGGAGGAGCACTGCACGGAATGCGGCGAACCGGCCTGCTATCGTACATGCGCCAAGTTCAGCCGCGCGCCGAACGGACGCTGCCGCCGGTTTGCGGGCGGGATACGTCCTGTGCCCGATGCCGGTCCAGGCGCCTTTGCGGTGAAGTTCCTGCCATGGGGCAAGCTGGAGCTGCTGTTCCACGGACGGATGGCGACTGTCCAGGCGTTTGAGGACCTACGCCGCTGGGAAGCCCGCCGGATGCCGGTTGTGCGCTTCCTCGGCCGACTCACGCCATCGTTCGTGTCAACTGCACGCAATCCCTACGGCCTTTTCCGCTCGTGGCGGTGGCGCAAGGCCGTGAGGACGAGCGCGTACGAGGGGTGCCCGACGCACTGGGACATCTGCTGCACGTCCGACCGCGCGTGCGAATACGTCTGTGAGATCCGCCGTGCCGACGGCATGCTCCTCTTTGCGCGGAGGCTGTCGCTTGCGCCGGGCGACAGCGCATTTTCATTTGAACTGCCGCCAGTCGAGTCTGGGACGCTGTTCCGCATCTTCCCCGCGTCCGACGCCGACGCGGGAGCGGAGCTCGTGTTCCGGGAGCTGTCGCTGTGGACCCCGCCGCCGGAGGACGCGCCACACGCGCCGTTCGTGAAGTGTCTCGCCTGGGACCTCGACGGCACGCTCTGGAAGGGCGTCCTTGCCGAAGACGGCGTCGAAGGCCTTGTCCTGCGCGACGAGGCGGTCGCGCTCGTGCGTACGCTGGACGCACGTGGCGTCGTGAATTCGATCTGCAGCAAGAACGACCCCGCGCCCGTGCAGGAGGCGCTTGCGCACTTCGGCATCGCCGACCTCTTCGTGTTTCCCCAGATCGGCTGGGGCGCGAAAAGCGCGTCCCTGCGCCAGCTCGCGCACGACCTGAACGTGGGGTTGGACGCGCTTGCGCTCGTCGACGACGCGGCGTGGGAACGCGCGGAGGCGACGCGGAACGCGCCGGGGGTGCGCACGTTCGACGCCGCCTGCATCGGGGCGCTTGCGGCGGAAGTCTGCTTCAATCCGCCTGCGAGCGCCGAAAGCGCACGCCGTCGCGCGCGCTATCAGGAAGAGGCCGCGCGACGCGGCGCGGAGGCGGCGAGCGGCGTTGATCACGTGGCGTTTCTGAAGGCGAGCCATATCCGTCTCGCGCTGGGGCGCGTGGAGGGCGAAACTTCCGTGCGGTGCCGCGAACTCGTCCAGCGCTCGAACCAGCTCACGCTCGCGGCGCGGCGGTACGACGAGTCCGCATTTGCGAACCTTCTCTCCGCGGCGGACAGTTCATCCGTTCAATGTACGGATGACTACGGCGACTATGGCACGGTTGGCTTTGCGGCCGTATCGCGCGCCGATGACGGTGTGGCAGAGCTGCGGGAGTTCGTGATGAGCTGCCGCGTGGCGAAGAAACTGTGCGAGCAGAGCGTGATCCTCTTTCTCGCCGAGCGCGCCGCCGCGCAGGGTGCTACGCGGTTTCGTGCCGTAGTCGTGCCTACGGGGCGGAACGGCGCGCTTGTGGAGGCGTTTGACGCGATGCCTTTTACGATGCGTACGGCGGATGGCCAGCGAGTTTACGAACTCGATCTTTCCAATTCCGCGCAGTGGCGCGACACGGTACGGCATCCCGTGGAGGCGAGGACATGAGGTTCCGCCGACAGGTCGGCTGGCTCGTGGCCCAATCGTATGCCTTCGTGGGGGCGCGCCGGCGTGCGCGTGTACGGTGTCGCGTGCCGGGAACCATCCTGCCGATTGTCTTTCATGATTCGCCTGCAAAAGAGGTGGAGGGCGTACTTGCAACGCTGAAGAAATGGGGCTTCCGGTTCGTCTCGTCTGAGGATGTGCTTGCTGGGCGCGCTGCGGATGGAAACTGCGCGTGGATCAGCTTTGACGACGGGTGGTGCGAGATGGCGGATGCGCTTCCCATCCTTGAACGCTTCAATGCGCCGGCGAGCGTCTTCATCGCGCCCGGCGAGACGGCGCGCGGGTGGGTGTGGACCGACAACCTTTGGAACATGCTGCCGGATCCCGAATGGCACCAGTGGTACGCCCTCCCGGCGCAAGAGCGGTATGCGCGCGTCGACGCCGCCTGGGCGGGTCGGGCGCATCCGCGCCGTCTTCTCGACGAGGCGGGCGTGCGGGAGCTGGCGGCGCATCCGCTCGTGACGGTGGAGAACCATTTCTGGACGCATCCCAGCGCGCCGCAGCGTCCGGAGGCGGAGGTGCTCGACGAACTCGACCGCGCGCAGCGAACGCTGACGGAGTGGGCGGGCCGCGCGCCGCGTCTCGCGGCCTATCCCTTTGGACGCGGCACGCCGTCCCTTGACGCCGCCCTGCGCGCGCGCGGGCTCGTACCAGTCTACACGCGGCAGGGCCTTGTGACGGCGGAGACGTTCGGCGCGTCGCGCAACATGGCGCTCGCGGGCATGACGCGCGCCGAGAACCTCGGGCGCATCCTCCAGGCCTGGCCGAAAGTGGGGGTGACGCTGTGAAAATCCTCCACGTCGTACCAGGGCTGGGCGATCCGGCCAACGGCATCGCGGCGATGGCGACGCGTCTCGCGGACGAGCAGCGCGCGATGGGCGACGAGGTCTCGGTGTCCGCAAGCTGTCCGGCCGCTGGCTGCCCGATGCCGGATGTCGTGTTCGTCCACTCCATGTGGACGCCCCCCGTGCTGCGCGCGTGCCATGCGGCACTGCGCACCGGCACGCCGCTCGTGCGCGTGCCGCACGGGTGCCTGAATCCGGCGGCGCTCCGACACAGCGCGTGGAAGAAGGCGCTCGTTTCGCCGCTCGAACGCCATTACATGCGCCGCGCCGCGTGCGTGCTCGTGACGACGGAAACGGAGAAGGCCGCCGTCGAGCGCTGGGTGGGCGGCGCGCAGCGCGTCGAGGTGGTGGGCATGGGCGTCGACGATCTGCTCACGCCGGATATTCCGGATATTCCGGATCATCCGGATCATCCGGATATTCCGGACTTGCCGCCGAAGCGTACGGATGAGGGGCCGAAGACCTTTCTCTTCGTGGGTCGGCTCCATCCTTTGAAAGGTCTAGACCTTTTGCTCGCTGCGTTGCCCACCGATGCGTTCCTGCGCGTCATCGCACCCGACGTGGATGGCGCGTGGGCGCGTTACGAGCGGCTGGCGCGGCGACTCGGAGTCGCCGACCGCGTGACGTTCCTCGGCGTGAAGACGGGGACGGAGAAGATGCGCGAGATGCGGGAGGCGGATGCGCTCGTGCTGCCCACGCACAGCGAGAACTTCGGGTTCGCGGTGGCCGAGGCGCTCGTCGTCGGCACACCCGCGATCACCACAAAGGGCGCGCCGTGGGAAGGGCTTGAAGCACATGGCTGCGGCTGGTGGACGGACGTAGACGCCGCGTCCCTGCGAGGGGCTCTTGCGGACTGCGCGTCGAGATCGCGCGCGGAGCTCGCCGCAATGGGCGCGCGCGGCCGCGCCTGGATGCTCGCCGCTTTCACGTGGAGATCCTGCGCCGAACGCGCGCAGGCGGCCGCAATGCGCGTGGTTCGCGTCCAGGGGTGAGTGGTAAAATGAAAAAAGCAATCGATACAAGTTTTGTGTGTGCGCTGACCGCCGTGTTCATGGTGGGTGGCGTGTTTGCGGCGGGAGACTCCCTTGACAACATGGGGAACGTGCGTCTCAAAGGTTTTCTCGGCGAACGGCTGGATGCGATGATTGCGAACCATGTCGCCGCACAGGATGTCGATTACATCACCGCGCCGTTCATGGAGAAGACCGAACGCCGGGGGTGGTGGCAGACGGAATTCTGGGGCAAGTGGATGCATTCGGCCGTCCCGTACCTGCGGTACTTGGAGAATGGAAAGTGTAAAGGAGGGGAATATCTCCATGCCAGTATCGAGCGGGGCGTGGAGAGGATGCTCGCCTCGCAGGAGCCGAACGGCTATATCGGCAACTACCCAGACGAGCTGCGCTGCGGCGAGGGGTGGGATGTCTGGGGCATGAAGTACACGATGATGGGGCTGCTGCATTACTATGACGGGAAACGGGGAACGGAGAACGAGGAACAGGGGAAAAGGGCGCTTGAGGCGGCAAGGAGGCTGTGCGACTACGTGATTGCCGAGATCGGGCCGAATGGCAGGCGTGGGCGCGAACTCTGGCAGACGGGCAACTGGTCGGGGTACGCGAGCTCGTCGATTCTTGAGCCTGTCGTCTGGCTGTACAAGCGCTGCGGGGAACAGAAATATCTCGACTTCGCCGCCTACATCGTCAAGGGAATGACCGAACCGGAGTCCGGTCCGCGCCTGATCGACTTGGCCCTCAAGGGCATATCGGTTGCCGACCGCAATGGATACGGCAACAAGCCCGACGCGCATGGCGGGTATGTGATGAAGCACAACCGCTGGAAGTCATACGAGATGATGAGCTGCTACCAGGGGCTGTTGGAGTACTGTGAAATTGTGAAATCGAGCAAATGTGGAAATGCCCAGCCCTCGGTGCCGTCGGTGGAGGACATCTTCAAGGCCGCGGTGATGACGGCCGAGGACATCGTGAAGGAGGAGATAAACCTTGCGGGAGGATGTGCCTGTTCCGAAGCGTGGTTCCATGGGGCGCGCAAGCAGCATCTACCGTACCTCAGGCTGCAGGAGACGTGCGTCACCACCACATGGATGCGCTTCTGCGAGAAGCTGCTGGACACGACCGACGACCCGAGGTGGGCGGACGAGATCGAAAAGACGTTCTACAACGCCTATCTTGGGGCCATGAAAGCCGACGGCGCCGAGTTCGCGGGATACACGCCGCTCTCCGGCAACCGCTACCATGGGCAGCATCATTGCTACATGCACACCGACTGCTGCACGGCGAACGGTCCGCGCGGATTCCTCTGTTTCCTCAAGAAGCTGTTTGCGGTGCGCGACGGTGTCGCGACATTCAACTTCTATTCGTCGTCGCTTGTGAGCGGCGAACTGCCGGACGGACGCAAGGTTTCGTTCGACATGTACTCGCTCTATCCCCGCTCGAACGCCGCGCGGATCGTGAGCCACACGGAGGGTGTGGGCGAAGTCCCGCTCAGGCTGCGCATTCCGGGATGGAGCGCAAAAACGGAGGTGAAGGTGAACGGCAAGGCGCTTGAAGGGGTCTCGGCCGGTTCATATTTCACGGTCAGGAGGGACTGGAAGCTCGGCGACATCGTGGAGATCAAGTTTGACATGCCGGTTGTCGCGCATACGCTCAATCACCATGTGGCATTCACGCGGGGGCCGGTCCTGTTCGCCCGCGACAGCCGCTTTGCGGACGGCGACCTGACGGAGCCGTTCAGGCGCGGGATCAAGGACGGACAGCCGATGCCGACGTTCGCGGCGGTGCGCACGCCCTCGGACGACATCTGGATGGCGTTTTCCGCGACACTCCCGCTTGGCTCCCACCACGAAAATCCCGAAGCGAGCAATCCCGCGACCGTGTTTTTCTGCGACTACGCCTCAGCCGGCAACACCTGGCACCGCGACAACTACTACAGAACCTGGTTCCCGGTCGAATACGGCCCGCACGAGTGAGCCAGACATCCCCATCGAGGATGCGACACCCCGGACTGTAATCGGTCACTTATCAGGCCTGATAAGTGACCGGATTGCACCGGAGAATTGACGAATCACGGAAGGATGTGCTAACATATAGCCAACCTTCCATGGGGAGACCAACGGCTTTGAACGGCAAATCGCAAAAGACGACATTGTGGAGGCATGGAACGGCATCGGAAACGACGCCGGGCATATCTTGTTGTTGTACGTTTGCTGTCTTTTCGCGCACGACATCAAGCGTACAACAGCAAGAGTTTCACACAAAATCTTCAACAACCTGCCCGCAAGGGTAACAACAATGAAAGCCCGAAAATGGTGCGCCAAGCAAAGCTCGGCAGAACTAACAGAATGAAAGGAATCTGTACGGCAAAGAAAACGACATGCCGATAGGAAGGCTGGCTGCGCGGAGATGCACCGTAGAAGCTTCGCTTCGGAGGGTACCTCGCCGAAGGCGACCCGAAGGGCGCGCAAGCGGGTGCGCGACCGACGTGCAGAAGCCCAGCCCTACAAAGGAATGAGCCAAACGAAAGTGAAGTCCCGTATGTACGCCTCGAAACTCCTAACCGAAAGGTCTCCCGTGGTCAAGCGGGTCATGGTAGCCGAAACCAACACGGACGCGGCGGATTCGTTTTGCGCCGCACCCGGCGGGACGGGGCATAGGGACATGGCGCGTTCCGAAAGTTCTGCACGGGAACTTGGGAGACCTGTCCCTGCGCAAGCAGGGGGGCAGGAGTCGGATGGAGCCGTATTAGCGGCGAAGCGGGTAATGACCGTGGAGCGAAGGGCTCCTGCTTGCATGGCGTTTCAAACAGAGACGGCGGAACGCGATTGGCCGGCAAGGCTCATCACGCGAAAAGGAGAAAGACCATGTATCCAGAAAGTGATTATGGTTGGTGCGACGCACCTCGCTCGTCCTTGGGAGAAACTCGCGGCGAAAGCCGATGCGGGCACGCGGGTGCGTGCCAGTGAAATCACCGAAGGTCACGTTCGGGTGGGAATGCGGCTTCGCGAGGAAATGCGCGGACGCCGGATTGGCCGAGGCAGGCGGGCGGCGTGCCAGGTTGGCAGAACTCGCGGAATCTGGACTTGACACAAAAAAATCTGTTATGATGTTGCCCGTCAAAGGCAATTCAGAGCAGAACAAGTGAAAGGCAAATAACCATGAAAGAGACAGTCATGCAAGGAAAGCCGTATGCGGGAAATCCGCACGTACGGTTTGACGAGGGGGCGGGCGCTTCGAGGCATTCGGGGCGTTCCGCTCTACTCTACAACATGAACAAACTGATGGCAGTAACGGCGGTCTGCGTAGCGGTGGTATTCTCGCCGGCGTATGCGGATACAGTCGAATGGAATGGCGAAGCCGGAAACGGCAGCCTGAGCGACGGCGGCAACTGGGTTGGCGGCGTTGCGCCCGTTGCGGGCGACGCGCTCGACTTCTCTTCCATCGCTTCCGCCACCACGCTCAATGCGGACTTCGGCGATGGACGCACGTTTGGTGCAGTGACCATGGGCAATGGGGTAATCACCTTCACGGGAGCGTTTGCGGTTGCGTCGTTCAGCAATTATGCCAACGTCGCAGTTGGGGCGAATTCCACCGTCACCATCAACAACAACATCTCGTTCGCCACCGCCCAGCCCCTTTGCAATACGATTGCGGCGGGCGGCAAGCTCCACCTCAAGGGATCGCTCACCCTCACGCATTCTACAGGCGATTTCCTGTTTGCGAAAAACAACTGCGACGGCGCTGTCGTGGCCGAGGGCGGCATTACGATTGCGGGGAACGGCTGGACGGTGATGAATACGAGGGCGCTTGTCCTTGGGCTGAAAGGCATATCCTTTAGCAAGAACGTTCCGATCATTTTCACGAACAACGGCACGGTGTATTCGCTTGGCGCAACGACAGTGCTTGGCACGGCGGGGATGGGATCGTATTGTGGCAGCACGCCGCTCACGATCTGCACGACGCAGTTCGAGTCGGACCAGCCCGCGACTATCACGTTCGCCGGGAATTTTACAGGCAGGAGGAATTATTGGGCGGCAGGGGTGGTGACAGGCTGCGGAAAGGTCGTGTTCCCTTCCACTTCAAGCTCAAACCGCGGAATTACGGTCACCGACGGCTCGACGCTCGCCATGACCCCCGGCGTCAACATGATGGGGGCGGGCGGCGAGACTCTCGCGGTAAATTCGGGCGCGACGCTTGAAGTCGCCGCTGCGGGGACTGTCGGAACCAGTGGACACCTCACGTTTGCGGCCGGCTCCACGCTCGACATCGCCGCCTGCTCTGCCGGATATGCGGTGCTTTCGGTTAGTCAGACGCTGACGCTTCCGTCGAGCGGCACGGTCAACCTCACATTGAACGGAGGCGCGTTCACACCGGGCGTTTACGTGATTCTCGCGAACAGCGGCGTGACTGCGGCAATGGGCGAAAAGTTCAGTTTCTCAACAGGCGGAGAAACTGCCGCCTGGAGTGTCGTCGGCAACAGACTTGTCCTGACGGTCGGCTCCGTTCCCGCCAACCGCTGGACGGGGGCCGCCGGCGACGGTAACATGTCCAACGGCGCGAATTGGGGCGGCGGCGTTGCCCCGTCTGGCGGTTCGGCGCTTGATTTCTCGGCCGTGGCCATCGCCACGACCGTCAATGCCGACATCGCAGACGCCGCTTTCGACGTGCTGACGATGGGCTCCGGCGTGATCACCTTCACGGGGGCGCTCACGGCGTCGGCGTTCAGCGACTATTCCAGGATAGCGGTCGGGGCGAATTCCTCCGTCACGATAGACAACAGCCTTTCGTTCACCGGCAACAACAAGATCCTTTGTAACGCCGTCGCGGCGGGCGGCAAACTCCGCGTCACGGGATCGCTCACCATAGCACACGCTTCCGGAGATTTCTATTTCACGCAGAACAATTCCGCCGGCGCCGTCGCGGTCGATGGCCGAATTACGCTCAACTCCCTCGGTTGGGTGGTGTTAAGCGCGAAGGCGCTCGCCGTCGGCGAAGACGGCATAGCGTTCAGCAGAGAGAACTGCAGATTATGTGTTTTCAACAATGCCTCGCTGTATCCGCTTTGCGCGACCGCGTCCATGGGCACGGCCGGATTAAACGCATACAGCGTAAACAACGGATGCACGTTCACGATCTGCACGACGCAGTTCGAGTCGGACCAGCCCGCGACTATCACGTTCAGCGGAAGAATCGGCGGCGTGAGAAATTATTGGAACGGGGTGGCGGTGACAGGCTGCGGAAGAGTAGTCTTCACCTCCGATTCATATACCGACCGCGCGTTGACGGTGAACGACGGGGCGACACTCGCGATGACGCCAGGCTGCAGCACCACGTCTGCGGGCGACCAGACGTTTACGATCAATTCTGGCGCCACGCTGGAGGTTCCCGCATCCGGCACGACGACACTCGGCTTTAACAAGACCATAATCAACAGCGGCGCGACGTTCGCGTTCAACTTCACGGACAGGATGGCTGCGCCCGTGCTTGCGCTCGGGTCTAACAGGACGAGTTCGCTTCCAGGGACGGTTGACGTGAAGGTGTCGGCATCCGTCGGAGTAGCGCCGAAGGTCGGAAAGTACGCGCTCACGAGCGGAATGGACTTCACGGGCAAGACTGTCAACTTGATCGACAAGCCGAAGTGGGCAAGAGGCGTTTCGGTTGACGAAAACGGGAATCTCGTGTTGACCGTGATCTCCAACGGCTTGGTTGTCTTGGTCAAGTAACGTCCATGGCGCGTGAAAAGTTTTGCCGTGTCCTCATGGTCCTCTTGCAATGGCGGTGTTGTTTTTGATATACTACGTGCAAGAAAAACTGTGAGGAAATGAAAGTGCCCATAATGCCAGAAACCAGCAGAAGATGTTTGGTTGAAAAGGCCGCTTGGACCGTGACGGCGGCGGCGTTGGCGTTGTCGTGTCCCGCGTTTGCGGCGGATGCGTGTTGCGGCGGCGGCGACTGGCTTCTCGATCCTTCGCGGTACAAGGCGGTCGTGCGCGAGGCCGGCGGCGCGTGGATTCTCGAGAACGGGCTTGCGCGGCGCGAGATCGCAGTCAGGCCGGGGGCGGCAACGACGTCGTTCAAGTGTCTCGTCACGGGCGAGGAGCTTGTGCGTGGCGTGTCGCCGGAGGCGCGCGTGACGTTCGACGGCGTGGAATGTCCGGTGGGCGGCATGACAGGGCAGCCCGTCCTCAACTACATGCTTCCGCAGTGGGTCGCCGGCATGAAGCCGGCGCCGGGGGCGTACGAATTCACCGGCGCGGAGACGGGCGAGATCGAGGAGCGCTTCGCGTGGAAGTCGCGTCCGGAATGGCTTTCGCGCGAAGTGGCGTGGCCGCCGAAGGGGAAGCACCTCGTCATGCACTACGCGCCGCCGAAGGGCGCGAAGCCGCTGCCATCGGTCGACGTCCACTACGAGATCTACGACGACGCGCCGCTCGTCTCCAAGTGGATCGCGGTGTCGAACAGCACGGGGCGCGCCGTGCGGATCGACTCCTTCACGGCGGACGAGCTTCGCCTCGCGGAGCCTTTCGGAATGCAGGACTTCGAGCGCTTCCCCGTGCCGTACAACCTGCACGTGGAGAGCAACTACGGCTACGAGGGCAACCTCGGATGGCGCGGGGAAAAGGCGGCCGCCGTGCATTACGTGACGGACAAGGCGTACCGCACGCAGGAAAACTACCTGTACGAAGGGCGGCACACCCTGAAGTGCAGTCCCGAAAGCGGTCCGGGCGAGGTGCTGCAGCCCGGCGGCACGTTCGAGAGCTTCCGCGTGTGGGAGCTTCTCTTCGACGGCACCGACCGCGAGCGGCGCGGCCTCGCCATGCGCAGGATGTACCGCCTCGTCGCGCCGTGGACGTGCGAGAACCCGCTCATGTTCCACAAAACCACGTCGAAGCCCGCGGACGTCCGCGCCGCGATCGAGCAGTGCCGCGAGACCGGTTTCGAGCTCGTGATCATGAGCTTCGGTTCCCGGTTCAACCTCGAATCGAAGGCTCCCGCCTACCGCGCCCTGTACAAGGGGCTCGCCGACGAGGCGCGCGCCGCCGGAATCGCGCTGGGCGGCTATTCGCTCATGTCGTCGCGTTCGGCCGGCGTCAAGGCGGACAACGTCCACAACCCCAAGCCCGTCTTCGGCGTCGCGCCGTGCCTCTGCTCGCGCTGGGGGCGCGACTACCTCGACACGCTCGCCTCGTTCATGGCGGAGGCCGGGTTCGGCGTGTTCGAGAACGACGGGCCGTTCCCCGGCGACTTCTGCGCCGCCACCAACCATCCTTATCATTCGGGGAAAGCGGATTCCGTGTGGAAGCAGTGGCGCGCGCAGAGCGACCTGTACCGGTTTTGCCGCGCGCACGGCATCTACGTGAACCAGCCGGACGGCTATTTCCTCGAGGGCGGCAACAAGACCGGCGGCGGCTACCGCGAGACGAACTGGTCGCTGCCGCGTAGGTACCAGGTGCTCATCGAGCGGCAGAACGTCTATGACAACAACTGGACGCGCAACACGTCGATGCACTGGATGTTCGTGCCGCTTTCGCAGTACCACGGCGGCGGCGCGGCGGCGACGATCGAGCCGCTTTCGGAGCATCTCGACCACTACTCGGCTCGCTTCGCCAACCTGCTCGGCGCCGGCATACAGGCCTGCTGGCGCGGTCCGCGCCTGTACGACACGCCCGAGACGCTTGCGCTGGTGAAGAAGTGGGTCGGCTTCTACAAGCGCAACCGGCGCGTGCTGGACGGCGACATGATCCACCTCCGCCGTCCGGACGGGCGCGACTGGGACGGATGGGTCATGGTCGATCCGACGCCCGGAAAAGGCATGCGCGCGGTTGCCTCGCTTTTCAATCCGCTTGACGAGCCGATCCGCCGGCGCGTCGTGCTGCCGCTGTACTACGCGGGGCTTTCGGGCAAGGCGGAGATCGCCGTCGGCGACGATGCGGCGTTCGTCCCCGTGGCGCTTGACGCGCGCTGCCGTGCCGAAGTGGAGGTCTTGATTCCGGCGAACGGGAACATCCGCGTGTACGCAAAGTCCCTCTGAGAAGTCCGACAATGCGCGCATGTAAACCGACAGTGAGTTCTCCGGAATACCGGCATATCGTGTCCTTTGGATTTTACTTAATGTCTGCCCATTAAATCAAAAATGCTAGAATTCTCCGATTTACGCTTGCATGATCCGTCTGGGAATGCTATACTATGTGCAAAGAAATCCTAGGGGATGCCCCGAAATCCCCGCACTTTTCAG